>Ga0307380_10009240_pt1 | contig 12535 bp, 22 predicted proteins | sample UN3MG_FD_202239 | JGI IMG/M metagenome (GOLD analysis project Ga0307380, IMG submission 202239) | Soil microbial communities from Risofladan, Vaasa, Finland - UN-3 | ecosystem: Environmental > Terrestrial > Soil > Coastal area > Acid sulfate soil | place: Finland: Risofladan, Vaasa | collected... | reverse complement strand
GTACCCGGACTCGTCGGGAGTGTGCCTGCGACCGGAGCATCCGGGAACAGGATTGGGAGGATGGTGGGGCCGAGCTCGAGGGGCCGGCGCTCGAGGATGTCCACGAGGACCCGGTGCAGGCGCTCCTCCTCGTCGGGAGCCTCGGCCTCGGTGAACCCGGAGTGCCGACGCAGCGCGTCGCCGGAGAGCTCGATCCGGTCGTACACCACGCGGGCGGTCTCGGCGTCATCGGAGCGCGAGGTGATCGGGCTCGTGTCGAGCTGGAGGGAGTAGGCGGCTGCCTCGTCCTGGGTCATGTCCTCGAACTCGACGAGCATCGGGCGGAGGTAGGCGACGGTGTAGAAGTCGAGCACCTTCTGGCCGGCGGGCCCGACGTGCTTGGCGATGAAGTCGGCGTCGACGTTGTAGCCGGTCCAGTGGTTCAGCCCGCCCTTGCCCTCGATGATCTCAGGCGGTGCGTCGAGCCCCTTGGCCAGCCGGCTCAGCGCCTCCTGTCGAAGCTCCATGTAGAGCTCGTCCAGGTCGCGCGCTAGGTCGATCAGCCGGATCGCCTCGCCGAGTTCGGCCGCGCCACGGATGACGAGGGGCACCAGGCCAGCGGCCGAGGTGCGATCCTCGACGGGCGCGCTCATGTGTTCGATGAGCTCCTCGGTGAACTCGTCGACATCATCGGACTCGTCGCCTGGATCCTCGATCGGATCGATTGGCCCGAAGGAGAGCTCATCCGGTACGAACAGTGCGCCGGCCGATAGCCGCGACTTGGCCACCGCGTCGACGACCTGGGTGAGGGTGATGATCTCGCGGCAGATCGCCGCGTTGCGCATGAGCGACGAGGATGGTCGATCGGAGAAGCGAGGATCGGGCTGCCACATGCGGGCGATGTAGGTGTCCTCGGGCAAGCTGACTTGCGAGCCGCTGCCACCACTGTTCCGCTTGACTCGATCCTTGCCCTCGGGCTTGATCTCCTCGACCGACAGCATCTCCCAGACGATGCCCTTGAACTGACCATCGGCCGTCGGGATTGGGGTCCCGACGAGGTAGCCCTCACCGGCGATCTTCAGGCAGAGCGTGCCCTGCGCCATCAGCGAGTGGATGTCGCCGGTCGGGCCGACGAAGGCGCGCATGACCCGGAAGGGGCGCGGGTCCGTGCTCAGGACTGGCTCCTCGGAGTTGTCGCCCGGGACGTCCTGCATGATCCGGACGTTGCACCGCCCGACCGTCTCGGCAGTGAGGGTGTTCAGGTAGCCGACCTCACCGATGATCTCGTTGAAGTCGTAGGCCTCGGACTGCCGAGCATCGACGGCGCGGCGCTCGATCTTGCCGTCACCGATCGTTGAGAGAGCAGCCGAGGTGATCGTCGCCGGGGCGACCGGCTGGGTGATCGCGAACTTCGACCCTCGCCGGATCTGCATGGGCGCTGGACGCCGTAGTGGTTCGAGCCTGGCCATGGTCCGTGGTCGCGCCTCCCGGGGCGAAGCCCCTCGAGCTCTAGCGTAACTCGCCCGAGGGTAGGTGGCTGGGGACGCGGACTCAGCGGGGGGACACGCCCAGCCGCGCCCCCGGCCTCTGGCCGACGCTACCCGACCGCCCTACGCGGCCTCGTGCACGCTGTCCGCGTCATCGGCCTCGGGGATCTCGGTCTCCGGGGCCACCGCTTCGAGCACCTCGCCGGCCGCGCGCAACACCCGCTCGGCGGTGCGAGCGATCAGCTTCCCGTCACCGCGAGCCCAGCCGGTGATGTAGCCCAGCGAGTATCCACCGGCGTCGATCCCGAGCGAGCTCAGCACCACGTAGGCGACTGACTCGGCCTCGACCTCGGCGGCCCGGTCATCCAGATCAGCAGGCCGCGAGCTCGGGTCGTGCAGCAAGGCATGACCGATCTCGTGGGCGAGAGTCTTGCACCGCTGGGCCGGCTCGAGATCCGGCGCAACCCGGATGACCCTCGTCGAGCCGTCGCCCACGAACCAGCCGGCCCACTGCATCTCGCCGTTAGCGCCCGGCGACGTCGGCATGACGTCGAGCACCTCGATGCCCATGTTCTCGGCGAACGCCTTGAGGCCATCCCACAGGCCCGCAGGGCCCTCGCCGGTGAGAAGCGTGGCCGGACGCTCGGCGAGATCCACACCGGTGACCTGGGGGCTCGAGAAGGTCCGCTGCTTGATCGTGCACCCGACGTACTTCTTGGGCTGCCGGCCGGTCGTCGGGCTCGGCGGCGCTTCACGGTCGGTCACGTAGATCGGAGCGAACACCATAAGAGCGCGCTCGCCCTTCACGAACCGCCCGCCCCGAGCCTTCCACCAGGAGGCACCAGCGCAGCGGCCCATCCGGGGAGGCACCGGCGTGGTGAACCCGCCGGCCACGCCAGCGAGCATCAGCCGCATCGCTGCCCACACCTCGCGGCGCTCCTCCCACTGGAGCTGGAGGAACAGGCGATTGCGCGGGGAGTACCCACGGAACCGGGAGGCGTCGGCCACGTAGGCCGCCCACTCGTCGCCGGTAGCGAAGTCGGCGAGCCGTTCGTGGAGGCGCTCCAAGGACTCGGCCGCCTGGGCGCGCCGGTCGATCTTCTCGGTCCTAGACATCGTTGCGACCTCCGAGCTGGATGACCACACCGGCGGTCTCGCCCGGTGCGAGCGGGATGGCCGGCGTGTCCTCGACGGACTCCCCGATGATCTCGGCGTAGCAGGCCCGGCAGCAGAGCACCGGGTCGCCGGTGGCGATCGAGTAGGTGGTATAGGCGCCGCAGCAGGAGGTGCTCTCCGAGCCGTCGGCCTTGTAGGTGACCGTTGATCCGTGCATGTTCGTCGTGCTCCTTCGTTGGTGGTTAGTAATCGATGCGGCCGCGGCACGCCTTGCGGCTTGCCTCGGCCTTGGTCTTGGTCCGGCCCATCTCACCGGCGGGACGGCGCTTGCCGAACCACGGGTCGTCGAGACGGTCCTGCTCGCGGCGAAGGCCACGAACGGCGGCGAGCTCGGCGTGCTTCGTCTTGGTGTGCTTGCTCATGTCGTGCTCCTCAGTCCTCGAAGTCCTCGTCGGGAACTCCGTCGAAGGTGAAGTCCCAGGCCTGGTCGTCGGCGGCATCGTCCGCCAGGTAGCGATCGGCGGCAGCGACTGCCTCGGCCTCCGTGGCGTAGCCGCCGGTGAGGGACTCGGGTCCGTCCTCGGTGTAGAGGGTCGGGATCCAGGTTCCATCGGCCACCTGCCGGGCTGCTGTGTGCGTCGTGCTCATGTAGTAATTATAGACATGACCTGCGACACCGCGTCAAGTTTCCCTAGACACGCGAGGCGGGGCCTTGCGGTTACTGGCCGAGCGCGGTTGCGGCCGACTAGCCGGGAGAGCACGACGAAATGATCCCGAGGCCAGCCGGCCGCACGCGGGACGGTAGCAGGAGGGTCGGACAGCGACGCTGCGATGGGCGGATGTCAGGAGTCAGCGGGGAAGGGGACCTCGGGCATCGCCGCGCCGTACTCCTCGAGGTGCTGAGCACCACGCTCGGCGAGCGCGCAGAGGTTGAGGAAGGTCTGCCGAGTGAGCGTCTGCGTCATCGAGTGGCACGCATCGGAGTGGTTGCCCAACCACGCGCGCTCGTGCTCATTGGCACCGGCCGCTTCGAGCGCGCCAAGGATCAGGCGCTTCGGCCATGCCTCCTCCCTCGCGCGCATCGCCTGCCGGCTGTTCTCCATGCGCTCCTCGACCGCGTTCGCCCGAGCCGCCTTCTTCTCCGGGGTGTTGTCGGCCTCGAGCTGGTTCGCTTCGGTGATGACCTCGTGCCGGCTCAGGCCATGCACGGTCCCGTGCTCGGTCTGGATCTCCCACACTGCGAAGGGGCTCGAGGTGTCGAGCGGCGCCATGCAGTTCTCGCACGAAGCGTCGCCGGCCTTCGCGGCGAAGATGTTGCACTCGGTGCAGCGGCGCTCCTCGGTGAACTGCCCGCAGCGCGAGCACTCGTAGACCGGCCCCCCCTCGTCGCCGGGGAGGACCCACTCCTGGCAGTTGTCGCAGCGGTTGGCCTCGATGACCTTGATGTCGTCCTCCCGGTAGGTGGTCATCCCGTTGCTCCGTCAGTGATGCCGAGCTCGCCGGCCCGCTCACCTGCGCGCCATGCGCACGCCAAGGAGAGGGCGACGAGCCATGCTTCCCGATCCGTCAGCGCGACACAGACACCGTCGATCATCACCACACGGCCGGCATCGCTCATGCCGAGGTAGTCGAAGCCCGGCGTCTCGGCGCTGTGGTGCTCAAGGGCGCGGCGCGTACCGTCCCGGTTGTAGTTCACCTCGGTGATCTCCTGGATGTCCAGGCCGCAGTCGCGGCACCGACTCCAGGGCAGACGGCCGAGAGTCCCAAGCGGGATGCGGGTCGGGTGCAGGCAGTCCATCACCACACCTCGGGATGGTCGAGGGCGAACTCCTCAGCGATGGCCAGGACCGGCGGCCACGGGAGGTGGAGCTCGTCGGCCGCGTCGCGCGCCTGGTCGGTGAAGTGGGGATCCAGGTCGGCGAGCGTGAGGGGCTCGGTGCCGTGGCTCGGCTGTGTCTGCGGGAGACCGAGCCAGAGGGAGTTGGCGATCTCGTCGGCAACGTCGAAGTAGGCGGTGAAGGTGCTCATGCGGACCGAGCTCCGAGGATCCTGTCGACGTCGATCACGTCGTCGTCGATCTCGAAGGTGGAGACCTCCCGGCCGGCGACCAGGCCGATCAGCATGGCGACCATCTCCACGGAGGGGACATCCTCACCGGCGGCGTCGGCGATCATCGCCCAGCCAGCCGTGCCGAGCTCGCTGAGGGTCTCGGCATTGACCGAGCCGGCGAACAGGTCCTCGGTGTCGAGGAAGGCCAGCAGGCGGGTTGCCTTGGCCAGCCGGTTCCGGGTGGCCCTCGGGTGGGGGATCTCGGTGTTCTTCTTCATCGTCGTGCTCCTTGGTCGGCGGCCGGCAGCGAGAGTCGCTGTCGATCCGTTATAGACATTGTACCAGGGGGGTGTGACGCCTACCGCCCGACGGATCAGGTGCAATGAGGGGTGGCGATCAGCGCGTACTGCCGGCCACCGATCACGGCGGTCTGCCAGGCGCCATCGCCGCCGACGACCCGGAAGATCGTGCTCAGGTCCTCGTCGTAGACCTTGGCCTTCCACCACCCACCGAGCTCAGCCTCCTCGATCTCGTAGGCCTCGAGGTGCATGGGCACGCCGAGGACGTAGATCGTGGCGAGCAGGCGCTCGCGCCCGTCATAGGGATCTTCGCCGTCGCGAGGCGTCTCGAAGCAGGCCGACTCCCATGCGTCCTCGGGAATGACCAAGCTCGGGTCGCCGCCGTTGGCCATGACCGATACAGCGGCATCGAGCCCCATCGCGGTGAGGGCATCGAGCAGCGACCCCATCCGATCTTCGATGACTGCCTGGGCCGCGAGGCGATCCGCAGCGTCGAGGTGCTCGGGCACGGTGCCCTCGATCGGGGAAGCGGTGACGTGGATGCTCCAGGCCAGGGTGTCGTCGCTCATCACGCCTCCAGCCGGTCGCGCACATCGCGCAGGCGCCGGCCGTCCTCGACCCGCCACCACTGCCAGCCGCTCGTCGTGGGCTTGCCCCACGCAGCCTCGCTCGCCTTGGTCGCCGAGTTGTAGATGGTGCCGGCGTACTCCAGCATCCCGTCCTCGGTGACGGTCGCCTCGAAGCCGCCCTTGTGGTTGACCACCTGGCCAACGACGAGCCGGCCATCAGCGACGAGCTCGGCGAGGAAGCCGGTGCCGGTGGGAACGGGTGCGGGAGTAGGAGCGTCCGGTGCGGGGGCAGCAGGTGCGGGTGAGTCATCCTCGCTCGCGGCCGGCTCGCTGTCGATCGGCTCGGGCTCGGGCTCGGTCGCGCTCGCAGCACGATCGCTCCGTGCCTGCTTAGCCCGGTCCTTGATGTCCTTCATGGGACTTGCCTCCTCGGCCTTGCGGCCAGCAGCAGCGGCGGTCGCCGCGGCGGTCAGTACCGATGAGCCCCGGTCAACGCGCACGCGGTGCGGATGGAAGGCGCGCCACTGAGCGCTCCCCGTCGATCCGCCGTAGGCGATCACCCAGCACTGCGCGTCGACGTTCACCACGAACTGCTTGAAGGTGAAGACAGCGCCGACCTCGTTGCTCACACGGAAGCGGTCGCCGGTAGCGAGCACACTTCCATCCTCGAGCTCCATCTCGGTGTAGATGGTCCGGCCCTCGAGCTTCGGCTTGGGCGTCTTGCCCGTGGTCTCATCGGTCATGGGGCCATGTTGCTCGGCGCGTCGGACGCCCAAGCGGCCCTAGGCCCAACTAGGCCATATGACTCGTTGGCCGGCCATCTGTCTATAATGACTTGACGAGACCCCTGGACTGTGGCAGAGTCATAGACAACAAGAAACACACGCAACCGGAACGAACCCGAGCATGAGCTTGCGGAGGGGCAGGGACGGTCGGAGGGACCAGGGCGCTGGTCGACACGGCTCCGGAAGAAACGTGAAGGGCTACCCGAGAGGCCAGAGACTCGGGAGCGGGAGAGACAACCCGCACAGAAGTGAATCTGAGTCGAGCGTCCACACCGGCCGCCGGCTCGCACCACGGGGTTCGAGTCCCCGGCTAGGCACGAGCAAGTGCCGAACTTCTTAGGTGTCCCCTCCGATGGGGCCGCAAGCACTACTGCCCCGGGCGGTGAGTGACTGCGGCAAGGTCGGCGGGCCCCTCGAGAAGGCGCTCCTCGCGATGGGGTAGCAGCAAGAACGGGAGCAGGTGCGAGCGGGCGGTCGCTGCGGGCGGTCGATTCAGAATCCGCTCCGACCTTCATGGGAGGGCGGCGCTACGGGATACGGCAGGCAACCCTTCGGGGCGACCGCACGCCGAGAACACCAGCGCCCCCAGTGACCGTGAAGTCGGACGAGAGTCAAGGCGACCCCCCGAGGGAGGCTGTCCGACGGCCGCAGGCATCGTGCCCTGCGGAACTACCGGCGGCGGTCGATGATCGACGGGTGAGGCCCTCCTTCGGGAGTGGCCGAGTCGGCGCAAGCCGGCGGCAGGTGAGAGTCCAGCGCAAGGAGCCTCAATACCCTGGGATCAGCGAGCCTCCGAGCTCGCGCCTTCCCATGAAGACCGGAGCGGATCAGCGAACCGGGCGGCCTCACAGGCCGCCGGGACCCTGGAGGTGCCACCATGCACGCCACGCGAAACCATCCCTGACGGCTAACGACCACGACCCGCAGAATCTGCCGAAGTCTGGCAGGCGGGCGATCCCTGAATGAAGGATGGCGGATGGATGTTGCCAAGTAGGTGAGCGAACAGGGAGAACGGGATTGACGCAGGCTGAGAGAAACCGGGAAGGTGCACCGACCCGGGGATTGTAGGCGTGTCGAGAACCCGGCCCGGTGTCCTGTCAGGCCGCCCGATTCACTGAATGAGATCGGTCAACGATCTCGCCGGCCATCGTGGGCCCCGACGGAAAGCGTCAAGGGGTACACCGCCGGGCAGCTCGACCATCCTGGACTTACAACCCACGGTCGAGTCCCGATCCAGCGGCAACTGCGCCACGGTGACACCGGCGAGGGAGGACGGTCCAGCAAACTGCGCCGGCAACGGCGTTCGGTGTTGGCCCCCCGGATGGCCGGTCTCCAGTGTCCTGCCCCCGAGGCAGGGTGATGAACACACGGCATCGAGTGCTCGCAGCCGCTCGCCGTGTCTACCGTTGCGACGATGCAGGGGCGGTCGTGAGACGCCCCCATGCCGGACGCCGAGGCCGGCCCCTTCTACAAGATCGACCCGAGCCATGCCGCATGGGCCGGAACCGCCGCCTCCCTTGGAGGGACGAGGAGCGGGCCGAGACCCATCGAGAGGAGTGCCGCCCGCAAGGGGGGAACCTTCGGCCTCTGGCTCGGGCCACCACGACGGCAGAGGCGAGAACTGCCGGGACGCAGCACGGGGGCCACCCCGAGTCCGAACCAAAGCGCGAGCAACGGCACGCAACGCTCTGAACGGCGTGCCCGGTAACCCACCCGCCGAGAGATTGTGGGACGAGGTGCATCCTCGTGGCAAGGCCGCCTTGGACAGCGGCGCAGCGGAAGCAGAGCGGATGCCGCCGGCGCCACGCCCGGTGATGCAACAGCGTGGCACTAGGGGGGGTTGTTGAGGTTGACGCTCGCAGCGCCATCCTCCCCAGCATCCAAGCCATCGCGACGGTGATGGACGGATGTGAGTTCGCCTTCGGGCGACGGCCAGGCGGAGGCCGATAGGAGTCGAGAGGCTCCCCCCAGCTCTTGTGCCGACATCGCGCGCCGAGCTCCGTCGAAGTCCACCGCGAGGTGGAGCCCCGGATGGGGTGAGCGAAGGTGCGAACTGCGAGCAGGCCGAGCCGGTCTAGTACCCGCCGACGGGCGGCGAAGGTGCCGTCCTCCCCTGCTCGTGGCGATCGAGCCCCCTGGCCTTCGGGTTGGGGGGCTCTTTCGCGCGCCTACGGCAAGCAGGCACCGAGGCCGCCGAGCTCCACGATCTCGCTCGACCACCACTGCCCGCAGCGCTCGCACAGACCAGCGCCATCCTCGCCGGCCGAACTGAGCTCGTGGCGGTGGCGCTCGACTTCACCGAGGAAGGCGCTGAAGGACTTGACCCGACGCCCGTCGTGGTCGGCGTTCCATGGCTGATCGAGCAGGAAGGGCACGGTCTCGCCCACGTAGTCCAGCACGTCGTAGTTCATGGGCGAGTCCTCGAGGAACACGTCGGTCTCGACGCACCCCTTGTCGGCGCTCATCGTCACCGAGTGGACCGGAGTCTCGAGCCTGGCCACCCAGGCGAGAGTCGATCGGCGCGCCATCGCGGCGACGGCCGGCGGCCCGACGTTGCGCGAGGTGATGATGTGGACCTCGTCCCCATTGGCGACCAGCGTCTCAAGCAGGTCGACGAACCCAGGCACCGGCTCGCCCACGGCGAACATGAAGCCGGCGGCTATGGCGTCGTAGAACTCTCGGTGGAAGGCATCGGGCGTGAGGTTCCACGCGCCATAGAACTCCCACTCCTTGGCAGCCGGTAGCTCCTCGGGTTCGCGGCCTCGGACCTCGACGAGCCAGCAGCGGAGAACCTCGATGAAGGGGTAGCCGACTCCATCCAGGTCGATGCCGACGCGGAGGTGGTGCCTCACCTACCAGCCTTCCAGTTGGCGGCGCCGACGGACGCGCTCGAGATCTTCGTTGGGACCGATCTCGCCGTCCACGAACCGTTCAACGACCTTCGCCACGGACTCGCCGTGCTTGCGCTTGGTCTCGTCGAGCAGCTCGCGCCTCGACTGCTCCGGGTCCTTCTTGGGCACGTCGGCTCCGTGTCTCCTCGCCGGCCGTCCCCCGGCCGCTCGGCGGCGGCACCACACCCGAGAGTACCGCGGCCACGGTGGGCGCAGCGATCACCGATTCTCACAGCGCGCGGCCGATCCCCCAGTCGGTGAACCGGTAGCGGTCCCAGCCACGGAGTCCCTGCGCGATGGCAAGCCGATCGAGCTCGGCACCCACTCGCTCACGAGGAATGTCACCGACGATCTCGCGGTGGCCGGCCTGGTTCACGGTGAGGGCCATCAGCATCGCCGCGGCGGAGAGCTGGGAGGCGTCGCCAACGAGCTTGCCGTCGAGCAGCCGACGAAGGTGGGCGACCCCCTCGTCCACGAGATCATCACCTTCTCGCGATGCCATGCCCCAGCGCGGCCGGGTGTCGGCCGTGCGCAGGGCGGAGTCGGCGAGCTGGGCCGCGGCCGGCGCCACTTCGTGGATCAGCGAGGACAGGGTGGGATCTCGCATGATCCGCTCAAGGGCGGACTCGACGAGCTCCTCGCGGGTGGCCTCGGTCGTGATGGGTCCATCGCTCATGGCGGCGACGGTAGCCACCGGGTCGGACGTCAGCGCTTCGACCACTCGGCGAAGCCGCCCTCGACCATCGCCTCGGCGAGTGACGAGCCATCGCCGGCCACGAGCGTCCCGACCCAGCGGCCGAACGAGGTGTCCTTGCCCGAGCTCAGGAGCAGCGGCCAGCGATCGCCCTCAGCCTGGTGAGTATCGACCCAGGCCCGAGCCGCGGTCTTGGACGCAGCGCCCTCCTCGCGGCGGTCGCCGGTGAACAGCTCGGGAGCGTTCACGCCGGCGATCCGGATCGAGTGCTCGGCGCGGACTCGGAACCCGAGATCGATCTCGCAGATGACCGTGTCGCCGTCGACGACGCGCACCACCCGGGCCGGATAGTCCCTGGTCCCGCTCATCGGTGCCCCCGTGCTCGTGTGCGGCTACCGGGCCGGCCCCCACGAGCCATCAGGCCGACGCCTCACGGTAGCCCTCTGGGGGTCGTCAGTGGTGCAGGCGTAGCACCAGGGGTAACCGTCGGGGTCGTGCTCGGCAGCCGAGACCTTGCGCGACGTTCGGCCGGCCTCGGCTCGCTCGCAGGACTGGGAGGCATGGGCTTCGGGAACCCAGCCACGCTGGATGCCAGGCGGGTTGTGGATCGGGTCGAGGTAGACCGCACCGAGCTCGGAGCGCAGCGCGACCTGCTGGTCGGCGCGGCTCATCGAGGGCCAGTGCTACCGGTGCCCAGCCGCGGCGTCGGCTTCACAACAGCGAGCACCGAGGGCCGGGCTCGAGGTAGCGGAAGGGCGGCCTCAGCCTGCTCGACGGGATGCCGTCGGAACCACCGCCGCCGGGCGCGCGGCCCTCGGCCTAGGTCGGAGTAGTCCAGATCGTCAGCCTTCATCGCGCAACCTCGGGCCACCGTTCGGTGCGCCAGTCATGCTCGCAGGTGGGCCACCGACCCGCGATCGGCGATCTGGCTTCGAGGCACGGCCAGCATGGGAAGCCCGGCAGCGGATCAGACAGGGCGATGGCGCGCCACGCCGTCGCGTCGGGGACTGACTCGTGGAACGTGACCCGCTGGCCGTCAGACTCAATGAAGACCCGCCCGGCCAGACCGACCTCGGCCAGCGCCGCGTCGATGCGCCGGGCGTTCTCCTTGACCGCCACCTCGTCCAGATCGGTCATCGATCCCCCTAGCGGATCAGTATCCACGCCACGTCCACCAGCGCATCTGAGCTCGGTGGAACAGGAAGCCGAGCCGGCGCGGCGACCACACCTTGACGAGGTGCATCGTGCCGCCATGCCCGTCCCAGGTGTCCCACCACGGCAGGTCGTCCATCCCCTCTGCGTCGCTCGATCCGTCGCTCATGAGCCCTCCTCCAGGTCTGGGAGCACGACCGTGAAGGCGTCCTGCTCGGGGATGCCGAGCGTCGCCTCGGGGTGGGCCTGCGACACGACCTCGAGGATCTGCCCGACGAGGGCGAGGGGTGCCGGCAAGTAGACGCGCACGAGCATCGTCCGGCCGAGCTCGTCGGTCTCTCGCTCGTTAGCCATCGCTCTCATCCCCGATCAGCGGGACCAGGCGGTTGTGCTCCATCCACTCGCGCAGCGCGGCCAGAACGATCAGCCGGCGATTCACGACTCGGCGCTCGGCCTCAGCATCGAGTTGCGCGAGGATCTCGACGGGGACGCGGATGCGGAGCTCGGGCATCACGAGATCACCCCGACAACGAACCAGCCGTCTGACTTCTCCAACGGCGAGTCGCTGATCTTCGCTTCACACGGGTCCTCGGTGAGCGTGACCGTCAGGACCCGAGTGACCCCGTCGACCATCAACCCGGGGACCTGGATCGTGTCGTCTGCATGAGCCGGACGCAGCACGCGGCTGCCGTCGGATGCCGTGGCGAAGGTGCCCACCATCGGCCGCTCGGGCACCACACCTTGGTACTCAGCCATCATCCATACCCCGGTCGAGCGCCTTCAGCTTCTCGAGCACCGACTCACGGAAACGGTCGGCGTAGTAGTCATAGCCCGGACCCTCGACATGAGTCGGCACCGGTGCTGAGGTGATGATGGATCGGGCGATCGACAGCGCGTCGGCGCGGCCTCGGTCGTACCCCTCCTGCCAGGTGTCGAGGCGCTCCGAGATGTCGCTCATCAGCCGCCGGCCTGGTCCTTGGCGCGCGATGCCCGCACCTTGTCCGGGTCGATGCCCGGGTTCTCGGCGACGATGCGCGCAATGGCGAGCTCCTCGGCCTCGGCTACCAGGCGGTCGATCGTGAGCACGAGCATGGCCGCGGTGTTCGGCGGGACGGCATCGCCGCGCCCGGCCTGGGCGCGAGCAACGGTCAGGGCCATGTGCTCGGCCGGCTGCAAGTGGGTCATAGGCCTATCTTGCACTCCGGGTCGGACGCCGAGCATGGAGCCGCACATGCACATGCAGCGACGCTTCGAGCCGTGACCCGCCGCGCGGAAGCATTGGTGGTCGTACACGTCGCCTTCGCGGGCTTCGTTCCAATGCGGCCCGGTCCAGCGCAACCCGCACACAACCGTTGGATGCTCGCGCTCAGCCATCTGTGCTCCCTTCGGGGGTCTGTTGTCCTTCCACGGGAGCCGCGGCGGCCGGTCCTTCCACGAACGCAGGCCACGGAATCGGCTTGGTTTGTCCTTCCGCTAACGGAGTGAACGCGGCGCGCATCGCTGCGAGCGCGGTT
>Ga0307380_10009239_pt1 | contig 12536 bp, 7 predicted proteins | sample UN3MG_FD_202239 | JGI IMG/M metagenome (GOLD analysis project Ga0307380, IMG submission 202239) | Soil microbial communities from Risofladan, Vaasa, Finland - UN-3 | ecosystem: Environmental > Terrestrial > Soil > Coastal area > Acid sulfate soil | place: Finland: Risofladan, Vaasa | collected... | reverse complement strand
GAAGGGGTTCTTGTCGTCCGCAAGCAGCTTCATGGTGGGCTGCACCTGGGCGTTCATGCGGGCAAGTTCCTGCTGGTTGAAGACGGGGTATTTCTCCCATGACTCGCGGCGGAAGGGCAGGGTAAGCTCGCCGCCGGCGAAGGTTTCCTCCGGCTTGACGATGAACACGCGATCGGCGGGCGCGGGGGCGACCTGCCGCTCGAGGGTGACGCTGTGGCGCGTGCCGTCGATGGTGGCGTGGTGCCCGGTGCCGAGGAAGATCTCCGCCGGGGACTCCGGGTATTTCATCGTCTGGCTCAGCGGCTTCAGGGACGTGGCGATCATCCACACCAGGGGCAACGCGAAGAACAGCGCGCCGACCAGCAGGATGGCGTGGATGGACATCCGCGAGAGGAGGGGAAGTTTTTGGCCCGATGGATTTGCCATAACAAGAAAATCAGAGTTCAGAATTCAGAATCCGATCGGTCCGATCGGTCCGATCGGTCCGATCGTATTCTGAATTCCATTCACCGTCCCGCATAGTACACGTGCCTTCGCGAAACGCGGAAGGCCAGCAGCGTGAGGCCAACGATGACGAGGAAGAGTACCCACGCGACGGCGGATGCGTAGCCGACGCGCTGGTACTGGAACGCCTGGTCGTAAATGAACATCGCGACGAATCGCGTTTTCTCCTCGGGGCCGCCGCCGGTCATGATGTACGGCTCCGCGAAGACCTGGAACGTGCCGATGATGGCCATCACCACGTTGAACAGGATGACGGGCGAGATCAACGGGAGCGTGATGCTCCACGTCTTGTGCCACCAGGAGGCGCCGTCGATGTCGGCGGCTTCATACAGCTCGATCGGCACGTCCTGGAGCTTGGCGAGGTAGATGACGGCCATCTGGCCGACGCCCCACATCGACATCACGATCAGGCCCCACAACGCCCACGGCGGGGCGAATGGCACGCCGGAGGGGAATGGTGTGGCATCCGACAGCCAGCCGGGCGAGTGCAGTTTCTGCATGTCGAGGGGGAACGCGTAGTTCAGCAGCAGGTTCAGCAGTGCAATCCCCGCGAGGCAGATCGCCGCGATCGATAGTGACGCCGCGGCGGTAGCGAGGGCGTTCCGGTGCAGCGATTTGCGTCGGCCGTGCACGATGCGCAGGATGATTCCGGGAAGCGCCGCGGCTGCGACCATCGCCGCCACGGGCCACGCCGTGAACGTGGAAGCCCACCGGTCCGCCACGCCGAGCACGAGCTTCAACATGATGTTGATCAGGCCGAACTGCGGGTTGAAGATCCACATCCACAGGATGGCGACGGCGACCGTGGGCACGAGGTGCGGGAGGTAGAAGATGACGCGGTAGAACGTGAGGCCGCGGATGCGGCTGTTGAGCAGCATGGCGAGCGACACGGCGATGATGACGCCGAGCGGGATGGCGATGGCCGCGTAGATCATCGTGGTGCCCAGCGACCGGTGGAACGCCTGGTCGCCCGCAAGCTCAACGTAGTTGTCGGCCCCGATCGCCAGCGGCTTCTGCAGGGGCGGGAAGTCGCAGAAGCTGAAATACAGGCTGGACAGGAACGGGTAGGCGATGAACACCACGAGCGCGATCAGCCACGGCAGGATGAACAGGTAGGGGGTGATGGTGCGCTTCATGTGAGAATGAAAAATGAAAAATGAAAAATGAAAAAATCAGAATCCATTCGCTTCATGGGAGAATGAAAAATGAAAAATGAAAAATGAAAAAATCAGAATCCATTCGCTTCATGTGAGAATAAAAAATGGAAAATGAAAAATGAAAAAATCAGAATCCATTCGCTTCATGGGAGAATGAAAAATTCAAAAATGAAAAATGGAAAAAAACAGAGGCCATTCGCTTCATGGATGAAGTAAAAAGGAAAAAGGAAAAAAACAGAGGCCATTCGCTTCATGGGAGAATTTAAAGAATGAAAAATGAAAAATGGGAAAATCAGGGGCCATTCGCGCCTCCTGCGTTGCCAGCATTGCTGGCGGCGGTACGGGTCGCGGAGCGGCGCATGGAGTCGCGTTGGCGTTTCGCGTCGAACTTCTTCTGCATGGTTTCGCGCACGGTGGCGAGCGTCGTGCGGATTTCGGCTTCGCAAAGCTGATCGATTTTCGCCTGGCGCGCTTCGCCGGAAAGGCCGGCAAGCTCCGACTCGGGCACGGGCCAGCTCCAGACGTGCTCGAAGGCGCGGTTCAGCTCGTTCATGTACTCCTGCCAGATGCCGATCCTGGGGAGGATGAACGAATGCGGGGACGCGGCGACCTGCTCGAAGACGTCAAGCTCGAGGTTGGGATGGCCCTGGCGATAGAGGGCCGGCGGATTCCTGACGGGCATGTGCTTGCCGTGGAGTCGGCAGAGGATAGCGAGGCCGCGGGTCTGCGTGTGGAGGACGAACTGCCACGCCGCCTCGGGGTTCTTGCAGCCGCGCGGGATGGCGATGATGTCGGAATCGAGTTCGGACATCGGGCCGGGCACGCCTTCGGCCGTGGGGAAGGGCGCCACGGCGAACTCCATGTGCGGGCGGTGCCGCCTGATGAAGTTGGGGAACCAGACGCCCTGCATCTCCATCGACACCTTGCCTTCGATGAAGGCGTTCAGCGGGGAGTCGAAGTTGCCGAAGCCGGAACGGAAGCGCAGCAGGCTTTCGCGGCCGTAGGCTTCGGCATAGCGCTTGAGCCACTTGTAAGCGGCGACGTTTCCCGGTGCATCGGCGGTGATGGTGCCGGTGGCGTCGTCGTAGAGCGTGCCGCCGAAGTAGTAGCCCCATGTGAAGTTGAACCAGCCTGGCTCGGTGGGGAGGAAGCCCATGATCTTCGGCGATCCGTCGGGGTCGAATTCATTGAGGACGGAGGCGTAGCGGTCGAGCTCCTCGATGGTGCGGGGTGCGCGGTCGGGGTCGAGGCCGGCGGCGCGGAGTTCGGCTGCCTTGCGGCGGAAGTGCTCCTTGTTGCAGAAGAGGGCGACCGATGCGGGTGTGGTTGGCAGCGCGTAGATCCTGCCGTCGTATTCGCCGAGCTTCAGGTAGTTGTCGGTGTAGTAGCCGCGGGTGAGTCCGGATTTCGCCATGAGGTCGTCGAGCGGCATGAGTGCGCCGGCCTCGGCGAACGGGGGCAGATCGTTCGCCCACAGGCCAACGACGTCCGGCGGATCGCCGCCGACGATCGCCAGCATGGCCTTGCGGTTCACCTGCGAGGTGTTGATGTAGTGGGCGAAGACATCGTCCTGGTTCTGGTTGAAGTCATCGACCATGGCCTGGCAGGCGTCGCGTTCGAAGCTGCCCCATTTCTCCCAGTAGGAGATGTGGGTGCGCTGGTTCCAAGTGTCCTTATACGCGGCGTGTGTGGACGAGTCGAATGCCTGCAGCGCGGGCCGCGGTTCGAAGGCGGCTACGAGCGCTATTGCCGCAATGACGCCAAGCAGTGCAAAATGAACTGAACGCATAGGATGAATGGAATTCAGAATCAGGCTTTAGGCTTTGGGCTTTGGGCTTTAGGCCGGAGAAAACTGGAAGCCTGAAGCCTAAAGCCCAATGCCTATCTGACTTGCGGGTGCCAGCTTCCTCCAGATTAACGGGTCAGTATCTATGTTACGCGATTCTTGCTGGTGATGCAAGCGATTTCCAAGCGCGTGGCAGATACGGAATCTGGAGCTTGGAATGTGGTAGATCCATCGTTCTGAATTCTGACTTCTCCTTACATGGTTTTACATCGCCTTGGAACAAAAGCACTTGACAGGAAGGCGTTCTCAGAGACAATTAGAAATGATGATGGGTAGGTGTTTTTCAAGTGTGCCCGGTTAAGGAATTCCGATCGGCTGAACCATGAAAAAGCTGTTGATCATAGGGGCGATTGTGGCGGCAGGTGCGGCGGCGTTCGGCGTACTGAAGCTTGGCGGAGGCACGTCGAATGCGAAGGTAACGGCGGAGTCGCCGAAGCAGCGGAAGGCTCGCGAGAAGAAGCAAGCCGCCGCGAAGCTGGATGCGATCCAGGTTGCGGAGAAACTGCTCACAGAGCAGGGCTGCAAGCTTGCTCCGCTGAGCACGGAGTTGGAGGACGGGGTGTCGGTGGTGCGGTACGAGCTTCAGGCACCGGAGCTGCTGGCGGGGTTCTACCTGCGGAACACGGCTGAACGGCGTGCGATGCTGTTCCAGAAAATCCCGCCCAAGACGGCAGCCGCGGCCAAGCCCGCCGCCGATGGGCTGCTGACGGCGGACCGCCCGGGGATGCTGTCGATCTATCCGACGGTCATCATCCGTTCGAGCAGCGACGACGGCACGGTAAGCGTGTCGGTGCGGACGCAGCGTCCGCCGGTGATGGGATGGGAGGCATTTGAGATCATTGCCCCGGAAGCGGCGGCGGAGCCGGCAGCGGCGAAAGCGGATACACCGCCAGCCACGGCACCACCGGCCACGGCACCGCCAGCCACGGCGGAGCCGGTCCCGGCCGTTCCGCCACACGCGCGGCGATCGGTGGCGGTTCGCACGGCCGTACACGAATTCGAAGTGGCCGACGGCTTCATGCGCAAGACGCTCGCGCAGGACGACGGCTGGAAGATCGTGTCGGGGCAGTGGGCGTACAACCAGCACGGGGGCGGTTTGCCTTCGAGCGACGCCGAAGCCGCCAGCATGGCATTTCAGCGGGCTGCGAATCCGTTCTCGGTCGTCGGCACGGCAACGGGCGGCACGCCCGCGGTGATATCGTACGACACGCCGGTTGCCCACGGCGACAGCTACGTGGCCGATGCGCGGTTCTACTTCGGCGCATCGGGTGCCCAGCAGGGAATGGGCAAGGCGTACCCGGTGGCGACCTTCGTGATCGCGCAGGGCGAGCTTGATGGGCGGCACGTCGGGTTTGGATGGTCGAACTCGATCGGGCGCTGGGTGCTGTGTCTGCGAACAAAAACCGAGCCGTGGCAGGTGCTGAACACGTGGCCGGAGCGGCCGCCGCGGCTGAACTGGATTCGCGTGGGCGTGGGGATCGCGGAGGGGCACGTCGCCATCGCTTACCTGGACGGCCGCGAGCTGGGGCGCGTCGATCTCGGCGTGATGGTCTCGGGCAACTTCCACGTCCATGCCGGCAGCGCGGGCGCGAAGATCGAATTCGACGACGTGAGCGTTCGGCCGCACGTCGACCGGCGTGCCGATCTCGGCCGCCCCATCTTCGCGAAGAGCCGCTCGTTCTCGGAAAAAAGCTCCGCCGACCGCGGGCACGATCCGCTCGAGTTCGAGTACTGGGCGAAAGGCACGAATGCGTTCATTTGCGCATCCGGGGCCGACCCGGCGCTCGGACTGGACATTCCGCGCGCGACCGACCGCTTCCCGATGTACAGCGACTTCACGTATCGCTCGACGCCAGAGCTTGCTCCGGGCGAGTACCGGTTCATCGTGCTGCGAAAGCAGGTGGCACAGGAGGCGGGCGACAAGCTGGCCGAGTTCAGATTCCAGAAGGTCGAGGGGGGCTGGGTGACGCCCGTGCAGCAGGCGGCAGGGGCGGCGAATCATCCTGCGGCGAATCCTCCTGCGGCAAATCCTCCTGCGGCGAATCCTCGCGCGGCCAATCCAGCAGCCGGAGGCCCGCAGCCAGCCGGCGAGCCGCCGGTCTTCACGCTGGAGTTCGGCCGGCGCGACGGGGAGTTCGGGCAGATCAAGGACAACGCGTGGAAATCGCTGGGCTTCGCGCACGTGGGGCCGGTGCACCTGATGATCGTGCCGCCGGCCAAGACCACCTTCGAGATCGAGCAGCACGAGCTGTATTCGAAGTCGATGTTTCACGCGATGTTCGAGCAGGCGCCGTCCGACTGGTACTGGGTGGACGGGCAGTTCGGGATGAACTTCCGGTGGGCGTGCCAGCCTGGGTGGAATTTCATGGGGGGCAAGTCGGCGGCGTTGGCGGCCACGTTCAGCAAGGCGGCCTACTATGGCGAGCAGGAAGTGGAATGCTACTTCGCATTGAGCATGGTGGTGCCGGCGAACCAGTATTACTATCTGCGGCGCGATTTCGGGCTGTCGTTCTGCACCGACGGCCGCAATCTTGATTCGGGCTACACGCTGGTGTTCGGCGGGTGGAACAACACGAAGACCGCGCTGTTCAAGCGCGGCCTGGAGCTCGCGTCGGTGAACACGCCGCAGTTCCTGTTTCCCGTCGGCACCGATCACGGGCAGGTTCACAAGCTGTGGTGGAACTTCGATTTCGCGAAGCGCGACAAGCGGGTGGTGGTCAAGCTCAACGGCAACGTGATGTTCAGCGTCGATGATCCCGACCCGATCGACGGCGGGCAGATCGGGTTCTGGACCGTGGGCAACGGCTTCGTGGTCTCGCGTGCAAACATCGTTGCGGAGAAGGAAGTGCGGCATCCCGAGAAGGCGCTCCTGCCTTACCAGGAGATCGAGGGCGTGTGGAGCTCGCCGCTGTGCGACGGCGTGATGCTGCGGCAGGACAGGCAGGGCTTCTACGTGGAGAACCCGCTGAGCGGCGGGATGTTTGCGGCGCGGACGGTCTGCCCGGTGGACCTCGCTCGCACGCCGGTGCTGGAGCTTCCGCTGCACCTTGACGACGATGCGAAGGTGAACCTGCACATCGAGATGGACGGGCGGCCGTGGCTGGTGAAGATGACGGCGCCGGTCGAGCAGATGTGTTTCGTGCTCGGGCCGGGGTCGGATGCGGCGTTCCCGTTCGGGCGGCCCACGATCGCAGGCCCCGGCCTCGACGCCATTGTGCTGGGGGAGGCGAGGCCGCAGGGTGGCATCCTGCGCGTCGACCTCGGAGCGATGCTGAAGAAGAAAGGCATCGGCCTCGGCGGGCAGAAACAGATATTCCTCACCGTCGGCAACACCAGCAATTCGGGTTATCTGCTGGCCGGGTTCGGCGGGAACCATGCCGGAACCAAATACTGGGTTGGACAACCGAAGTGGTACGAGGGAGCGCAGTAGGAAATGATGAATGATGAATGATGAATGATGAATGGAAGAAGCGGATTCTGTGTTCATCGTTCGTCGTTCATCTCAGAGCCCGTGTTCATCGTTCATCGTTAACTGCTCATCGTTCATCGTTAATCTCAGGGCCCATGTTCATCGTTCATCGCTTACTGCTCATCGTTCATCGTTCACTATGGATTTCACGATCAAGATTCTGCTGCTTCTGATGCTGGTGCTGGACGTCGGCGGGTACGGGATTGGGCCGGTGCCGCTGTCGCTGGCGGTGCTGGTGGTGGTGCTCGGGGCGTTCTTGGTTTCGCCGATGGTCCGGATATCCGGTGCACCGGTGGTTGCGAAGCGGACGCTGCAGTATCCGCCGTGGCTGCACGTCGCGTTCCTGTCGGTGCTGTGCCTGGGGTTGCTTCCGCTCACGAGTGCGAAGCTGGGCGGCGTCCGTGAAGTGGTGCAGGCGGCGGCGGTGATCGGCGTGGGCTGGGTGGTGTTTGCCTCGGCGAACGATGACGAGCGGCGGTGGCTGCGGCTCGGGCTGGCGGGAATCTGCACGGTGCTGCTGGTCTACAGCACGATCTCGCGCACGCTGTGCATCGGCCTTCCGCTCAATCCTCCGTCGATCAAGATAGCGGCCGGTGGGGTGAACGTGCTGAGCAATGTGCTGACCGGCTGGAACAGCGTGATCTGCGTGGTCGCGGGGATGCTGCCGGTCAGCGACGCGCGCCTGGGGCTGATCATGGTCATCGCGCTGCCGTTCCTGATCGATCTGCTGCTTGGCCGGCGCGACAAGTACATCATGATCCCGGTGGCGATGGTCCTGCTGCTGCTCGGGTGCAGGAACGGCGGGCTGCTGCTGTGCGGGCTGGCCGGCGGGTTGCTGTCGGTCATATTGCGCGAGCGGGAGGAGGCCTGGCAGATGATCGTCGCGGGGGCCATGCCGCTGTGCATCGTGATGATCATAATGGGGGGCGTGCCCTGGCAGACGCTGAAGGCGTGCCATCCGTACCAGGCAGTGCCGCAACTGGTGGCGGACGAGGGGGGCGGTCGTCCTGCAGTTCCGCGGGAGGGCGCCGTGAAGCGGCTGTATCTGGAGTATGAAGCCTTGCCGGGAGCCGTCTCCGCGGCGCCGGTCTTCGGGCACGGCCTGGGTCAGTACAAGGACGTCATCCATCGCTACTTCGTGGGGTTTCCCGATCCGGCGGACAACAGGATCGTGGCGGACACGAACAGCTCGTACGCTGTGCTGGCAGTGGAGGCGGGGCTGCCGGCGGCGCTGCTATTCGTGCTGGTGCTGGTATCGGCAGCGGGGGGCGCGGTGCGTGCGGCGGCGAAGGACCGCGAGCTGGCGGCGGTCGCGGGCAGTGCGTTCGCACTTCCGTTCGCGGCGCTGTTCACCACGGTGATCACGCGGAACACGGGAATGACGGTGGCGTGCTCGATGGCGCTGGCGGCGCTGGCTGCCGGAGCCGTGCGGCGGCGCGCCGCGGATGAATCCGCTGCCTGTCCTCACCCCATCACCCCACTGCCCTATCACACCATCTTCCGCGTCTGGGGGCCGCGTCTGGCAGTGTTCTGCGTCGCGGCGATCGGCTGCGTGATCGGCAGCAGGTTCGTGAGCGGCCCGGGCAATGCCGGGGGTGCACCGGCTGAGGAGGACACCACGGCGGATCAGTCGCCGCTGATAATCGATGGCGCCGCGGCCGGGCACGCGCAGTTCATCCTGATCGAGGCGGAGGATACCGTGTCGCCGCCGGACGGAGCGATGAAGATTTCCGAGTCGAACGACTCGTCGGGCAACAAGGTGCTCGACATTCCGCTGGATGCCGGCAAGGGCCTCGGCACCGCCACATACCGCGTTACCGCGTCCGCCGGCTCCTACACGGTCTGGGTGCGCGCGTTCTGGACCGACGGCTGCTCGAACTCCATCGGCTGCGTGATCGGCGGCAAGGAGATGACCATCTCCGACGAGCTGTTTGGCAAATGGCATTGGCTGTCGTCGCCGGTGAAGGTGGAGCTGGCAGATGGTCCGGCGGAAGTGCTGCTGAAGAACCTCGAAGACGGAATCATGATCGATCAGATCCTGCTGACGCGAGACGGGCGGTTCGTGCCGCACGGGATCGTGAAGGCCCGCTGAGGATGCGTTTTGCCTTGATTCCTGAGTCTTCCACGTCTATACTGCTAACCGCTCCGGTTCCCCCGACTGTGAACTCGAAATTCTGAATTCCGCATTCTGAGAAGGACTACGAATGAACGACAGCATACTCGACAGCACGAAGCCGCGGCTGACGCATCGCGAGCGGTTCCGCCGGCTGATGCACTACCAGACTGTTGACCGCGGCATCAATTGGGAATTCGGCTATCTGGGCGAGACGGTCGACCGCTGGCATCAGGAAGGGCTGCCGGCCGAGATCACGGCGGGCGAAGGGCCCGGCTCCATCGAATCGTATTTCGGCGTCGACCCCGCCGCCTGGGTGCCCACGCACTGCGGCATCGTGCCCGGATTCTCCGGCGAGGTGAAGGTGCTCTCCGTCAGCGAGGGCAAGCGCGTCGTCGAGCATCCCGACGGCACCATCCTCGAGGAGCAGACCTCCGGCATCCACACGATCCCGCATTACATCAAGTTCCCGATCTCCAACCGCGACGACTGGAAGCGCTACAAGGAGCGGCTGGACCCCGGCCATCCCGAGCGGAAGTTCGATTGGAAGAAGATCGGGCAGGACCTGCTGCGATCCGACCTGCCGATCGGCATCGGGCTGGGGAGCTTCTTCGGCATTCCGCGGAACTGGATCGGATTCGAGAACATCGCGATGATGTGCTACGACGACCGCGGGCTGGTGGAGGAGATCGTGGAGACGCTGACCGTCCTCTACTACACCCAGACCGAGCTGGCGTTGAAGGAGTGCGAGGCCGACTTCGCCGGGGGCTGGGAAGACATCTGCTTCCGCAACGGCCCGATGATCAGCCCGCGGATGTTCCGCGAGATCGTGGGTCCGAGGCTGAAGCGAGTGTGCGATCTGCTCCGGCGGCACGGCTGCGACGTGATCTGGACCGACTGCGACGGGGACATCCGCCAGCTCATCCCGGTGTGGCTGGATTCGGGGCTGAACTGCATGTTCCCGCTGGAAGTCCATCCCGGCTCCGATCCGGTGGCGATCCGCAAGGAGTGGGGCAAGCAGATCCTGCTGCGGGGCGGGATCGACAAGCAGCAGCTATCGAAGGGCCGGAAGGAAATCCTGGCGGAGCTGAAGCGTGTCGAGAAGCTCGTCCACGAGGGCGGATTCATTCCGGGCGTCGATCATCGCGTGCCCGAGGACGTGTCGTTCGACAACTACAAGTACTACATCCGCGAGAAGCTGGCACTGCTGGGGTGGAGCGATGGGGAGGTGGCGCACGTGTGGCCGATCCGGGACATGAAACGATGACGGAAAGATAGGAAGAAGAAGGCCACGAAGACACAAAGGCACAAAGGGCACGAAGAAGAGGAAGATGGAGAGATGATGAGATGAAGGGATGATGAGACGCCTGATTGTCATGCTTCAGACGGAATTGGACATTTCCGAACGCGAGGATGGTTTTCCATGGCTGCACCCCGGCACGCAGGCCCGGACTTGCACGGACGCGGGGCTCCGCCCCTGCACGGACGCGGGGCTCCGCCCCTGCACGGACACGGGGCTCCGCCCCTGCACGGACACGGGGCTCCGCCCCTGCACGGACACGGGGCTCCGCCCCTGCACGGACACGGGGCTCCGCCCCTGCACGGACGCGGGGCTTCGCCCCTGCACGGACACGGGGCTCCGCCCCTGCACGGACGCGGGGCTCCGCCCCTGCACGGACGCGGGGCTCCGCCCCTGCACGGACTCGGCGCATGGTGCCGATCAGCCAGGCGACGATGGCCGCGGCGAGCAGGCCGAGCAGGATGACCGGCTTCCAGACGTGTCGCACGGTGACGTGGTCGGGATTTGCCGCCTTCTCGCGAATGGCCTGTGCGGCGGCTTCGAGCTTCTGCGCACCGTCGTGGGGGGTGATCTTGCCGGTGAGCAGGGCGAAGCGGACGTCGTTCCAGTATTGTTCCATCTCGGGAGCGATCTCGCTGGCGGCGGCTCCGTAGCTGGTCTTCGCGGCGCTGATCACGGCGGCAAGCTCCGTCAGGTCTGATGATAGCGCGGTCTCGTTCACGCCACGGATGGCGACGGGGAAGTCCTGCCGCTTCGCGAGCGTAGCCGCCATGACACGCGAGGTCATGAACCGCAGGAAGTCGATCGCCTCGCGCGGTGGCGGCAGTCCTTGAAGACGAAGTAGTAACCGCTGTAGGCGCTGACGGCGGTGGGGTCGGCCTTGCCGGCGTCGACGATGGGGAGATTGAACGTGCCAAGCTCGAAGCCGTCGGGGATCTTGCCGAGCATCTCGCTTTTCAGCCAGGAGCCGCACAGGATGATTGCGGTGCGGCCCTCGAAGAATTCGAGCTGTGCACCGGTGTGGCTCATTCCCATGGCGCCGGGCTGGAGGTAGTTCACGGCCATCTTCTGGACCAGCCCGAGGGCCTGCTCCAGCTCGGGATTGGCGAAGCTGCCAGGGACGAGCTGGTGTTGCTGCTGGAACCGCTGGAGGCCGGCGAGGTGGTAGTATGCGGCATCGATGATCCCCTGCGCGTAGCCGGAATATTGCCCCTGGAAGGCGAGCGGCCAGATTCCGGCGGCCTTGATGGATTCGCACAGCGACAGGAATTCGTCCCACGTGCGTGCCGGCCGCCAGCCGTGCTCGCGGAAAAGCTTCTTGTTGTACCAGATCGTGTTGATCGAGTAGGATATCGGGATGCCGTAAACCTTGCCGTCGACGGCGTAGCGGTCGAAGCTGCCGGGGAGGAATGAATCGCGCCAGGTGCCGTCGTTTTCCCAGTTGGGGCCGTCCATGAATTGGTCGACCGGGAGGATCAGTCCGCTGCGGATGAGCGCGGGATAGTTCAGGAACGCGTTGGTGGCCTCGGGGTAGGAGCCTTCGAGGATGCGGACGCGCAATTTGTCGACGATCCGCGGATCGCCATACAGGTTGACGATGACGTCCGGCCGCAGCTTCTCGTACTCGCGGGCGCAGTAGGTGAAGAACGTCAGGCCCTCGCCGCCTTCGAACATGGGGAGGTCGATGGTGACGCGCTCGCGAGGCTGAGCAGCCGCGGTTGCACAGCACGCCGCGAGCATCATGATTCCTGCCAGGGTGCAGCGGAGCAGCCGCGAAGCACCCGTTACGCACGCGCCGCACCGTGATCTGTTCTGCATGTCGTGCGAGGGCAGTTCCATGACAGCCAATATTACCGGTTGGCGCGCGTGTTGTCAAGGCGGAAAAAGGTGAGAAAAGCTGCCGCCGAAGAAGGGGATGAGGTTCGACGGGCGCGCGTGTCGCGCTGGGTTGCCATTGTGTTCCGGGCCGCCGCGATGGGGGTGGTTGTGCTGCCGGTGAGGGCACGGAGGTGAGGCCGGTTACACACGGCTTCTGCTTTTAGCGTTGATTTGATGATCATCGTGTGGTACTATCTATCTGGAAGTAAAGCCATAGGGCCGTCAGATCAATCTTGTGCATCTTGTTGTACCTCGTTGTGGAGCCTGCC
>Ga0307380_10009236_pt1 | contig 12537 bp, 13 predicted proteins | sample UN3MG_FD_202239 | JGI IMG/M metagenome (GOLD analysis project Ga0307380, IMG submission 202239) | Soil microbial communities from Risofladan, Vaasa, Finland - UN-3 | ecosystem: Environmental > Terrestrial > Soil > Coastal area > Acid sulfate soil | place: Finland: Risofladan, Vaasa | collected... | reverse complement strand
TGAATGTTACCATACCCCACAAGGTTGCTGTTATCCCTTTTCTGGATGAGCTAGACCCTCTGGCGAAGAAGATAGGCGCCGTTAACACAATAGTGAATGATGATGGGGTATTGACAGGCTACAATACAGATGCTACCGGTTTTCTCCAGGCCCTTATTGAAAGAGGGATTGAGCCGAAGGAGAAAAGCGTGGTCATCCTAGGAGCCGGCGGCGCCTCAAGGGCGATTTCCTTTATTCTAGCGGAGAGGGGTGCCCATATCGTTGTTCTCAACCGACGGTTGGAAATGGACTGGGCAGAGGAATTAGCCAGCCGGATCTCACAGGCTTTCTCCAGGGGGGTAACCGCACTGGAACTAAATAGAGAAAACCTGACCAAGGTGCTAGAAAAAACAGATATCCTGGTTAATACTACCAGCGTAGGCATGAGCCCTGATATTAGCAAAACCCCGGTTGACACGGACTTGCTCAGACCGAATCTGGTTGTCTATGATATTGTCTATAATCCAATCAAAACGAGGCTTCGGAGGGAGGCCGAGGCGATTGGAGCCACGATTATAAGTGGGCTTGACATGCTGGTCTGGCAGGGAGCCTTGGCTTTTGAGAAATGGACTGGTCGGAAAGCTCCGGTTGACTTGATGAAGGAAGAAGCAATGAAACTGCTGGGGAAAAATGAAGACTAATATCGCCTTAATCGGTTTTATGGGGACTGGTAAAACTGTGGTGGGCAGGGTCCTGGCGGAAAGGCTGGGGAGGAAATTTGTTGAGCTGGACTCCCTGATTGAGCAGAAGGCGGGGAAATCTATACCTGACGTATTCCAGCAGGATGGTGAAATAGTTTTTAGGGAGCTTGAGATTAAGGTAGCCAAAGAGGTGGCTAATAAGCAAGATACAGTTATCGCCTGTGGGGGCGGGATAGTCCTCAACAAAATAAATATTGACCGTTTGAGGGAAAATGCCAGAATGGTTTACCTGACCGCATCTCCCGAGGTAATCCTGAAACGGGTAGCTAATGAGGCAGGGCAAAGACCTTTGATTGAGGTAGATAACTCTACCCTAACCATCGGTGAGATGTTAAATTTCAGAAAACCGTTTTATGAGCGGGCGGCGGATATGACCGTGGATACCTCAGAGCTGGATGTAGAGGCCGTGGCTGGGCAAGTAATGAGCAAGTTGAAAGACGATGAGAGCTTCGATTTATAAAAGTGCGGTTAAGGGAAAGGTGAGAGTTCCTTCCTCGAAGAGTTATACTATTCGGGGATTGATGTGTGCTGCCTTAGCTAAGGGCGAAAGCGAGATAATGCGTCCCTTGGCTTCAGATGATACCGAAGCGGCCATCAATGTATTGAGCCAAGTTGGAATCCGCATACACCAGAGAGAAGACTCGCGGCAGGTTGTAGGTGGCGATTTCCACCAGCCAGATACAGACCTTTTCTGTGGTGAATCGGCTGCCACCTTGAGATTTATGACTGCCATCTGCTCGCTGGTTCCTGGGAAATGCCGCTTAACCGCGGCGCCTTCTCTCTTAAGAAGGCCGATAGAGCCTCTGCTGCAAGCACTAAGACAATTGGGGGTTAATTGTGTTTACCACAATGAAGATTCATCTGTAGTTGTTGAGGGAGGTAGACTTAAAGGCGGAACGGTTGAATTGCCAGGCGACATAAGCTCGCAGTTTGTATCGGCACTACTCTTCATATCTCCCTTTGCTGAGGAGGGGATGACAATCAGACTAACTACACTCTTGGAGTCAAAACCTTTTGTGCTGATGACCCTAGAATGCCTCCAAGGGTTTGGGATAGAAGTAAAAGCCTCTGAAGACTTCAGAGAATTTGGCGTATTGAAGCAAATATATAAACCAGCTGAATACAGGGTAGAGGGGGATTGGTCTTCGGCTTCATACCTCCTGGCATTAGGGGCTGTTGGTAGAGAAGTAGAGATTGAGAACCTGAATCCTGAAAGTTTACAGGGTGATAAGATGATATTAAACTTCTTAAGGGATATGGGTGCTCGGGTGGAGGTGAATGAAAATTCAGTTACAGTGAGGAAATCAAGATTGAAAGCCATACAGGCCGATTTGTCTGACTGTATAGACCTCCTGCCTACTATGGCAGTTCTGGCAGCAGTGGCGGATGGAGAGAGTGAGTTCACTGGCATTAGTCGGGCACGGATAAAAGAATCAAATAGGGCTTCCGCTTTAAGAGAAGGACTGGAGAGGATGGGCGTAAAGGTTAGAGAGGAGAAGGATAAATTGACTGTCGCTGGCTCGATACCAAAGGGCTCAGTCATAGATAGTAAAGGTGACCACCGCATTGCCATGGCTTTCAGCATACTCGGCTCAACCATTGGAGAAACAATAATAGATGGTGCTGAATGCGTCTCGAAGACATTCCCGCAATTCTGGGATATACTAAAAAGCATAGGGGGCAAGGTAGAGATAGATGGGAAATAGTCCCGGCAGGCTGTTCACCATAACCAACACAGGGAACGAAAAGTACATTGATGCCTGTTTTGCAATTGCTAAGGAACTACCCCAGTATTTCACTGAACAGGCCGTGGTAACAATGAGTCAGGACCTGGCAGCACACTTGCTATACGTTGCCGTGAATTTGAAGGAAGTGGCAGGTTTTGTGTCAATAAAACGCAAAAACAACCACGTTGCTGAAATCTCATGGATGGCGGTAAAACCGGAGCATCAACGCCAGGGAATTGGCTCGGCACTGGTTGACCGCGTCGCTAATGAGTTAAGGTCTCAAGGAATTAGTTTGCTGGAAGTCAAGACAGTATCTGAAGATGTTGAGTATCCTCCTTATGAAAAAACACGGCGATTCTATAAGAAGACGGGTTTCATACATCTAGAAACAATCGACCCATATCCCGGATGGGAGATGGGTACTCCATGTGCAATCTATGTCAAGATATTGCAGAGGTGAAGATAGATGGGGAATAGTTTGGGTAAAATTTTCACGATAACCAGCTTCGGTGAAAGCCACGGGAACTGTGTGGGCATCATTATAGATGGGTGCCCCGCCGGTTTATCTATTACTGAGGAGGATATCCAGAGAGAGGCAGATAAAAGAAGACCGGGGGTACGGGTAGCCACTACGGCAAGGGCAGAGGAGGATAAGGTTGAGGTTCTTTCCGGTGTCTTCAACGGGCACACTACTGGCGCTCCTGTCTGTTTGTTGATACGGAATAAGGATATTGATTCGAGTGAGTACGAAAAAACGAGGTTCCTGCCCCGGCCAGGCCATGCCGATTATACAGCCTTTATAAAGTATGGGGGATTTAACGATTTTAGGGGTGGAGGTAGGTTCTCGGGGAGAATCACGGCCAGTTTTGTTATGGCTGGAGCTATAGCCAAGAAATTGCTTGGCTTGATTGGGGTTGAGGTTCTGGCCCACACTGTAGCCATAGGCGGCATAAAAGCAAGACTGAAAGCACTTGATGAGATAAGAGAGAATATTGACCAGAACCCGGTTAGATGTGCTGACCCCAGAGCCGCCGAAGAGATGACTAGAGTAATTGAGCTGGCTAAAGGGAAAGGTGATAGTGTTGGCGGGATAATAGAAGGCATAGCTCTCAATGTACCGGTCGGTTTGGGCGAGCCGGTCTTTGATACGTTGGAGGGAGATTTGGCCAAGGCTCTTTTTGCCATCCCGGCAGTGAAGGGGGTTGAATTTGGCTCCGGTTTCACGGCGGCGGGGAGGAGGGGGTCAGAGAATAATGACCCGTTCACTATTAGAGATGGCAAGATAGTTACCGCGACCAATAATGCTGGCGGGATACTTGGCGGCATAAGCAATGGTATGCCAATAGTGGTCAGGGTGGCGGTTAAGCCAGCACCTTCTATCGCCCAGAATCAAGAGACAGTAGATATCAAGAAAATGGAAAACGCCCGTCTAGTGGTCAAGGGCCGGCATGATGCCTGTATCGTGCCGAGGGCGGTGCCTGTGGTAGAATCAATGGTAGCCGTGACCCTTTGTGACTTCGCTATGAGGGCTGGACTAATACCGAGGGTAATAAGATGAGCTTAGAAGATTTAAGGAGAAAAATAGACGAAGCCGATGCTCAGGTAGTTAAACTTTTAGCGGAGCGGGTGAGGATTGCCGAGGAAATAGGCAAGGAGAAGCAGGGGCAGAACAAAAAAGTTGAGGACAGGGAAAGGGAAAAGGTCGTTCTGGAAAGGGTCAAGGGTATTGCCCGAGAAGAGAACATAAGCCCGGAAAGTATAGAGGGCATTTACCGGCAGATAATAACCGCATCCAGAAGCGTGCAAGGAATAGTGGTTGCTTTTCAGGGCGAGATTGGTGCCTATAGTGAAGAAGCCGCCTTTAATTTCTTCGGGCCTTCAATTGAGGTTGAACCTTGTGAAAGCCTGGACGGTGTCTTTAAGGTTGTAGAAAAGGGAGAGGTGCCGTTCGGGATTGTCCCTATTGAGAATTCACTGGAGGGGAGTATCAGCCGCGTATATGACCTGCTTCTAGATTCAAGTGTCAAAGTATGCGGCGAAATGGAGCTTCGGGTGGTTCATTGCCTGATAGCTAATCAGGGGGCGCGGCTGGATTCGATAAGAAAAGTCTATTCTCATCCTCAGGCTCTGGGACAATGCCAGGCTTTCTTAAAACACCTGAATTGTGAGCTGGTCCCCGCTTATGATACGGCGGGCAGCGTCAAGATGGTAAAAGAAATGGGGATAGTGGACGGGGCGGCAATTGCCAGTGCCAGGGCTGCCGAAATCTATGATATGAAAGTCATCGCCAGTGAAATAGAGGATAACCCAAATAATTTTACTAGATTTTTTATTTTGTCCCAACAGGATGCGCCACCATCGGGGAACGACAAAACCTCCATAGTCTTTTCTGTAAAACATAAACCAGGGGCACTATATGAATTCCTTAAAGAACTGGCTATTAGAAATATCAATTTGACGAAGCTTGAGTCCAGACCAACAAGGCAAAAACCCTGGGACTATAATTTTTATTTGGACTTTGAGGGTCATCGACAGGATGAGGTATCTCAGGAGGCTCTGGAGAATTTAGAGAAAATTTCACTCTTTGTGAAGGTCCTGGGTTCATACCCTAAAGCAAAATGAAGGAAGCTATAAGAGTAGCAATAATCGACGGCTACGGGAAAAGTGGATTGACAATAATTCAGTTCCGTAAATTGTCTGTTAATAATAAAGAGCCTGACACTATATTTTGTAGCGGGTAGGCTGAATGAAAGAACACCCTAAAATTGAAACAAAGCGACTTACGCTTAGACCATATAGTATAAATGATGCCCCCGAAATACAACGACTTATTGGTAACAGGGACATAGCTTCAACAACCATTAATATACCTCATCCCTATGAAGATGATATGGCCGAGCAGTGGATACAAACGACCAAAGAAAAATTTGAGAAGGGAGAGGCGATTCATTTTGCTATCGTTCACCGAGCACAGCATTTCTTCATTGGTGGTATTGGCTTGACTGTCGACAAACAAAATGAAGTGGCAGAATTAGGATACTGGATTGGCAAGCCCTACTGGAATCAAGTATACTGCACCGAGGCTGCGCAAGCAGTTTTAAGATATGGCTTTGAGGTATTAGGGCTGAATCGAATTCAAGCCAGACATTTCACGCGCAACCCTGCCTCTGGACGAGTAATGCAGAAAATTGGCATGAAGCGTGAAGGACATTTAAGGCAGGCCGTTAAGAAGTGGGGTAAATTTGAAGATTGGGAAATCTACGGGATTTTGAGGGGTGAGTGGTGAAAGTAGCGGTAATTGGTGGCTCGGGAAAGATGGGGCGGTGGTTTGCCAGCTTTCTGCTAAAAGAAGGCCGAGAGGTAATAATAACCGGTAGAAACGAAAAGAAGCTACTGGCAGCCAAACGGCAACTGGGTGTCGAGGCCACCACTGATAATGTGGCTGTAGTTAAGAGTGCCAACACGATTTTGATATCAGTGCCAATAGACAATTTTGAGGAGGTCGTAGAGCAGGTCTCTCCCTATATACGTCCTGAACAGGTCATTATAGATATTACCTCTATCAAGGTGTTTCCAGTCGAAACAATGCATAAGCATATAAAAGCCGGATTGACCCTGGGGACACATCCGGTATTTGGTCCCGGTGCGAAGGGTATCGCCAATCAGAACTTTGTGCTGACACCTACCAATGAAAGGGAGACAGCTCTGGCTCAAAAAGTCAGGGAGTACTTAGAGACTAGAGGGGCTAAAGTCATGATAATGACCCCAAAGGAACATGATGAAGCGATGGCGGTCATTCTTGGACTTTCTCACTTCATTGCTATAGTTTCCGCTGATACCCTGCTTAGCTTTGATAAATTAAAACAGATGGAAGCCATTAGCGGGATTACCTATAAAGTGTTACTAACGCTGGTAGAAAGTGTTATTTCAGAAGCCCCAGAGCTTTATGCCTCCTTACAAATGAGCTTGCCCAATATGACGGAGATTGAAAAACTATTCCAGCAAAGAGGACAAATATGGACTGATTTAGTAAAGAATAAAGATAAGCAGGAATTTGTAAAGAGAATGAAAGCCCTCAGGAGTAGACTTGAGGAAGGCAATCCTGATTTTGGGAAGGCTTATGAAAACATGTATAAGATTGTGGAGAGGTTGTAAGAGCTAAGGCTCAGTATAGCCATATCCTTTAATTAAGGTGGAGGCATGTCAGCCACCACTATTTCCAAAGTTCTTATGATTCTAACCGGGTATATATAAGGGTTGAAAGTAATGGGAAAGACTCTAACCGAAAAGATCCTTAGTGCTAAATCTGATACAGAGGTCTATGCCGGCGATATAATTATTGTGCCGCTTGACCTGGTCTTTGTGCAGGACAGCACCGGTCCCTTAACGCTGAGACAGCTCAATGAGAGCGGTCTGAATACAGTTTTTAACCCGGAACGAATTATTGTGTTCATTGACCATTCCGTGCCCAGCCCGGCTAAGGAGCTTTCTAACGACCATATGTTTCTCAGGAGTTTTGCGAAGGAAAAAGGCCTTGTATTAAGCGACATCGGGGAAGGCATTTGCCACCAAATAGTGGCGGAGTCTTTTGCTTCCCCGGGGGATGTAATCGTCGGTGCCGATTCCCATACGGTTACCGCCGGAGCCTTAGGGGCGTTTGCTACGGGAATGGGCTCTACAGATGTGGCTATTGCCCTCGCTCTGGGTAAGACCTGGCTTCGTGTGCCGGGGACAATTAAGGTGGTGGCCCACGGCCGTTTCGCTAAAGGCGTCTATGCCAAGGACCTTATTCTTCATCTCATCGGACAGATTAGGGCTGATGGTGTGACCTACAAAGCACTGGAGTTTAGCGGCGAGACCGTGGATATGATGACGATGTCAGAGCGCCTCACCATTGCCAATATGGTGGTAGAGGCTGGAGCCAAGGTTGGACTTTTCCCTTCTGACAGCGTTACACAAAGCTATTTGGAAAGCCAGGGAAGAGGGAAGCAATATATCGCTCTCCATCCAGATGCCGACGCAACCTACGAGAGCGCGATTGAGATAAATGCGGCTCAGCTTGAGCCTACCGTATCTAAACCCCACACAGTTGACAACATTGCTCTAGTAAAGGAACTTAGAGGGATTCGCATTGCTCAGGTTTTCATTGGTACCTGCACTAATGGGCGCCTTGATGACCTTCGTATCGCTGCCAGCATCCTACAAGGCAGAAGACGACACCCACGTACCCGGCTGGTTGTTGCTCCAGCTTCCAAGGAGATTCTTTTAGAGGCTCTGGCGGTGGGATATATTCAAACGCTGGTTGAAGCAGGAGCAACTATCGTTCCACCTGGCTGTGCTGCCTGTCTGGGGGTACATCAGGGTGTGTTGGGGGATGGTGAAGCGTGTCTATCCACGGCAAATCGCAATTTCAAAGGCCGTATGGGGAATCCCGCTGCCTTTATCTATTTAGCGAGCCCGGCAACAGCCGCGGCCACGGCTATCTGTGGTGAAATCAGTGACCCCCGAGAGGTCTTGTAGATGTTAAAAGGTAAAGTATTCAAATTTGGCGATAGTATCTCCACCGACCATATCGTGCCGGGGAGACTACTACATTTACGGAGCAATTTGCCTGAGCTGGCTAAGCATGTGCTTGAAGATGCTTACCCCGCCTTTGCTCAGCGGGTGGCTAAAGGTGATTTTGTGGTCGCAGGAAAGAACTTTGGGCTTGGTTCAAGCCGGGAGCATGCCCCGCTTGTTATCAAGATGTCAGGGGTAAGCGCCGTTCTGGCCAAGTCGGTAGCTCGCATCTTCTTCCGCAATGCTATTAATGTTGGGCTTCCCGTGCTTATTTGTGATACTGATAAGATTAATGACGGTGACCAGCTGGAAGTAAATCTGGAGACAGGGCAGATTATTGACCTGACAAACAATGTTCAAATTAGTTTTAGCGGGTTGCCTGAGGTCATGCTTCGTATTCTGGATGAAGGTGGGCTTATTCCTTATATTAAGAAGTACAAGAGCTTCAATATTGAGCCTGCAGCTAGTAGTGAGCGGAGGTAAAGATTAGTGAAGCACACCGTCACCTTGATACCGGGCGATGGCATAGGGCCGGAGGTTGTGGAAGCCACCAGGCGAGTCCTTGAAGCTACCGGCGTAGAATTTCAATGGGAAGTGGTTAATGCCGGTGCCAGTGCATTAGAGAAAGAGGGTAGTCTCCTGCCAGAGCGTCTTTTTGAGTCAGTAAAGAAAAACAGGGTCGCGCTTAAAGGACCAACCACTACTCCCATAGGTAGCGGCTTTAGAAGTGTGAATGTAGCTCTTCGAAAGGCGCTGGATCTCTATGCCTGCCTTCGTCCCTGCCGAAGTTACCCAGGTATCATTTCTCGGTACAAGAATATAGATATCGTAGTGGTAAGGGAAAACACTGAGGATTTATACGCTGGAATTGAATTCGAAAAGGATACCCCGGAGGCAGAAGAATTACTTTCCTTCATTTCACAGAATCAGGAAGAGGGAGTAAGAAAAGACTCTGGTATCAGCATCAAGCTAATCTCCGAGACGGGAACGAGGAGAATCGCCAGATTTGCTTTTGAGTATGCCCGTGCCAATGGAAGGAAGAAGGTAAACGCTATTACTAAGGCGAACATACTGAAGTTCACGGATGGGCTGTTTCTCAAGGTGAGCCGAGAAGTTGCCAGTAATTATCCTGACATTGAGTACGAAGAGACGCTTGTGGATAATCTGTGTGCTCAACTCGTTCAGCAGTCACATCCTTTCGATGTACTTCTACTCCCCAATCTTTATGGAGATATTATCTCCGACCTGTGCGCTGGACTCGTCGGTGGCCTGGGTGTAGCTCCGGGAGCGAATATCGGAGATGAGATAGCCATTTTCGAACCTACTCATGGTAGCGCCCCGAAATATACCGGCTTGAACAAGGTGAACCCGATGGCCACGATTCTCTCTGGTGTGATGATGCTTCGGCATATTAACGAGAGAGCAGCTGCCGGCAGGCTAGAGGCAGCCGTAGCTGAGGTCGTGGCTGAAGGCAAATCAGTTACCTATGATCTGAAACCGGGACGGAGTTCCACCACAGCCGTGGGAACCTCCGAAATGGCAGATGCCATAATTATGAAACTGGGCAAAGGAACATCCCACCACAGTTAGACTTTCGCCCGAAAGCGGGTATATTAGGCCAGAGGCGTTATCGCAAGTAACTCTTTGGCAATATCTGGATATTTGGCGATAAATTGCAGTTCATCAGCAACAAGGGGCTTCTGGGCGAGCACATTTGCGTATCTTACTAATTCCAGGACTCTCTCAGCATCATCTCTGCTTTCGAAGCTTATTTCCATTTTTCCCATTATATGTCGGAAGCCGGATATCCCACTATATTCGCCGGAACATATCTCTCTGCCGGTCTCAACCATCTCTGGCTCCCCTCGCCCCAGCTCCTTGAAATTATATAGTTCGTAGTTTTGTGGGTCCTTTAACACTCCGTCAGCATGGATACCAGAAGCATGAGCAAAAACATTGGCTCCAACCCCGGGCTGATTTATAGGGATGGGAACATTAAAAGCATAGCTGGCATATTTACAAATCTTCCACGCCTTTGATAAGTGGATTGGCGTACCAAACTTATATTTTCCAGCGAGCCCCTTGGACTTCTTAAGTGCCAGGACTACGGCAACGAGGTCAGCATTGCCTGCCCTTTCTCCTATCCCATTGACCGTCGTGTTTATATAGGCGTCCTGCCCCCCATCGATGATACCAATTGCCCCGGCGACGGAGTTAGCCACAGCCATTCCCAGGTCCCCATGACAATGGACTTCAATAGGTATGCCTACTTCCTCTGCCAGCATCTTACCCGTTTCGTATATGCTAAAAGGGTTATCATAGCCGAGCGTATCACAATACCTGAGCCTATCGGCTCCGTGTTTCTTGGCTACAGAGGCAAATCGGAGCAGGAAATCTGCATCCGTTCTTGAAGCATCCTCAGCATTAACACCGATATGTTCTGTACCATGTGACTTGGCTGCGTCTACAGCCTCTGCCATCATTGCCAATATATCTTCCTCGTTCTTTTTACCCAGAAACTTACCTGTAATCATCTGATTGGAAGTGGAGATGGAAAGATTGAGGTCCCTAATAGTTGGTACCAAACTATAAGCCCTTTCCACGTCCTCGGCAGTTGCTCTTATCCACCCCCCCAGGCGGATGGGCTGCAAGATACCCATCTCCGCCAGTTTAAGGTTGGCTTGAAGGTAATGAGACTCGTGTCTCGTGGTAGGGAAGCCAAATTCGCTTTGATAAACCCCCATCTCATTCAAATATATATTGAGCATGGTCTTGGCGAGCTTGGATAGACCAAGCCTGGCTGTCTGAACTCCATCACGATTTGTTACATCAATCAAGTAAATCTTGCCCATATTTTTCACGCTTTCCAAAGTTTAATAGATTTATTATTACGATTCGGGTATAATTTTACCCTTTTTATTGGCGATATTCAAGGTGATGTGGTATTTGCTTTGCTAATATCTAGAAAGTGGACGTGGTCCTTCTTCTGCTAGTCCATAGATACCCCCCAGCTACCCCACCCAGGATTATCGCCAGACCGGCGGTGATACCGGCACAGAATATAGCGGCATCATACCAGAATCCCGTAGGGAAGAGCATAATCAGGTAGTCTCTGGCTGGGTCAAGCTGCCATAGCTCGTTAGTAAAACTGAGCAGATGGAACTGCCAGAATAGCTGGTCAAAGTTGAGGAGTATGCCCAGCCCCATTGCCAGCATCAGGGCTAGAGTAATGCCACTCCCACCAACCACTCCACACGCCAACCGCCGCCAGTATCTTCCCCTTCGCCAGAAGAGGCTAACCCCGACATAGCTCAGGACATAAATCAGCGTCCCCAGCAAGACCCAATAGTCCAGATGAATCAGCTCCTTTACATCCCTGAGGTGAGCTACCTCCCGCTGGTTGAACAATTCAAATGGTTCGCTATCCTTTATCACCGTCAGGCTGATATCCTCCTCACCTGAGTTGAAGTATCTGATTAGCCCGCTGGCTGTCTTTTCCAGCTCCACTTCAGCTATGCCTGTAGTCTGGCTGACATCGTATTTCTCAAAGCCATATTTGTAGAGCCAGTGGCTGTTCACTGCCCAGCCGATACTAGCCGTCAGCAGCAGTATGGGCAGACAAAGGATAAATAGCCATTTAGCGGCAATAACAAGACCCTTCAATTTTATCTCCTATCGTTAGTATCCAGATTTTACACTGTCAGGACTAAAAATAATATCCCAAAGACCGACCCTGTGCTATAATTACCCCAAAAGCCGAGTGTAGAGGGGCAATGTTCACTCATCTCCATATCCATACCGAGTATAGCCTGCTTGATGGTATGTGCCGTATTCCCCAACTGGTATCACGAGCCAAAGAGCTGGGGATGGACAGCCTGGCTATAACCGACCACGGTGTTATGTATGGGGCTATTCAGTTCTATCTGGCAGCTAAAGAGGCGGGTATAAAACCTATTATTGGCTGCGAGGTTTATTTAGCTCAAAATAGCCGCTTCGGTCGCAATGCCAATGATAAGAAAAATTACCACTTGGTTCTATTGGCTAAAAATCAGACGGGATACCGCAATCTAATCCAGCTCACCACCAGAGCGCACCTTGATGGCTTTTACTATAGGCCGCGGGTAGATAAAGAGCTTCTCCAGGAGTATCACCAGGGTCTTATTGCTCTCTCCGCATGTATTGCTGGTGAGGTTCCTCGCCTTATTCTGGAAGGACGTCTTCAGGAAGCCAAGCAGGCTGCCCTGTGGTATAAGCAAACATTTGGCGATTTCTACCTGGAAATACAGAGACACCCTATCCCTGAGCTGGAGCAGATAAATCAGGGGCTCATATCTATGAGCAGTGAACTGGATATTCCGCTGGTAGCCACTAATGATGTCCATTATGTTGACCAGAAGGATGCTTCAGCCCAGGACTTACTGGTATGTATTGGGACTAACTCTTCTATCCATGATGAGAAGAGAATGAAGATGGCTGGCGATTTTTTCTACCTCAAAGCCCCCTCAGAGATG
>Ga0307380_10009235_pt1 | contig 12537 bp, 23 predicted proteins | sample UN3MG_FD_202239 | JGI IMG/M metagenome (GOLD analysis project Ga0307380, IMG submission 202239) | Soil microbial communities from Risofladan, Vaasa, Finland - UN-3 | ecosystem: Environmental > Terrestrial > Soil > Coastal area > Acid sulfate soil | place: Finland: Risofladan, Vaasa | collected... | reverse complement strand
AGGTTCCATTATTAATTCCCTTGCTATCTAAATAATTTTCATCTAATGCCCAATAGCTTACACAATTATCATCTGCTTGACATAAATCATAAACCTCTGCACTTCCATCTGAATTAGCAATATTAAAAGTTGTATTCCAATAAGTTGCTGTTGTATTCCAGAAAACTAAAGAACGAAAGTCTCCTTCACTTGAGTATGTACCAATATAATCTGTATTATTTCTTCCAGTAGTTGTTCCGTCAGATAATTCTTTAATTTCATAAGCTGATAATCCTCTATTCCAAACTTGAACCTGGTCAATTTCACCAATAAATTGTTGAGTTGCATGACTTCCTGATAATGTGCTTATTACAGGAACAGCCCCAGTAGCAACAGCAATATTTCCAGTAGCAGCATTTCCAGTAGTATTAACTAATGCACCATCAATATAAAGGGATGCAGTTGTTGTGGTTGTTCTAACACCAACTGCCTGGTGCCATAATCCATCATCATATCCCAGTGGACTTAGACCATATATAATATCTCCATCCCCATCTCTATAAAGTACTTGTACTTGTCCAGTAGTTCTTACTTGTATTCCAATACTATTATCTGTATCTGACCCATAATCATGATAAATAGATTGTTGAGCAGCAGAATAAGATGTTCTAAACCAGACAGACATTGTGAAGGTTCCATATCCTGGACTAAGTAAAAGAGAATTTTGTAAATCTATGTAATCATTTCCACCATTAAAAGTATAACAGCTTCCACCAGCAGGAGAATCACAAGTAGTATTATAAACTGCACCAACATTTGTTCCTTGAAGATTAAAAATAGAATTATCTTTAACATAAGTTCCTGATGGCTGTTCATTAAAATTCATGAAGAGTCTTGGAGTATCTGCTCTCGCACCTAAATTACTTCCTTCTGTTTGGTTAGGAAAGACAATTGATGATGTTGAACTATAAGTTAAATCTAAAGTTGGATCTGTATCACAAATCATTCCTTCATAATCTATCCAATATCCTTTAATTATTTTGTTTTCATCATAGTCAGGATTTATACTCCAATTAGTTATATTATTTTCGGGAGAATTAATTATGTCAAAGTGATTTAATTGTTGATATTTTGAAAGACTTGAATATTGATTTCCACCTATAACTTCTTCACTATAAAGTTTATTTACATACAAATGATATTCTGGAAGACATGCTGTTTTTACATCAAATCTTGTATAAAACTTAGTTGTATTTACTGGCTTAATCCAATCTATTTGTCTTTCTGTTAATTGTAAATCCCTTGTTAAATAAGATTTAATTGTAAATCCCTCATACTCCAACATATCTCTTTCTACTACTTCATAATCTGTTGGAAGTAAAGTTATAGTCTTTGCGCTAACAAAAGAAATAGTTATAAGAAAACATATAAGTATTAGAGAACATATAACCTTTTTCATGGTAACATCACCTCAATTTTATCTGTAGCATTATTCTTGTAAATTTCTAATCTAATCCGATAATCTTTTCCTTCTCTCCAAGCAAGAGAATATTTGTTATCTTCCATATTATTATAAGGAGCACCACACCAAGTAGATTGACAAGGTTTAGTTAAATCATAATTACGCCAGCCAGTTCCCCAACTTCTAGCCATAGTCCAATTCTTAACTCCAGGATCAAATTCAAATGTAGAATTTCTTCCCCAAGGATCATAGTCCAGAGGATATAAAAAAATATCTTCATTAGCTGTAAAATTAATAAATACATAACAAGGATTAAATTCAGTACCCTCACAAACTATATCATTAGAATAACCTGTAATTTCTATTGACCCGATAGTTGATAAATATAATAGAATTATAAAAATAAGAGATATACCACTACTATAACCTAATCTTTCTTTATTTTCTTTGAACCAAAGTTTAGCACTCTCAGTATATAATCTCTTAGCCATAGTAATTTGTCGCTATTTAATTACGAAACTTGTATTTTCCAGGTAACTTCTATACTATCTCCAGAACTAACATTTATTGCACCGAAAGTTTGTCTACTAAGCATTGTACCTGCACTAGCATCATTAAAAATTCCACTCTCTGTAACAGCAAATGAGCCTGTAAATGTAAATGTAGTAACTAATTGTGCTGTATCGTTTGCTACAGAAGTTGTTATTCTTGTTCCAACAGCTGTTCCTCTTTCTCCACCGCCGGTAGAAATTTCGCTTTCTAGTGTAGTATCTGTTACAGTTGCACCAGTTGTTCCTATTCCAATAGCAATATAATCGAATGCAGTTCCTCCAAAATCTGTTAATAAAAGTCCGGCAACTTGTGCAAGACCAGCATTAACTATTGTGTTATTAATAGTTCTTTCTTCGATTACGTCTCCATTTCTAATATGCCTAAGTGTAAACCATCCTTTGATTCCTGCTTTTCCTTTAAATTGTCTTTCCATTTTTTTTAATATTAATTCCATCAGAAAGTTTAGATTCTTCTAGTTTCATACTATTATCATTATCCTCAAGAGCATGTAAAGCTAAGTGTATTGCTCTAAGCAACTTCAATATTTTTTCTTCTAGCATTATTTTAATTTCACAGAAGCCAAATACACATAATTAGTTCCATCATAGGCCAAACTAAATTGTGTTTGATTATGTGAAACTTGTTGAGTCTCTAATGAATTAATTACTTCACCTATTGCTGTTGCCAATGTAGCATTTGAACTAGAGATAACCTTAAAACACCCATTTGTACTAACTGTAATCACAACTGTCATTGTAGTTCTAAAATTTCTTTAATGAGGCCTTTCTTACTCCTATCCTTAGTTCCTACCCTATAACCTATCTTTCTTAAAGATTGAAAATCCATTAGTTCAAGTTCTTCTTTAGTGTACTTTTTTGCTTCTACTTTTTTGCTAACTCCACAAAGTTTCCAGTACTCTTCAAGAACCTTGTCTGATTCTGCTATCTTTCCAGCTCTAACTAACTCTTTTCTTCTTTGCTTTAATTCAAATTTTTTTCTAACCATTCTGATAAACTTAAGGAAGCTTATCTTCGATCATCATTAAAAGCAATCCAACTCATTGTTAGTGTACCTCCAGTAACTGAAGATCCATCTACTCTCGCAGTAAATCCTGCTGCAGTAGGCGAAGAAACTGACGGTGTTCCCGTAGTATCTGTCTCTCTTGCAGTCAAAACTATTGCTGGTGTTGCTTTCATGGCATGGTTAAATACTACGGCTTGTGTTCCATCTCCAGAACCATCGACTGTTATGTCTACAGTTCCTCCTTGGAAATTTTGCGCATGTACTCCTCCACTTCTAAATCCAACTCTTCCCATTATTTTTTTAATCCTCCTTTCATTTGTATCATAATTCTTTCTCCTTTCTCTCCTTTTTTTTTAAAATAAAAAAAATAAAAATAAAATAAATCTCGCTTTAATCAGCTACGTCAATAAAGACTATTGCATCACTATGAATAAGTGCGATAGCGTATTCAGTTACTAAGCTAATTCTTACTTGATCTCTCTCATTGTAATCCCAAACCTTTAGTTCTGGAGCTCTTCCCCAAACTAATGCACAAGCTTTTTTTGCCTTTGTCATGATACATCTTGTCATGTTTACAGCAGCAGCTCCTGCTGATGCATCCGGACAAGCTGATCCAGCAGTCACTTGTTCAACATTATTTGTATTTACAATTTTTACACCAATGTACTTACCAATTTCACCGTTAAGTAAGGCTTCTCTTGCTCCATATTCTGAAGCATTTGTAAATTGAGAATCTGTAAGGAATGCTTTTTCTTGTGCAGGTCCAATAAACATTATAAAAGGATCATCTGGTGTGTTTGACCATCCGTTACCAGTTACAGTTCCAGAAATCGCACCATATCCTCCACCAGCCCCTGTTGAGGCCCTATATTGTTTATTCACTGTCATAAGAAGTTTCCTTGCTTCCGCAAATAGTTCTGTAGTTAATACATCTCCTGCAGTTAATCCTGATCCAGCTGTTGCATCTCCACCATAGATGGTTTGTGCACCAGTTGTTGTACTTGTTGTACTAGAAGCATTTCCAATTGCTGTTGCTATTGCAGCATCTACTCTATCTCCTAATGCATAAGTAAGTTCTTCTTTAGCTTCCTGAGTTATATTTAAAGAGTTTGTTCTGATTGCAGTTTGAGTCATTGCATAACCTGATAAGACTAAAGTTGGTGTAGCGATAACACTCGCTAAATTATCCATAGTTGTCCAAGTTATATCTGCGGCAGTTCTTTCAGTTGTATCGAAAGACATACCACTTCTTCCTTCGTAAGCATTTCTCTTTGGTATAGTTACATCATGTGTCTTAGGCGGAAGATTAATAATTCTTACTGCTTGAGCGAAAAAATGTCTATTCTTTGCTGCGTCAACTATTTCTCTAAGGTATTGAATTGGTTGAAGACCATATTTAGTCCCAACTGTTGTACCTTGAACGCTTGATGCTCCTGTTTCAGCTAAATCTCTAATTGTGTGTTTCATTTTAAGCATAATTGTCACGCAAGAATCCAGCCATTTGTTGATCTCCTGTTGAATATCCAGTACACATAGGATTTACAGCTAAGTCTTTTGAGATATTTACTTTTTCTGGCGCATTCATTTGTTTTTCTAAATCTTTTAATTTTGCTGTAGTCTCTTCCAGTTTTTTAGCCATATCTTTAACAGCATCAGATTCTTCTGCTTTTTCTTCAGATTCCTCTTCAGCAGGTTTTTCTTCTGCTTCAGGTTCTTCTTCAGCTTCTGCTTCAGGTTCTTCTGCTTCTTCTGATTTCATATCCTTTGTTATTGTTTTTTCAACTAGAGAAGTTAATGCACTCACTTGTTCAGATAATTTATCTACTTTAATAGATAAATCCTCTTTCACTTCTTCTTTAACTTCTTTTTCTATTGTTTTTTCTTTTTCTTGCATATTTTTTATACCTCCTTTCAGACTTGTTTTTCCTTTTTCAGGTAATTGTGATTCTTCTGACATATCTTTTCCATCCATTGTAGATCCACATTTAGAACAGATAAATTTATCTGCTTCTCCATCTGCTAAATCTTGTTTCTCTTGTTTTTTTGATAAATTAATATAAGCTTTAGAAATTGCAGGAGAAGTAACTATAGCAAAATGTTTAAAAGAAAAATCTGTAATAATTCCTGGGGTTAATTCTTCACCATATATTCTTGGAGAAATTCCAAACTTAGCTTCAGCATTTACTAATTTTTGTGCTATTTGAGAATCATGAATTTCTAAATCTCCGATAATTGATCCAGGAACATTTGATATTTCTCCTGTTTGGTCTAACCTCACATTTCTTACAAAACCAAACCAATCATGAACGCTTAATCCAGCATTAGCATTTTCTCCTTCTTGACTAGATGAATGATCTGCGATAATTCCAATTGAATCTTTATCTGTCCAATCCATATTTAAGAATGCCTTTTGAATTTCTTCATTAGAATAACTTGCATCATTCCATACACCTGGAGCCATTAAAACTTTATCTTTTATTATTATTGGTAATTTAGAAATATCTACTTTTGTACCTAAATCAAAGATTTCAGCTTTTACATCCTTTAATATCATAGATAACTAAAGAAATAGTTATTTATATATTTTGCTGTTTTATATAAATATAGGATTATACTATTTTTTCTTCTTTGGAACTATTTTTTCTTCTTCTGCAGGCTTTTCTTCTTCTTTTTCTTTACTTATCTCGTCGCCAGCAGTATCTATTGAACTTGTTACACCCATTTTTTTCTCCTCCTCTTTTGTTGGTAAATTTAATATTGACCTTAATGTAGAATCTATAGTTTCTTGTGCGAGAGCATTATATCTTACAGCATTAATTAATGTGTCTGCTTTATCCATTTCTGATTCTGCCCTAATATCTCCCCACTTAATAGTTACTGGTGCCCACTTATTAAGTTTTGAAATTGGGTTTATTAAATATTTAATTGTTGTAGCTAGGGTTCTTTGAACAATATCAATTAAAGTGTACTCTAAAAATGCTTGTTGATTATTTAATGTCGCCCTATTTGTAGTCTCTCCAGAACCTATCGCCAAAGATTCAGGCATACTTAATGAAGCTATTTGATTTCTTCTTAAATAAGTCAATACTCCTTCAACAGCATCAGATTGTTTTGCTTCTAGAACTGTTGCTTTTTCCCAATAAGGGTGAGCAATTACTCTATCATGTTTAATCATAGAGAATGTTTCGGCAGCTTTTGTAACATCTTGAGGTCTTGGATGATGGTTCTCATCTCCAACAGAAACATCCAACGGGTAACTTCCTCTTTGATAAATTGAATTTGCTTGTGCTTCTTCAATATTCATTTTTCTTAATACTGAAATATACGAAGGTTCAATTAAACCTAAAGGATATAATCTATCGCCAAATGTATATAATTTATATTGTATAATTCTCTCAGCTTTTATGAATATTTTATTACTTCCAGATTCTGTTTTAATATTATCGGGAGTAGCATCTGGAACTATGTAAGTGGAAGTAACATTATCTGGAATTTCTATCATATAACCTAAAGGTTTACCTTCTCCATCTAATAAAACATTATCACTTTGATTTTTAGCATAATCAACTTTTTTAGTATCAAGCATCAAAAGATCTACTGCTTTTGTCCTGTTTTTATTTTGAACTATTAAAACAAATGCTTTTCCATATATGTCCTCAGAAGTAAAAATTTGAGTAAGCATTTCATTCCAAGTCATGTCATCTCCAATTAAACCAATGTTATCAAAGAAGTTTTTCCAATTATTATTCTTATCCCCTATAAGTTCATACCCAGCCCCCATAATTAATTGGACTTGTTTATTTATTGTACTAAAATAAATTGGATCTGAGATGTATGCTTGTTCTAATTCTGCTGGATCAACCCTATAAATATTATCTGTTGTCTTAATTAATTTTGTACTAAAAGTATTTGGTTGAAAACTTGAAGTTTCCATTTTATCTGACATGTCTTTAATTACCGCCTTGGCTTTCTTCTCCTTAAATAAATCAAATAATTTCATATTATATTAAATAAATACATCTTTATATATTTTACCATTCTTCATCCATGCTTGCAGACCTTACTTCACTAGCCCTTTTTACAGCCATAGCTAAAGCCATAACTAAATCATCGTGTGTTGCAGTAGAGGAAATAGTTTTTAATCCAGTCTGTTTAGAATTTGTTATTACAAAACCCATTAATTGTTCAAGTAATTCATTTGTTATTTCTACAACATTATCTTCTGGCTTTCTTGGAATAATTAAAAGTCCTGCATCTAAGATATTCTGTAATGCCTTAAGAAGTTCTGATCTACTTCCTCCAGGCCCACCACTAAACTTTTGTGGATAAACTGGTAAAGCAGCACTACGAAAATCTCTAATTAATACACTACCTGCATTAGATTCATCACAAACCATATAAATTGGGTCATAATCCTTATAGATTTCTGTAAGCCTATCTAATTTAGCTTCCGGTGGAACCCTATATTTCTCTAAAAATTTGAGGATATAAAAATTTCCTTTCTTTTCTACAATAGCATTTGAATCATAATCTGCCCTTTTATTTGTGCTCATAGCAAAGTCATGTCCTGTGAATATTGGTCCAGTTCTTTCTTTAGTAAAACCTATTGAATCATCAAATCCTTCCATAAATTTAACAATAGAAAAGAAACTTTTTTCTTGTTCTACCTTGGTATTGTTCATAAAATTCTTCTCAAAATATTGATCTCCCAATTCGTAAAACATTTTTTCTAGTCTTTCCATAGTAAATCTTTCAGGCCATATTGATTTGTAAACATACTTTCCTTTTTCCTTTTTAAAGTAAGGTTTTTTACCTGGATTCCCGGAATCATCTACAATAGCGCAAGAAGTAATTACTTTATAGCCCTTCAATTTTTTATCTTTAATTAAATTGGTTATTGAATTTCCTGGTTCTTTTGTAGTAATCATTAATATCTTTCCATTAGGAGTAAGTCTTGGGATAACATAATCAAAGTAAAGGTCTGGATCATCATAAGAATCTACTTCGTCCATAGCTATCAACCCTGCCCTTTCCCCCTTTATGTTAATTGAATAAGGTCTTACTGCAATTCTACATCCATTAGTTGTTCTTATTAATTGTCTTGACCAAATCTGAGAAATATCTTTTGGTTTTAATTCTGAAAGAAGGGGATTTTCTTCTATACAAGATTTAATTACTTCCAGTAATTTCATTCCCTGGGGTAATGTTTTAGAAGTAATGAGGACTGGAGTATTAGGATGATTCCAAACAAACCAGATTGTATAAGCAATAACCATTGTTGTTTTAGAAAAACCTGAAGGTGCTTCTATTATTACCCTATTATTATCTTGAAATATATTAAACCAAGCTAAATGAAAATCTTTACATCCACCACATTCTGGTGTGAATAATTGATTAAGTAATTTATCACAGAAAAATCTAAAATCAAATCTGCATTGAAACAAGAATTCTGACATATCCATATCACCCAATATATCCTGAATTTCTTCCATCTTCAATCACCTCCTTAGACCTTATATCAATTTTCATTCCGCCCTTTACTTTTTTAATAATAGCAAGAGAACTGAATAGTTTACCTAACAATGGTTCTATTTTCTCAATATTTTTTTTAGTTGGTTTTTTATAGGTAACACCCATTACTAAAAATGGAATTATGTTTTCTCCTTTTCCACTCTTAAAAAATGTAGGAATTTGAATTGGAATTCCATCTGAACCAATTAGTGGGCCCCAAACTATTAATTCTGGAAATTTACCATATTTAATGCAATTAAATCCTTGAGATTTAAAATAATTTATAATCTCTTGCTCTTTCATTTAAACTCCTTATATTCTATTTCAACTTTTCTTCCAACTTTTATCTTTTGCGCAATAAAAATACGAGAGAAAATGTTGTTTTTGAGCAACCATTCACATTTTGCGCGTTCTTCTTTATCTAAAGTTCCATTAATCTTTGATTCTACCCCTACAACCTCATAAGTCATAAGATAATCATTATATTTATTTTTAAAATCTTCTATATTATTTCCATCCCTTCTTTCTTTTTTAAAATTCTTAAATGCAATAAAATCTGGAAATCCTCCACTGCCCATCATTAACATTTTTGTAAAAGGATTAAACTTTGCTTTTGCAGGTATGCATTTTCCACCCATTTGTTTCATAGCAGGATATTCATTTGCATCTTTCATATGTTTTACTATACCAATCTTTATTGGAAATTCAACATTATTATTCCACTTGCTAACAATCCAACCTTTTTCCTCTAAATCTTTTCTTACCCTTAATTCAAAAGCCTTGCCCTGGGCCCTGCTTCTTTTTCCCATTTTTCTTTTATCTAACATATTTCTCTTAAATTATCTCTTATAGATTCTCCTTTTTTAGTTAATGTGATTATTCTTCTTCTTCCTATCTTTTCTGTTTTAATTAATCCTGCTTCTTCAAATTTATTAACTAATCGACATATTGTCGCAAAAGTACTTAAATTTTTCCTATAAATCTCTAACAAATAAATTCCATCTTTAATGGATAAGAAAACATTTATTGCTGTAGGATATAAAATTCTTTTCATTTCCAACCACTCCTTGGTCCATGCTTACCAAATAACTTTTTCTCTAATGTATGAGAAAGAATATATTTCAACCATACAAGGAAAGTAAATATTAATCCATAAATACGATAAGAAATTTGAAAATATTCTAATGCTATATTTATTAGAATACATAATCCAAGAAGCCTTCCTGCACGATGTTCTGATTTTCCACACTTAAATGCCCATTTTATTCTTTTTTTTCTAAACATTTGGTTCTCCTTGCTTTTTTTGATAGATACTTCTTTGTATATCCTGATGTCATAGCCCTACATCTTGCACAAGTTTTATATCTCGGAGTTTCTTTTTCTTTATAACAATAGGTACATCTACCTAATTCTTCAGCAAGAGCCCTTAATTCTTTCTTTTTATTAGTTGAATCTCCTGTTCTTATTCTACAATTATAACATAAAAATTCTCCATGAAAAAGGGCCATATGCCTAACTCTTTGTATTTTACCACACCTTGAACAAGATGCCTTTGAGGATCCGTTCTTTTTTTTTGTTAAATTATAAATTGCCATTTATTTCACCCTTACAATAAGTTGTTCTTTAATATTAATCTTAGCTGGACAATAAACACAATTTCTTTTTTTACCAATAATATCTCCCCTTACTAATACTTGTTGAACATTACCACAAGTTGGACACCTTACTTTGTAGATGCTTTCTTTTCCCATAGCTTAATAAATTGATTTATTTGTTCTTCAGGAACTCCCCTTTTCATAAGCAAATAAACTCTCCTATATAATGGATCTTTAAGTAACTCTACCAATTGAACATATCCCATTGGCGTAAGTTTTCTAATTAAATCATCACTTTTAATATCAAACTTCTCTTTTAATAACCCCTTTCCTATTAATGATTCTATTGCTGCTTCACTCATTTTATTTTAAGTAATTTCATTTCTTCTTCTAATTCGTGTTCATCTAAATTCTTCTGAGGTATTAAGATAACTCTAAATTTCTGGCCTATAAATCTTGCAGGCAATCGCAAAACTCCAGAGCTGTATGATTCTTTCTTTACCTCTTTAACTTCAGAATATCCTTTAATTGCTAAATCAATTAATTCATCTTTTGTCATTGAAATTCTTTCCTCCTTATATTGTTTAGGCATTTTTAAGATGATCCATATTTTCCTACCATTTGTTTATTTAACTCGTCCAATCTTTTAATTGTTTCTTCAGAAATAGGATTGCCTCTCAATTTGATTTCCCAGTTATAGCCCTTAGTATTCCTAATAATCTTTATAGATTCTGTTTCTTCTGTTTGAATTTCTCCGTCCATAAATATATCTAGAAAACCTAGTTTATAAATGTGCCTATATAATTATATAGGACCTAATTTTAAAGCACATGAAGAGAATCGAACTCTTATCTCAAGTTTACAAAACTTGTGTTCTACCATTGAACTACATGAGCAAATAGGTCTGAAAGGAATCGAACCTTTGTTACAACCTTATAAGAGTTGTTTCCTACCATTGAAAGACAGACCTAGAAGTATGATTAATTTTCAGATATTATGGTCGTTTGTCTAATTTTCATTTTGGCAGTTGTATTATTAGATACAGTGGTATTATTTAAATCTTTCTAAATCGCGCACGCCTGAATTGAACAGGTCCTGAAGAGCATGAGTCTCCGATGCTACCATTACACCACAGCGCGTTATAGTGAAATACTATAGTGAAATACTATACGATTTAATTTATAAAGCTTTCCAAAATGTTTTTTATGAGCATTTTTTTATGGTCTAGGATTTAGTTTCCATTTTTAGGAAACTTATAAAAATCTGTCGCGCCGAATTTTTTAGACTTTATAAATAACTATATAAATACTTTATAGGCCCAATATATTCTATATGTGAAAGAGACTTCACTTATACACCACTCATAAAATCCACTCGTGAAATGATAAACCAATAACATAGATAATATACTTTATAAACATATATGTTCTATGATATATATATCTATTTACATTATAGTTTATAAACATAAAAAATAGTGTATATATGTATAAAATGATAAAAGATAACATTACAAATAAACCAATAGATTATATAAGCAATAGTTTATATAACTATATAACAAATAGAAAATGACAACATTACAACTACAAACAATAAGAGAATATAAGATAAGTATATCTAATGATAATATGTTTAATAAGAAAAAGCATAAAGAAAACAAAGAGCAAAGAATAAGACAGATAGAGCAATTAAAAAAAGACATAAAAGAATTACAACAAGAGAATAAAAAAGTATTCGTAAAGAAAACCTACACGATAGAGAGTTATAAGGAACATAATAGATATATGCGAGAGTTGGCGAAAGATAGAAATTGGTTAGTAATAGAAAATAAAGATAGTGGGGTTAAAAATGAGTAAGCGAGAGCAACAAGGCAGTATTTCAGTAGGAAAAAGCAGTATTTCAAAGAGTAAAGATAAGGTAAATACTAATAATTCTTACCTAATGGGCTATAATAAAGGAATAGATAGTTGTATGGAGATAATAAAGGAATATGATAAGTTAAGTATTGATAAGTTAATTAAAATTATTAAGGTGTTAAAATGTTAAATATTAAGATGTTTGATATTAATAGCGATAATGGAATAATAGATTTTTTATTAAAATTAAAAAACTATGTAAAAAGGAGTTTTAAATAATATGGAAAGTAAAAACGATTATATAGCGAGAGTTGAAGATGTAGGTTTAATTAGTGAGAGCGAGATAAAGGATAATAAAAGTTATGGTTTAAACAACAATTCTTTTATACCAGCATTAGACGAGAGCGAGAGATTTATAAAATTTATGATAAAAAGGTTTAAGTTAGAATTACCAAATGACTATATAATAACAATTAATAAAGCGAGTAAATCAACAATAGGGTATTTTATGCCCAAAGAACATCAAGAGCATTTTATAAATACTACACAGAATTTA
>Ga0307380_10009233_pt1 | contig 12538 bp, 13 predicted proteins | sample UN3MG_FD_202239 | JGI IMG/M metagenome (GOLD analysis project Ga0307380, IMG submission 202239) | Soil microbial communities from Risofladan, Vaasa, Finland - UN-3 | ecosystem: Environmental > Terrestrial > Soil > Coastal area > Acid sulfate soil | place: Finland: Risofladan, Vaasa | collected... | reverse complement strand
GACAAGCTGAAGAAGACCATTCCGTTCTACCTGGACGTGCTGCCCAACCTGGCCATGATCAACACCACGGGCGGTCCGTTGACCTACTACGACATCCGCCTGGCCGTGCGCGACACCTGTCCGGCGATCAACTACCTGCTGGACGCGGTCGACTTCCACCCGCATGAAATTGCCGCAGCCATCCGCTGGCCGATCGAATACTGGAACGAGTCGCCCCCCAACATCGTCTCGTTCACGCCCATGAACTTCCCGTTCCGGTACCACTGGAGACAGGCGGTCATCGGTGAACTGATGTGCATGGTGGCCTACTGGCTGCAGCGCAACAACCTGGACTACAGCATCGCCGGACTGACGGTGAAGGACACGGCGCGCTGGCCCGAGTACATGCAGATGGGCGAGGACAAGAAGAAAGAGTACAAGGACTGGGCGCATCAGAAGTCAATCGAGTTGAACATCAAGGGCGGCTTCCGGTCGCTGGGCGGCTGGCGCTTCCCGCTGTACAGGTGAACGAATGGCAACTGCACCGACAAAGCCGGGATTCCTCCGCCGCTGGAGCTGGCCCATCATGGGCGTGATGGCCGCGGCCCCTGTCCTGGCGCATGCGCTTGATTGGCGCAGACGCGCAGAAGCCAAGCAGAAGATAAAGGACGAACGAGTTGCCAAGCTGCAAAACCAGCTGTCCCAGGCGCAGGGACTGATCCCCACCGGCAGAGACGTCTACAAGGCGGCAGCTTTTCTGCGCAAGATGGGCGCGGCCCCTGGGCGCCGGCCGGACGAGAAGCTTGACGCCCTGCAGATGGCCATGCTGGAAGCCAAACAGAAGGCGGCGAAAAAGGGCGAGGGCGGGAAAGGCACGCCCACGATCCAGTTCCGGGGGAATTGATTCTGCAACGCGTTGCAGAAACGAATCATGGACATCAGAGGCCAGGATGACGTCACCCGCCCCGTGAGTTCGGTGCTCGACCCGAATGCGGAAAGCCGTCTGTCTTACTGCAAGATGACCGGTGATGTGTTCAAGCGCGTCCAGGTTTCGGTTCAGCCACTGGGTGGCAACTTGATCGCCTGGGATCTCTGGTCGGGCATGGCTTCCAAGAGCGTCCTTCATTTCTATGTGGACTTCGGGCGCCCGGGCACGGATGAATGGGAAGTGCTGAACACGCTTCCGATCATCAACGACTGCCTGTTCATGGATCCTGTCCAGCGGCATTGGGATCAGCGGGCCGACTTCTATTACCGGCTTCGCCTGGTCCTGCCTGACGAGATCGACCCATCAACTGGGCAGCCGACGGTCTACCTGTCCCGTCCACAGCAAGCCAATGGCGTCTGGTGCAAGAAGGACTGGCTCCTGGCCCGCTGGATCGCGCGCAAGGAGTACCTCTACCAGCGGAAGGCTGTGAACCGGACCAGCGTGGGCAAGCTGCTGAAGCGCCGACGCTGGGGGCAGATCAGCCCGCAGACGATGGATTGGGACGGCGGCGGCGTGCAGTCGACCAACACTGAACTCGATTACGGAACTGGCTTCCTGGGTGGGTACTTCCCGGGCGTGGACTTTACGGTCTCTCTGGTCGACGACCAATGGCCCCGCGGGTTCACCGTTGATCCGTCTGTCGCCATTCGAAATGACACTGTCCGCAACGGGCGCGCGGTGGCCTATCCCTACGTGGACACCTTCGACGTCTATGTCCGGAAAGACACGGGCGAGCGCTGGTTCGTGCAGAAGATCAACACGGTGGGCGAAGTGGGGGGGATCCCGGTTGTCGTTTTACTCCAGCTGGGGCTTGCTCCCACGACCGACATAATCTATAAAGTCCCGTTGGAGAAGTCTTCTTCTTCGTCGTCGGTCTCGTCAAGTTCGAGCCCGGCCCCGCAAGAAGAGTACCGATTGGGTGTCGATGACAAGGATGCTTGGTAAAGGAGACTGACGATGGCGAACGAGAAGAAGGCGCAGCTGGAGAAGGAAGCGGAGTCCCGAGCGCGGCTCCTGTCGTTCAACTGCGGTGTCGAGTCAAACATCGCTTCGAACGGTCTGGAAAAGACCGCGGTGGCGAAAGCCGCCGGTCACAACAGCTTCAAGGAGTTTGCTGAATGGGCACTGGACGTGGCCAGCGCAGCGGCGGAACAGCAGGCCGAAGAGGCGAAGTAGTAAAAGAGCAGCGCGACCCGCGGAAGGTGCCGCTCGGCCGCATCAGCCTCTACAAGTACGCCCCGGACCCGGAAAAGGTCAGCCGTGCGCTTTTCGGGGAAAGGAAGGACTAGGCGATGGACGGAGCAGGACTCCAGGGAGCCAGCAGCATCTGCACGACGCAGCATCCTGCGAACGTGCTCACTGGCATCTTCAACCAGATCCTGCGTCATCACTTTTCCGATCCGGATCGGCTGGAGTACAACGGGACGAACGAGTTCACGGATGCCACCCATGACACCGCCAAGAAGGAATTGGAGGGTTACGTATGGCATCCCGACAACACGCAGACTAAAATACAGATCGGGTCCGTGTGGGAAATAAATCTGCAGGATATACAGCGCCGGCCAGGGCTGTACGTCAAGCGGAATGGGCTGCAGCCGAAGAAGGTGGCCATTAACCATGGCTTTTCGGCTGGCGGAACGAAGGATACGAACGGAAAATTACTCAGGATCGAGGGGGATTATCACTCGGTCTTAGTCCAGGGGAGCCACACGTTGTTCACTGTGGGGCAAGCTGGAGCAGAAGCAGAGTTACTGGGTCAGGAGGTTTTCGAGCTGATGCTGCAGTTCGGGCCGTTGTTGAGGTCCGAGTTGCACTTCCAGAGCTTTGAGACTGTCGAATGTGGCGAAGTCTCGGTTTTGGAGGAAGCCACGACTCACTTCGCGGTTCCGATCGTGGTAGGCTACGCTTATCCGCGGACCTGGCGAATCGAGAAGGTGGCTCCTTGGCTGAAGACCGTCGCGGTGGACGCTTGCGCCCGATAGGAGATTGGCAATGCCTAGCTACGTGATTCCCCAGGTCCTCGTCTTCCAGGAGTTCGCCGAGGCGAACGCCGCAACAGCGCAACCGCTTCTGGCCTGCATCGTGGGCGAGCAGTATGATCTGCATCGCTATTCCGATGCTGACGAGAAGCCCGGCATCAAAGTAACGAACGCCTACGACCCCAACAGTGAAGAATGCTTTGCGTGGCCTGGCCGCGCGGCCGGCGGCGTTGTGGACCAGGACTACACCAAGGTCTTCATCGACGACGCTCTTCTGCAGTACTTCAACGATCCTGTGGGCAGTGGCTCCAGCATCACCTACGTCACGCCCGGCAAGAACCGGATCCGCGCGGCGAGTAAGGTCTTCCAGACGGCCAACGGCTACACCCGCTCCGCCGAGCTGCTCCGCGACGTCAAGATCGGCGACGTGATCAAGATTGTCGCTTCGGCCTGCGGCGATCCGGTCACGTTCTGGTCACAGATCGTGGGCTTGGTGGCCGATGTTGTTCCAGCCATCGTGGCTGCGGCAACCTCCGACATCGATAATCAGGCTGCTACGATTCTGGCTGTTTCTTTCGCCAAGACGGGCGGCATCACCAACCTGGTGGATATCGCCAGCGCCAGCGGCGCGGCTTACGACGGCTTGGCCGATGGCAATCCCGAAGAGACCTACACGGTCGAAGTGATTGGCGCCTCCGTGGGGGGAGACGCCACCACTGCGATCCTGAAAGTCACGTCTGCCTCCGGCAATGATGATCAAGCTGCAGTCACTCCGGCGGCCTTCAGCTCGCCCACTGCGATCGGTACGCGCGGTCTGACGGTCACCTGGGATGACGTGAGCGGCTCCAGCTCGTCCGGTGAAGCTGATCCGACCGACTTCCGGATCGGGCAGAAGTGGACCGTTACGGTCAGCCAGGTCTACAACCCGCCGGCTCCGGTCAGTGGAGGTACCTACAGTGGAATCCAAAACACTACCTACGTCGTCGAAGTCTCCCGAGGCGGTCTGTTCGCCGGCGTCGAAAAGCCCCTGGTTCTCGTTACGACGACTACGGGAATTGACGTCTCCGGCCCGACACAGGTGACAGGGTCAGGGGTCGACGTGCCAGTTGGCACCCTCGGCGCGACCATCAACTTCGTCGGCGCCGCCCTCAACAAAGGCGACAAGTTCTACGTAGGCGTCACGGCCGCCGCTCCGGGCGCCGTCCGCACGCTCCTGCTGGCCAACAATCTTCCCGATTCCCTGCGGGGCATTTGCGAAGTTGTCGGGTCTTCCAGCTCCAGCTCCAGCTCTTCGGGTTCTCCTCCGGATCTGGACGTCACGCTGTTCATCAAGTCCGACATTCAGGTTCCGCACCTGCGCCCGGGCTTGATCGAGAACTGGTCGCAGTCGGCTACCGAAATCTGCATGCAAGCCGGCATCACAGCGTTCAACAGCGAGTGGGCTTCCGGCGGGGCGCTGGTCGCTCTCCCGGTTCTGGCCGGCGCAGTCTACGTCGAACACCGAGACCGCGTGGCTACGGCTTGCGCGACCGTGGGCACGGTGGCCGAAGCTACGGGCGTCGCTGCGATCCTGGGCGTCGTTCACCCCGACAACCCGCTGGCCTACGGCGTCTACAAGGCGTTGCTCAATTCCAACGGCCAGGAAGTGAAGTACGTCGGCGTCTGCGGTCAGACCTACGAACTGGATCTGGAAGACTGGCTGGAAGCGCTCGACAAGCTGGTCGGCCGCGATGACGTTTACCAGGTCGTGGCGCTGACGCAGGAGCTGAACATCCATCAGGCCGTGCTGGCGCTCTGTAACGCGCAGTCCACGGCTGAAAAGGGCCGCTGGAAGATCGGCTGGATGAACCTGGCTGCCTCGGAAGTCATCGGCATTTACACCGCGATGCCGAGCGGCTCCCCGGTGCTGGCAACGATCACGGATGATCCGGATACTGGCGGTACGCAGTACACGATCGTCGAAGTGACCGCCGGCGAGTTCATTACGCAGGGTGTCCGCGCCGGCGATATGGTCCGCGCGCTCTACACCAGCGACGGGATGGGCGGCATCACCTACTCCGAGTTCGTCGTGGACGCCGTGATCAACGAGGAAAGCCTCCGGCTCCTGACCGGTCCGGGTTCCGCAGTCAACACCCCGTCCAAGATCGAAATCTGGCGGACGCTGACCAAGACGGAACTGGCCACCGAACAGGCTACCAAGCCGGGTCTCTTCTCCAGCCGCCGTGCCTACCTCGTGTGGCCGGACCAGCTGGGCGATTCCGGCATGACGGTCAAGGGCTACTTCCTGTGCGCAGCCCTCGCAGGCTTGCGCTCGGGTGTCCTGCCGCATCAGGGTCTGACCAACGTCGAAATCATCGGCTTCGACGACCTGAGCCGCGTCGATCCGTTCTTCTCGGCCAACCAGCTGGACACGCTGGCCGCGTCCGGATACTGGATCGTCATTCAGGACAACAACGACGGTTCGGTCTACACCCGGCATCAGCTCTCGACGGGTAATCAGGACAGCCTGTTCGAGAAGGAACAGAACATCACGACCAACCTGGACGAGATCTCCATGCTCTTCCTGGCCCGCATGAAGCAGTTCATCGGCAGGGGCAACGTGACTCCGGCGATGATCGACATCATCCGGGGCGAGATCCTGGCGCAGGTCGCGTCGCTCAAGAACACAACCACGGTGGCTCGTCTCGGCCCGCAGGTGATCGACGCCGAGATCCTGGAACTGCGCGTACATCCGACGCTGCGTGATCGAGTGCTCGCACGGATCGCGCTGGAACTGCCGTTCCCGCTGAACAACATTGAGCTGCATCTGATTGCAGTGTAAGGAGTTGACGATGGAAAAGTCCGCGGCATACCTTGCAGGCTTCCAAGCAGGCTTCGATGAGACGCTTGGGCTGGAGAAGGTGGCGCAGCTGATCGAGCTGCTGGAGTTCGTGCCGGAAAACGAGCAGCAGGCTCAGGAGTTCTTGCAGAAGAATGCGGGATTCCTGAAGGCACTCGCCATCCGGGCGCGGGCATTGAAGGGGCTGTTCGGGAAGAGGAAAAGAGTCGTGACGAGAGCGGCCTCGGCTGCTGTTCCTGCTTCGCTCAATGTTTACCGCGGAGTCGGAGCGAAGGGGGCCAAACCAAAAACCTTCGATTTACCTGGCGTGCGTGGCACGACGGCAGTCGAACGCAACGCAGTCGAGCGAAAAGCGAAGCTCTAAGTAAGGAGAGACCCAATGGCTCGTGACATCTACAACCGCGTAGTTGATCTTGGTGCCCCGCTTGCTGCGGACGCCACGCGGCTCGTGCTGCCTTACATCGGCGGCGAAGACATGCTGGTGCAGTCGATGAACATCACCTACACCCAGAACGTCAGCCAGGTCTGGGAAGTGGGAAGTTCGTTCACCTACTTCATCGCTGGTCGTACCCAAGGGCAGATGCAGATTGCGCGCATCGTCGGTTCCAAGGGCATTGGCAAGGAGTTCATCGCCAAGTTCGCCGACGTCTGTAACATGCGTTCGAACCACATGACGCTGCAGTTCTTCGCAGGCTGCGAAGAAGGCCAGGCGCGTGGGTCGCTGAAAGTGGAAGGCGCCGTGATCACGTCCATCGTCTATGCCGTGCAGGCGCAGGACATGATCATCAACGAAACGTTCAACATGATGTTCGCTCGTTTGACCAACGAGTAAGGTTGTCGCCCGCGCTGGACTGAGTTCCAGCGCGGGCATAAAGCAATAGGAAGTAATCATGGCAACCAGACCGCAGCGTCCCGGTGGCCCACCTCCTCCTTTCGTTCCTGAAGCTGACCATTCAGGTTCGTTCTCCATTCGCACGATCCAGGATGCGTTTGCCCACAGCGGCATCTACGTTGTCTTCAACGATCGCGGCACGCCGACGGTCTGTCGGGACATGTTTGATACCAGCGGGACGCCTCTGGGCGCTCGGCCGATGGGCATGTATCCTCCCGGCACGTCCGTACTGATCCACCAACAGGATTCCCAGACTCCCATCATTCTTGGTGCGGTTGCGCCCTTGAGCGCGGAAGCGAAGCTCATATTGCCTGATCACATCGCGCTGGCTTCTCAGGTGGGGGCCTGGGACGACTCACTGCATTACGATCTGCTGCGCGACAAGAACCAGATTGCTTCCAACTATTCGGGTGGGCGCCCGGCCGACAGCCTGATGGGGGACTGGGGACGAATCAACGACCTGGGTTTGGCTTTCTTCCTGGGTCGCATGATGACCATGATGCGCGCGTCGGACGGAGCGCAGATTCAGGCGTTCTGGGGCGACGATCTACTGCGGCTGATCGGCTATAACCTGGAAATCTTCACCTCCGGCGCGGAAGAGCGGAAGCTCAACGATCAGGGCGAGTACCAGGAAGTCTGGCGCTCTTCTCCGTTCCCGTGGGAGGCGCTCGGCAAAGCGGGCGCGCGTGGCAAGACGTACACAACGGACAAAAGCAAGCCGCTGGCACCCGGCCGGAAGTACGTGGGAGTTGAGCCCGCAGAAGATGATCAGCTGATCGTGCCGCGGCACATGCGCTTCCGGGGGTACCTGGGCGACGTGGAGCGGGAATACGTCTGCCTGCCGCCGGCCGGCTTGGACATTTCCACCTACGACGGAAATGACGTGTACCTGGGCCTGCTGGAAATCGGCAAGCACATCGACGGCTCCTACAGCGTGCGCAGCGCGAAGCAGGTCACGCTGGAGAAGTACATCCTGCTTCCAGTCCCGAAAGAGCTGATTGCCCCGGAAGATCCGCTGGGCGATACCGACGAGAACTACAAGTTCTCCGGCCAGTTTGGCGGCGGCGAGGAGCACAAGCTGCCGGAGTTCGAATGGGCTGATGACAAGCCGGGCATCCGCGCGCAGCAGCTGTGGGATTATCATGCGTACTTCTTCGGCAAGTACACGCAGATCGGGCTGATGAACCACAAGAAGGACTGGAATCTGCCGGAAGAGTCCGAGATGCAAGAGATCGCCACCCGAGCTGCCATTGCGCCGTCTGTCGTGAACATGGGGTACACGTTCTCCGCGGAACTGCCCAACCCAAAAGAGATCAAGATCGACGAGCGCAGCGAGCACACGGTCAAGTTCTACGCCACGCGTTCCGTCGTCAAGCTGAACGACGACGGGTCCGTGCTGATGGAGGACGGGTTCGGTTCCCAGATTCGCCTGGAAGGCGGGAACATCTTCCTTACCTGCCCAGGTGATGTTTGGACGATGCCGGGCCGCAACGCTGTCACCTGGGCGCCACACGACATCATTCAGAAGGGCGGCAATTCGATCGACATCACGGCATCCTTGAAAGACGTTCGTATCAAGGGCGAACAGAACGTGCATCTCCTGGCCGCTAACAAGAAGAGCGGAAGCATCCTGATCGAGTGCCGGGCATCCGGCATGCCTACGCTTTCCCAGTTCCAGGATAAGATCGGGGAAGACGCAACGGGCTCCGGAATCTTCATCAAGGGGCCAAAGACGGCCGTCACGATCTGGGGTCAGCGCGTCTACGCCGGCGGTTCCGAGAAGATCACAGGCAAACAGATTGTCTTCGACGCTGGAGAAAGCGGCGACGTCTTCCTGCGCGGTAACCGGGTAGACAGCCAGGGCAAGACATCGGCCAGCTTGTCCACTGGTGACCCGGGCAAGAGCACTTCACATATCGCCGTCACGCCCTCTGCTGTGACCGTGGAATCAGCGCAAGCTGTTGTCGGCGCCCCGCTGGCGCTGGTAAATAGGGAAGGCCGTATCGCCAACCTGCAGGTGGCAGGTCACGCGTTCTTCAGCCGGTTTATCCTGGTGGAAGACGGAGTGGCCACCAACGGCAGTATCTCAACACTGAGTCAGGAACACCTGGCGCCCAGGAAGACCAGGGTTGTCATACCAAAGACGGCGAACCAGGTAGCCATCATTGTGCAAAGCAAGGCGGCGATCGACGCCTCGGGTAACACCAAGAAGCAACCGTTCTTTGAAGGCGACGACGCGCTGGGCGATGTGCCGATGTCCCAGGCTGTCGGCTTCTCCTGCCGGCGCACGGTAGAGGATCACAAGCTGGATCAGGCGACCTTCACACTGCGCTCCAGCCGCTGGCAGACACTGATTTCCGCAGGGGGCGGAAAGAAGACCTGGGAAGAGCCGGAAGTGGCTTACCCGGACGCCGACGGCTCCAGGAAGACGATGCCGCATCCGGGCCTGGAAGCCTGGAAGGACTGGAACAAGGCTTTCTCGTCTCTTTCCGGTGGCAAGAATTTCAATCTGGACACGGGCTTGTCCGCGGGTCGCTCCGCGCTGGACAAGGAAGGGCAAAAGCCGCAGGACAAGAAACTGGAAGGCAACTACACGATCAACGTTCAGAAATGAGGGGAAAACCATGGCTGAAGTGATGAAACCCAAGATCCCCGAAGTGGTGGATCTGAAAGATGCCGATCCGGACAGAAAGGAGCTTTATGGCAAAGTAGCCGAAGTCTTCACGGAAGAGAGACGAAAAGCGCTTAGCGAAGCTGCTGTTGGAGCTGCACGACCTGGTCCGGGAGAAGTTTTCGTCCCTGGAGCTCAAGCTGGTGCTCCGCCGGAAGAAGAACCCGTGGCCACGAAAAAGCCCGAGATTGAAGTTGCCGAAGAGGACAAGCGAGCCTTTGTCCGTTCCCTTCTCGCCGATCGATCCTTTGAAAAATCGTACGTGCTCTTCGGCGGCCCCGTTGGAGTTACGCTGGTAGATCGGACCACGGCCGAAACGGACAAGCTGTTCGACTGGCTGGACAAGGTCGAAGATGAATCGGCCTGGTCCTTGGAAGCCGACCGGATATGCCTGGCTTCGACGATACGGGAGATCAAGCGGCCTGACGGACGGAACAGCTTCCCGCCGACGGATGACTGGAAAGCCCGGCTGGAGGAGCTGCGCAAGCTGCCCCGGCCGCTTTACGAAGCCCTGATCGAGACGTCCCGGAACTTCGAAGCACTGGTCAACAAAATGGTGGAGAAGGCGCGCGACCCGGATTTTTGGCCAGCCGGTGGGAGCACCTCGCCATCGAGGCGCACTGCCGGCACGCACTGAACTTTGCGGAACAGGGCGGCCCGTACCGCCGGCTCAAGGAAGACCTGGTCTTCGACTGCCTGGAAGACCAGATGGCTGCCGAAGTCATGGAAGTGGCGCATGCTTTCCATGTTGCGGCTGCCGCCTCCGATCCGTGGGATACCGAAGGAAAGACCTTCGAACACCATCGGAAGGAGAGCAACAAGATCTACCGGGGCATAGGCAAGCTCAAACTGCCGTGGTATAAACGCTGGACGTTGGACGACGCGGATGCGCTCGTGAAGCTGATCCAGCAGTTCTACGCGCAAGAGCGGGAGCCGGGCTTCAAGGAGTGGCGGGAGAAGACGAAGAAGGAGATGCGCGACAAGATCGAGCAGGCGGAAGAAGAACATAAAGCGCTGCAGTCTGCGGGCGAGCGCTACAAACAGGTCAAGGTCGAGCAGGAAAAGAGGGCGAAAGAAGCCCATGAAAGACGACAAACGGGAACGCGACGTTCCGGCCGGGGCCAAGGCCAGTACGCGAAAGCGCGCTGACCATCCGTTGCTTCAATTCAGCAAGTCGATGCGGGAGTTCCGGGGAGGCATTTCGGAGCTCAAGCAGGTGGCCGAGCGGCTAAGCCGAGGTCCGAATTTTAAGCCCGCGGGCGATGCCGTTGAAGGTCCGAATTTTAGGCCCGTGGGAAAGGGCGATTCTGAAACGCGTTTCAGAAAGGGAGAAAGACCAGAGAATATTTCGACGCCTGCCCGGTTGACAATGTCTGCAAGGGGTAGTTATGCGGCGTTTGCGCGGCAAATGCGCGGCAGCGTCAGCCCGAATCTCCCGTATTACCGTCCTACCCGTTTTCAGGCAGAGAGCCCTGCCCGGCAATCCAGCCGGATGAGGAATGTCTACACGCAGGAAGACCGCGAAGCCGTTCGCCATATCACCGAAAAGAGCTCCTCCGGCACGTTTGAAGACCTGCCGCGGGCTGCCCGCGTGGCCCTGATCCTGCGCGCGGATGAGCTGATTCGGGGGGATGGGCGCCGTAGCCGGATCGTGGAGTCCCTGGCTGCTTCGGTTCGATCCGGCAAGTCGGAGGTGGCAGCCAACTTTAATCCCCGGAAGCTGGAACGAATCCTGGGAAGCCTCCTGGGGGGCCGGCAGAACGCGCTGCGCTCGCTCTGGACGCCTGAGATTGCCGGGATGGTGGAAAGATACCATTTCGATCGGAAAGTCATTCAGGAGAAGCTGGGGCGGCTGGAAAAGACCGTTTCCGAGGGGGCACCTGAAAGAGCGGTCGCGGGGGCGGAACTGCCCGTGCCGGCCGCCGAGCACGCCGGAGTCAGCTCCGCCGAGGCGCCTGTTCAGGCTTCACCCAGCCGAACAGACAACCACACCATAGCGAACCTCTTTCGGCGTAACGACTTACTACATCTGAACGCGCAGGCTGATAACCGCCGAAGGCACCTCGCAGGACAAAGCATGACACGAACCGATCGGGTCATGCCGGCGCTCAGCACCGAATCAACCAGAGGGGATGTCGCGCTGCCTTCAGAAGGGACTCCAGCGGCGCGGCGGGCGACGCCGGCTTCGCTCTCAGAGGGAGGGTCCAAACAGTCCAGCGGCAAGCGCAAGCTGGAAGGAACGTTGAAGGTGTTTTCTCAGAACGGAGAGCAGGTTGGCATGGCCGAGCTGAGCGGGAGCGATTACGATGGGTGATCTGTTCACCTCGATTCCGGGGACGGTCTATGCGTCCAACCTGACCGCGGTAGCGGGGCAGGTGAGCATTCCCGCTGAATTGGCCGAGCCGCGGCTGAAGGCGCAGGGCGTGGCGTCAACGATTCTTTTCGGCAAGATGGAGTGGCAGCAGAACACGCATCAGCAATTCTCCATGTCGCTGGATGGTTCGATTTACATTTACGTGTTCGGCGATCACATGGGCACGGTCAAGCTATCCGGCATCACCTTCGACCGACTGTGTGAAGGCGGAGGTAAAACAGGGCTGGCCCTTGTGCTTGATTACTACAAGCAGAATCGGGCTTCCCAGCGTCCAACGCCGATCCAGGTCAATGTGGCTGACCAGACCATTCAAGGATTCCTCACAGGCGTTTCCGTGCGAACCATGGGTATTGCGACGAGCAAGGAGCCTGTGCTGCAGGAATACGAGCTGGAGATCAATGCGCTGCCATGATCAACCACGGACGAACGCTTCTGCTGAATCGGGCCGGAGATACACGTCCGGACCCCGCGTATTTCCTTGAGGATTACGTGCCGGCCGATTTTCAGCCCGTGGAACTCACGGATGCCTTGTCGCGTGTGTACGAAGCGCTGATCGGGGAAGATGCGGATGACGCCTACGCCAACTACCAGGTTTGGATCATCCTGCGGGCCATCCAGGCCACGGAATACGCCAGTGCCCTGACGGACCTCGATCCGCGGATCACGTACCTGCGCGAGCGGGATGTTCCGGATTTTGGTTTCAAGGTGCTGTCAACCGACCAGTCAGCTGTTGATGTTCACCCCAGCGCGCAGTTCTACCAGAAGGCCGTCCGGCGGAAGCTTTACCACCGCTGGCTCATGACGATGGGGGCCGCG
>Ga0307380_10009227_pt1 | contig 12545 bp, 8 predicted proteins | sample UN3MG_FD_202239 | JGI IMG/M metagenome (GOLD analysis project Ga0307380, IMG submission 202239) | Soil microbial communities from Risofladan, Vaasa, Finland - UN-3 | ecosystem: Environmental > Terrestrial > Soil > Coastal area > Acid sulfate soil | place: Finland: Risofladan, Vaasa | collected... | reverse complement strand
TGGCCGACCAAGCGTTGGACAATGCGATCCTGAAGGAAGCGGCGGCGTACCGGGGAAACTGACGACGCCGGCCGCGCGGCGAAAGGTGGTCGAGCATGTCCGCGGCCGGCTCCAGTGCTCCGAGCGCCGGGTCTGCCGGATTCTGGGCTTGGCCCGATCGACGTGGAAGTATCGAGCGCGGCCTGACGCCGAGGGGCAAGCCCTGGTGGAACGGATGAAGGCGTTGGCGGCCCGTCGGCCGCGGTTCGGCCAGGATCGGATCACGGCGCTCTTGCGGAAGGACACGGTGGTCAACCATAAGCGGGTCGAGCGGCTGTGGCGTCGGGAAGGTCTCCAGGTGCCGCGAAAACGGCGCAAAAAGCGGTATTCAGGAACGACCGACAACAGCAGCGACCGGATTCCGGCCCTGCACAAGGACCACGTCTGGTCATACGACTTCGTGTCGGACAAGACGGAGGACGGTCGGAAGCTGAAGTTCCTGGCGGTGGTGGACGAGTTCACGCGGGAGTGCCTGGCCCTGGAGGTGGAACGTCGCATGACGGCCCGGCAGGTGCAGGAGATTCTGGCGTATCTGTTTCTGGTGCGTGGCAAGCCGCGGTACCTGCGGAGCGACAACGGGCCGGAGTTCGTAGCCAGGGCGCTGCGTCGGTGGCTGGAAGGGTCGGGCGTGGGGCCGCTCTTTATCGAGCCGGGCAGTCCGTGGGAGAACGCGTACGTGGAGTCGTTCAACGGAAAGTTGCGGGATGAGTTGCTGAATCTGGAACTATTCCTGAGCCTTGACGAAGCGAAATACGTGGCCGATCGGTGGCGTCTGGACTATAATCACCATCGGCCGCACAGCGCGTTGAACTGGATGACGCCCGCGGCGTTCGCGGCGTCGTGCCCGTCGGCGGTCGACGGGCCAGGGTGTGCTGTTCCGGGCTCGGCTGCGCCTCGCCCTCCGCAGCACACCCCGAACGCCACGGAAACTCTCACTCCCTCTGGTACATAAAATGGGGGAGGGTCACAAGCAACCAGAAAGGGGTCCCGCGCGCAACGTTCATCGCAGTCTCTCCTTCCAGAGGTTTCTTCCGTTCGTCTCTCAGCCCACGAACGTCGTGGGCGGCTTCGCGTCAGCGCCCTGGGCAGATGCCAATTCCGGCCCGCCGCGCACCTCCGAATCGGCAGGGCGCAACGAAGTCTTGCATGCAGGATAGAACACCACGGATGAACGGACAAGGCCCTGCGGTGGCACAACCGACCTTCTCTCCACGAAGGCCACTATGCTGGGGGCAATCCTGGTGCCCGGCTTGCGCCGGCGCGAGTGAAGTCCGGCCCGGGAAGTCGCTTCCCCGTTTGGCCGGGCCATCCCCGGATTCGGGGCGTCGGATTGCGGCTGTGAGGGCCATCTCTTTCACTCGTCGATGCTCCTCGCCGCCAGGATTCTCTCACAAAACCCGGGTCAAATCACGGGGAGGGGGGCACATGATGGTCCCTCCTGAAGTCCAGTCCGCAGGGCCGGGTGCCATGCTTTCCCTCTGTTGGGAAAGCATGCGCCTCTCCGGGCGCCGGACACCACAGGCGCATGCTAAGACCATCGTATGCCGATGGCAAGGTCAAAGTGGGCGGAGGGGCAAGGCGATTTCGGATCTCGGAATTCGGCTTGGCACGGCGGCAGCGAGGCGCCGCCCGAACAGCAGCGCCCGCCCCTACGGGGCGCCGCTAAACGTTTAGCGGCAAGCCGCAGGCGACGGCGCGGCACCGGCCATTTCGGAATTTGGAATCGGATTTGGGATTGGCGCGGCGGGTTGCACGGATCGTCAACGCACGGGTTGCCAGCAGAGGCGTGGCACACATACAGCCCCACCGGGTGAACCTCGTGGTCTGGGAAACGCCGGGGGAGTTGGAGGCCGAGATCGCGTCCGCTCCACGGCGTGGTACAGCGTCGCCGGACCGGCGCTCGTTGACTTGCCGCGCTGCACGTGGTATCAGGATTGGGGGAAGGTCAGCCCGACGCGCATCGCGGTGGCCGCGCACCTGACGTGACGGGTGGAGCCGGGGCTGGCCGGCGGATCGGGACGGTCACTCTTGTCACACAAAAGGGATCGCTATGTGTAAGCGCTGGGATACCGTACTCCTTATGCACGTGGCGGTCGGCGCCTGGTTGTGGTCTCTCGGCTCGGCGTGCCCGGCGGCGACGCGACCGAACGCCGCCGCTCCGGATCGTGCGGCCATCGAGAAGGAACTCACGGATTTCAGCCTCGACGGGATGAGCCGGCGTCTCGGTCCCGACTATGCCTTCTACCACCCGAAGGGCCCGCCGGAGAAGTTCCCCGAGGTTTGGATGGTGCCGGCGAAACAGGGCCCCGGCGGGCGGGTCTGGCAGGTCGGCGGGCCCTGGACCGAGGGGGCCGGAGACTACAGCAGCACGCAGGGGCAGGTCCTGTACGTGCCCGACCGCGGCTCCTTCCCGGTGGACCGCGTGACGATCATCGAGTGGGCCCACGGCTGCTTTGCCGAAGCGCCCCTGCCGCCCTGGCACGGCGGGTTCCGGCCGGAGCCGGCCGCGGCGAAGTGGCGACAGGCCGTGCCCGACGGCGACGTGGGCCTTCCCACGACCATGGCCCGCGGCATGGGGTACTGGGCCAACAACGGGCTGGCCATCTTCTCGAGCGGACTGGTGGCGTCGGGCGGCACCGTCACGGCCCGCGGCCTGGAGCCCACGCTACGGTTCCCGCCGGGCCAACTCCTGACGGCCGTCTCGGTCACGAACAAGAGCGAGTTCGCGCTGGTCACGGTGTGCGACACCGAGAAACGCGTGGGCCGGGTGGCCGTGCTGGCGCTGCGGGTGGACGGGAAGAAGACCGGTTTCGTGCACGAGTGGCAGGACGCCCACGCGTGGTCGCTGCCCAGCGTCGGGGTCTTCACCGACATCAAGTTGCTGGGCACCATCGACCTGCCGGGGATCGAGTTCCCGACGGGCGTGTGCGCGGTCGGCAACGACGTCAACAGCCGGATGAACGGCCGCGACGGCCACGCCGGCCTGCTGCGCGAGTACGACTTGGCCAAGCAGGCCGACCGCGACGTGTTTGCCAAGGGCTCCAACTCCCGGTACGGGAGCACCACCGGCTTTGCCGTGGTCATCGGCAAGTACGAGAACAAGGCGGCCTTCATCGACCTCGGGCCTCTCATCCAGAAGGTGCGCCAGATGTACTTCACCACCGAGGAAAATTACCAGAAAACCCGCGACTCGGGGCCGGGCCCCAAGCAGTGGCCGTACACCTTCGAGGTCGACCCGACGTGGAAGCCGCCGGTGGTGAAGGTCGTGGACGTGCCCCGGCCCACCGCCGTCATCGCCAGCCTGGCCGGCGGGACGAAGGCCCGGGCGTTCATCGCCTCGGAGGACGGGAAGGTGGGCATGTACACCGTCGGCGGGCTGGCCACGGATGATCCCGCCGCGCCCAATGAGATCGCGCGGGTCGGCGAGGTGCAGGTGGGCCGCAACCCCACGTGTCTCGCCTACCAGAAACACGCTTGGGACACGTTTCTTGCCGTTTCGCGGGGAGACCGCGAGATCGCGTGGATCAAGCATTCCGGGGACGACGCGCAGGTCATCCGGCGGCTGCGCGATGCCCGGCTGCTCGACCCCGTGTTCGTCGAGGTCGCCGACACCCACGGCATCGAGACGCCCCTGCTGACGGTCGCCGACTTCAAGGGCCGCCAGGTCATCAACTACCGCTATGGCGTGCTCGTCTTTGCCACGCAGGGCGGGGCCCGGTTCGGCATGGGGCCGGACGGCAAGGACGAGTTCGAGTGCGGCGGCGTCCTGGAGTTCCCCGGGCCTGGCTTTGACCGCAGTGCCACCGTCAGTCGCGGGACCGCTACTCGCCTGTGCCGCCAGAGGTTGAGCCATCGGCGAACGGCCGCCCGCCCGCGCGCGGGCGCCGGACCCCGTCGTTATGGGTTAGTCCCGCATCTTCATTAAGGCCCTTCGTAATACGGAATCAGACTCGGCGCATTTGGTTCACCCGCCATCCGACGCTCCGAGAAGCCCGGCAGGTCAGCACCAGGCGGAACGAGGTTCGAGTCGATCAGTAGGAACTGTAGCTTGCTTCCGTCCTGGCCCCTCGCAAGCCGGTAGATTTCGGCGTAGAGCGACCGGACAAGCTCTGGGTCCTCGTCCTCGCTGATATTTTTGGTGGGGCTATCGATAATCAATAAGCCGGGAACGGGCATTCCGCGTTCCATCGCGACCGAGTGAATGGCAAGTGCATAACACACATTGAACAATGTTTTTTTCCCGCCACTCCCGGTATCCCAGAAGGTCCACTCTTGGTCACCATGAACAACCGTAGGCTTCCAGTTCCGCGGGTCGATAACGACCTCGTCCTCCTCTGATACTCCTGGAAAGGAAACGGAGAGCATCACGCGCTTGAGCTCCGCCGCGATTGCCGCAATGTTCGCGTCGCCGGCGCGCAAACGAGCTCGCTCCTCAGAGACAGATGTGCGTAACCGGTCGATCGGGCCCTGCAAAGCGCCAGCCTCCTCTTCTAGGGCGCTGATTGCTTGGGGCATCTGTTGTAGCCGCCGAACAGAGCTGATTCGCTCAACCAGCGTTGCGATCTCCCTCTCGGCAACACGGATACTCTCCACAAACGGAGAATCGTATCGGGCAAGCTCCTCCTGCAATTGCCTATCAAGAGCCGCTTTCTCTTGCTGTTGCTGCCCCAACCGCCTCACCATGCGGCTTGACTCACGCTCTCGGCGCTCAATGGAATCAGCGATCTGATCAATCCGCTCATTGAGGTCTCGCCGCAGTGCCTCCAGCTCCAGCGGACGCGCATTAGTCTCATCAGCCAGCGCACTGCCGCACAAGTGACACCGCTCATCTTCCTGTGGGCGATCCGACAGGTCGGAGCCACACTCTGGGCAGCGTTCATAGCATATCCCTTCAAGCACTTGCCCTGCTTGATCAACCCGCTCAGCCTTGGTCTTCGCCGTGATGAACTCGGCTCGAAGGGCCTTCTGCTCGCCAATTGACTCCTCGGACTCAGCTATTGCGCGCCGGAGATCCTCGATCTCTGCGCTCAAACGCCGCAACTCATCGCGGAGGGCGTCGGTCGGATGGGTCTGTGCGGAACGTGCACGTTCGAGTTCACTGCGTCTTCGCTCCGCTTCGGCAAGTTGCCCTTCAGCGGCCTGAAGTTGACCGACGATATCCAGTTCCGATCCGAGTTCAAAACGAGTCATGAAAGTGCGGATTTGTTGTACGGCCCCACGTTTTGCTCGCTGCTCATCAATCGTGCTCATCAGCTCTGCCTCAAGTTGGCTCAGACGCTCGGAATGCAGACCGGTGAAGAATCGCATGGCGTCCTGGCTTTTCCGCCCGCGGAACGGGTCCTCAAAACGGAAGAATGAGGAATCCAAGTTCGCCTGATCCAGATAGCAGTAGCGCCAGATGTCACGGAAGCTGAGACGGATCAGTGGCGAGTTTGCGTCGCGACTTCGCTGACGAATCTTGATTGGTGCAACTCCGCAAAGGTGAAAGACCAAGTCACTCAGATTGTAGACTTCCGCGTCGAGCAATGGCTCCGCCTGCGGAGTGAGCGGAGCATTGACGGACCCAATGTCACCACCTGGCCCCGACCACGTTATTCTTACGCGCTGGGTATCACCGGCCGCCCGCTCGATGCTGCACTCGTAGTCACCGAGAATCAGTGCCAACTCTACCGCAACAAACTCGGCCTGGATTGCAGGCGTGCGCTCAAGATCGCCACCAAGGCAATAGTCTACAAGGCGCGCCACGGTTGACTTGCCTGTGCCGACCGGGCCATGCAGGAACGTCACCACCTCAGAAAAGGCGATCTGCTCGATGGTTTCCCGGGTGCGGAGGACAAGATGCCTAAGCTGGATCTTCATAGGGTTATGCTCGCATTAGAGCGGAGCGAAATAATCTCCGGGAATGTGTCATATATAAAGCGCATCAGGTTAGTCGCAGTCAAGTCGAAATGACGTTTGAGCAGCTTAGCGCGTCGCGCGTACGGCTCGAACAGGCCGTTGGCAGCGAGATGTTCCGCGACGCCTCGCCCCGCCCCGGTGGCGGCGATAACCACTTTGCGGCCTTCAATACTGATGGATGCAAGTCCCTTTGCCACCAAGACGTTGAGAAATTCCCGATAGCGGTGGTCCCACGGGCCAAACCGGTATCGCACCATCTCCGACTCCACGCTGTATCGCTCATGATCTTCTAACCGCACTTCTCGGGTCGAGTGCCTCTTTGCTTGAAGAGCACGCTCAAGCATAACGGGGTAACGAAGCAGAAAGTCCAGTTTGGCCAGTTTGGTTAGACCCTCTACGGCTCCACCTCGGTTGCCCTCCGCGAATGCATCGAGAAGCACGAGGAGGCGTGCTGCGTGAAACTCCGGAGATAGGTCGAGGTTGGCGACGGTTTCGACGAAGTCCATCACGCACTCTCCCAAGGTCGCGCATGACTCCATTGGACCTCGCACTGAGATGTTAAGGAGTAGGCAAACCCCTCTAGGTGCTCGTTGCTGCAGTCATACACACCCTCACGTCGCTGCTCGAGCCTCTCCCGTAGCGTGGAGAGCATGTCGGGTCCAAAGGCACGGTCTACCCGCTTTGTGGCCTCAAAGGCTTGGGCAGCATCCTTGAGCACGAGTGATCGCACCTGGCCATAGCGCTGAAGCCCGCGGATACGTCCATGCTTGTTAATCCAAACGAGCCCCAGGTAGTCGGCCTTATCCCGGAGGTCCTTTGCCGAGTTGCATGAGACAACTGAGAATCCGCCCGCGTCGAGCTTCTTGAGAAGGAGATGCGTCGCACCCGTGCCAGGTTCGACAAGCGCGTCGGGGTCGCCGTCAAGTGGGGCCGTCTCATCAAAGCCAAGGTCGAGAACCGCGAGGACACGCGGTCGGTCCATTCGCTTGTCTGCGAGACGCGCACTAAGCTCCGCCCCCACAGGGTCATCCGTGGCCGGAAGATATGCCGGCAAGACGTCCTCATGGGCGAGGGACGACGCCCGCTCACATTCGACTAGTAGGCTGCGTGCCGCCCGCTGAACTGAACGGTACGAGCAATCTTCCGCACGACTCCACACCGACGTGAGTTCCTTCACAAGCCGCGTCTCGACGTCGGGGAGCTTCGGAAGATCGTCGAAAGCCTCCGTGTTGCACAGTGCTGTGAATGCCACCTCCGGAGCACAACCGGCCTCGTCGGCAACGCAAACTAAGAACTTCTGGACTGGGCCCGAAAGGTCATTCACCGAGGATGCCGCGCTGACCGTTTCTAGGACATGCCGTAGGCCCTGTCCGTTGTTGGCGGCGTGTAGAGGGTGGTTCGTGCAGAAGCGGAACGCACGAAAGCGGCCGGGGAACTCGGCCTCCAGCTTCGCGAATCGAGCACAGGAATGCCTTACGGCCTCATCGCTCGTCCTCCAGACCGCCTGGCTTGACTCGCGAGTCTTTATCTGTAGTCCGGAGAAGGTTCCATCCGTATGCTTAATGAGGATGTCTTCGTGCTGCTCGCAGAACACCTCTGCGGCGTCTTCTGTCTCATCCAATAGCATGCAGCATACGATGGCCGCGTACGTCCATTGGTATCGATAGCGCCGAGCCGTGTCATCTCCGGGATCGCCGGTCGCGGGCACTGTGTCAGGTTGACGGGTTGGCAGATCGGCCATGGTTGCTCCGCCCGGCAGTTCCACCCAAGGGTGCGGTCAGCAAAGCCACGTTTCCAGATCCGGCCGGGTAAACCCCGGAGCGTATAGATTACCGGCAAATGCCTGCATCCGCAAGCAGGACATTCCAGGCCTTTGCGCTTGCCCCACCCCTATGCGCGGAATCCGGACGCATCCCCGAAGAAGAATCCGATCAAGTGGCTATGCCTTTGGGGTATTTTGGGGGCAGGATAATCTTCTCTCCTCTTGTGCCGCCAAGTATGCAGAGAACGCTCAAGGTATCGGGAACATTGGCGTGGGTCAATAAAAAGGTGGGTGAGGCGCGCACGGCCCGGCGGGACGGGTGCCGCGCTTACAGGCGACGTGCGCCTCCGCCGGCCGCGAAGCAGAGAGCGCGGCGGGGCCAGTCAAAAGAAACAACGGCCATTGGCCGTTGTGGATTATTGCCTCCCCACGCCCAACCACCCACGGAACTCTCGCTGGCGCTCTCTGATCGACCACGCCGGTTCGAGGAAGGTTGCCAACTCAACCATGCAAAACCTCCTTCGGAATCGTTCGCCGGGCGCAACCTCCCTCAGAACTCTCGCCGGCGCTCTCTAATCGCACCGAACCCGATACCCCTCACTGACCCCCACAGACCCCGGACGGAGTTTTCGGGACGCACAGTCGGAAAATGAGTCGTAAGGGGTTGTCCATGAGGGACTTAAAATGGCGTCCCCAGGAGGATTCGAACCTCCAACCTTTGGCTCCGGAGGCCAACGCTCTATCCAATTGAGCTATGGGGACTTTCCAGGCCGCGCATTCTACACGCCGCAGCCCGCGTGTCAATGGTCTGGCGCGCCGTCCGCAGGGCCGCCCAGCGCCCGGCGAACGGCCTCGGCCAGGGCCGACGCCTGGAACGGCTTCTGAACCAGCCCCGTCATGCCGTCGCCGAGCACGTCGCGGACCGTGGTGCCGGTACCCCACCCCGTCGACAGGATCGCCTTGACGTCGGGGTTCACCTGCCGCAGGGCCGCGAAGCACGCCCGTCCGTCCATGCCGGGCATAAGCATGTCGATGATGACCAGGCTCACGTCCCGGCCGAACTGTTGGTAGTACGCGACGGCCTCGCGTCCGTCGGCCGCCGTGACGACGTCGTAACCCAGGGCCCTCAGCATGCGGGCCACCACGTCGCGGACGACCTCCTCGTCGTCGACCACAAGAAGGCGTCCGACGCCGGGCGGGGCCCGCAGGTCGGTGGCCGCCAGCGGCACCTCGCCTTCGGCGGGCGGTTCGGCCGCCGGCAGAAACACCTGGAACGTCGTGCCGCGACCCACTTCGCTGACCACCTCGACCCACCCGCCGTGGTTCCGGACGATGCCGTAGACCATGGCCAGTCCCATGCCGGTCCCTTTGCCCTGGGGCTTGGTGGTGAAGAACGGTTCGAAGATTCGGCCGAGCACTTCCTTCGGGATGCCGCAGCCGGTGTCCGTCGCCTCGAGGACGACGTATCGTCCCGGTGCGGCGCGTGGGCGGCCGCCGCAGGCCTCCTTGGAGACGTCGCGGCCGTAGGTGGTGAAGGTCATCTCGCCGCCGTCGGGCATGGCGTCGCCGGCGTTCATGGCCAGGTTCAGGACGACCTGTTCCATCTGGATGGGGTCGCCCCGGGTGTAGACCGCCGCGTCGCGGAACTCGGTGCGAACGCGAATCCGCGGGTCGAGCGACCGGCTGAGCAGTCGCACGCTCGTCTCGATGGTGGCGCCCAGGTCCACCGGGATATCCTGGTGCTTGCCGCCGCGCGCAAAGCCCAGCAGTTGGCTGGTCAGTTCGGCGGCGCGGCGGGCGGCGCCCTCGATGAGGCCGGCGGCCTCGCGGACCTCGTCGGCCGACTGGGCGCCGGTCTTCAGGAGGCCGGCGTGGCAAAGGATGCCGGTCATGAGGTTGTTGAAGTCGTGGGCGATGCCGCCGGCCAATTGGCCCACGACCTCCATCTTCAGGGCCTGCTGGAGTTCCTTCTCGAGTTGCATGCGCTGGGTGACGTCGCGGCCGATGGCCTGGACGGCCGGCTTGCCTTCCCAGAGGATGCGGCGGCTGCGGACCTCGACGACGCCGACGGTGCCGTCGCCCCGCAGCACGCGGTACTGCCAGCCGGTGCGGGACGGGGGTTCTCCGGCGATGAGGGCCCCGATGCGCTCCAGGCAGATGTCGCGTTCGTCGGGATGGATGAGTTCGATGATCGACTTGCCGAGGACGTCGACCAGCGCCATCCGATGCATGGCGGCAAAGGCCTCGTTGGCCCGGACGATCTTCCCGTCGGCCACCACGACGATGCCGTCGATCGTCTGTTCGAACAGGAGGCGGTAATTCTCCTCGCTCCGGCGCAGCGCCTCCTCGGTCCGTTTGCGGTCGGCGATGTCGCGCAGGACGGCCAGCAGGCAGTCGCGACCGCCGATCGAGGCGCGTTTCAGGCTCACTTCCACCCAGAACCGTCGGCCACCGTGGTCGGCCGCGAGCCACTCGAAGAGTTGCGGACCGCCCTGGGCGGCCTTGCGGATCCACCGCACCTGGTCCTCGTAGGAATAGGGCGGCTCGGCCGCGCGGCGGAACTGCGCGTTCAGCAGGCCGATCTCGTCGGCCTGGTACCCGTACACCTCGGCGGCCCGGCGGTTGAGGTCGAGGACGTCGCCGGTCTGGATGTCGTGGACGAACAGGCAGTCGTTGACGGCATTGAAGATCTCGTGGTAATTGGCCTCCGACTGGCGCAGCGCCTCCTCGGTCCGCCGGCGCTCGGTGATGTCGTGGCCGACGGCCTGCATCTCCGTCAGGCGGCCGCTCTCGTCGAAGATCCCGCGGTTGGTCCATTGCAGCCACCGAACCTCGCCTCCGGGCAGGATATCGCGGTTCTCGTGGGTCTCAATGGGGTTCTGAGGCGTCAGCGAGGCAATGCGTTCCATGACCCACCGAACGTCGTCCGCATGGATGTGCGGCGTATAGACACGGCCGAGGAGTTCGTCGCGCGTCTTGCCGAAAAAGCGGCAGAGCGCGTCGTTGACAAAAGTCACCGTACCGTCGGGGGCGAAGCGGGTAATCATCTCCGTCTGGTCTTCGATGACCGCGCGGTACCGGGCCTCGCTCTCGCGGAGGGCCGCCTCGGCCTGCCGGCGGTCCGTGGCGTCGCGAAAGATGCCTACCGCCCACGCCCGCCCCTCGAACGGCCCGGGAACGCCTACCACGTCGGCATAGAAGACCGACCCATCCTTCCGCAGGCAGGGCACGTCCTTAACCGTGGGCACCCGGCCCAACGCCCCATCGGCGAACTGCTTCAGCACGCGGGGCAGGTGCTCCGGGGGATGAATGTCGTCCACCGAGAGCGCGAGCAACTCGTCGTGGCTGTAGCCGAGCATGCGGCACATGGCGGGGTTGGCGCGGACGAAACGCCGGGTCTCGGCGTCGGCCACGAGGATGCCGTCGCCCATCCGGTCGTAGATGGCCTGGGCTTCCGCCCGGCTTTCGCGCGGCGTCTCCTCGATCTCGCTCCGCAACCGGGCCAACTCCTCCAGCAACTGGGCCTTCGTCCTGCGAGAGTCGTTCATCCTGCCACCCCTCTTCGAGCCGGGGCCGGACCGGCCACGGCCTGGCGTCGCCGGGCGGCGGTTATGCCAGGCCCAGCAGGATCTCGGTCAGGCGCTGGTCGATCTGTTCGTACAGCAGCCGGCGCTTGGCCAGGCGGTCGGGGTTGAACTTCGCCTTCCGGAGTTTGGCCACGTTGGCACAGGAGTAGCCCGTCAGCAGGTTAGCCCAGGCGGTGCCGCCGGTCTCATGGAGTTCCTCGAGCATTTGGCACAGGACCGCGTCGGCGTTGACCTGCTCCACCTTCATCTCGTACGCCTTGTAGGCCCGCATGCACCGATCGACGAAGTCCCACGGGTTGTCCTCGGTGCGGTAAGGATGGGCGTCGAACGCCTTCGTGCCGCTGTACCCGTAGTCGGTCAGCAGTTTGACGACCAGCAGGGCTTCCTTTGGGTTGTCGCAGCCGAAACTCATGTCCTGGTCGTACCGCAGGGGTTTCTGGCCGTTGAGGTGGACGTCGACGAGTTTACCGGCCTCCAGGCACTGGGCGAACTCGTGCAGCGGGTTCAGGCCCGCCATCTTGATGTGGGCCGTCTCGGGGTTCACGCCCACCATCTCCGGGTGATCGAGCGTGGCGATCAGGGCCAGGGCATGGCCCGCGGTGGCCAGGTAGGTGTCGGAGCGCGGCTCGTTGGGCTTGGGCTCGATCGAGAAGACCATCCGATAGCCCTGCTCCAGGACGTACTCCAAGAGGAAGTTGATGCAGTCGCGGAACCGCTTGATGGCCTCGACGGGGTCCTTGGCGATGTCGACGTCGGCGCCCTCGCGGCCGCCCCAGAAGATGTAGACCGCGGCGCCCAGCTCGGCCGCCACGTCGATGTTGGCCATCGCCTTCTGGACGGCGTAGGCCCGGACGCGCGGGTCGTGGCTGGTGAACGCCCCGTCCTTGAAGACCGGGTGCGAAAAGAGGTTCGTCGTGGCGGCGGTGCACCGGATGCCGGTGCCCTTCATGATGCGTTTGGCCTCTTTGATGACGGCCCGCTTCCTGGCCGGCCCCGCGTTGATGGGCCACAGGTCGTTGTCGTGGTACTCGAACCCGTACACGTCGCGCTGGCCCAGACCCTTGATGGCCGCGAGGCCCGAGAGTTCCGGCCGCGTGGCCACGCCAAACGGGTCGGCACCGCGATTCATCACACACCAGACGCCGAACGCAAACTTGTCCGACCGTTTCGCCACCAGTTTCTTCGCCATGGACCGGCCTCCGTACCTGGGGGTTCCCAACACCACCCATGGTAGCCGGTGCCCACGCCTTGAGCAACGG
>Ga0307380_10009226_pt1 | contig 12549 bp, 6 predicted proteins | sample UN3MG_FD_202239 | JGI IMG/M metagenome (GOLD analysis project Ga0307380, IMG submission 202239) | Soil microbial communities from Risofladan, Vaasa, Finland - UN-3 | ecosystem: Environmental > Terrestrial > Soil > Coastal area > Acid sulfate soil | place: Finland: Risofladan, Vaasa | collected... | reverse complement strand
CCCGGGGCAATACCGCGAAGCGAAAAGCCATATCGCCCAACAGGTCTGCCATCTCCAACCGCCGGCCCCTCAGAGCCTCGGCCGTCCGTGCAAAACCAGCTTCGTCATTGCCAAACACTTTGGCCAACTCATTTCCCGTATACCCCTGGTATGCTTGGGAATAAAAACGGCCGTCGGGCAACTCTGAAAATGATATCCATTGCCCTATTTGAGGAGAACCATCAGATAGGGTGAAGTAATAAGCCAGCAGCGCCTGGTCAAATGTGGTCAACAATTCCCCTGTCCGGCTATTGCGGCTCACAAACTCCGGATAAGTCAGGCTGACCTCTGCTCCCCAGAAAGGCAGGTAAAACGTGCCCTTCCCGGAACCGGCCGGTAAATAGCCGGCGCCCGTCTGCGCTGCCAGTGTAACCGGGTTACTCTGGCGCAATCGAGCATGCAATTCGTCTACTCGTTGAAAGAGTTGGTCCCTATCCTCAACCGGCAACTTTTCCATAAAGTTCAACATGATTCGGCTTCAATCGGCTAACAATCTCTCACCGGCTTTATCTACAACGCTCTCAGGGATCCTTCGGGACGTTTAACTCGCGGTTAAACAATGGCCGCCTCCACTAGGCCGCCAGGAAGCCCTTCTTCTTCAGCATCGGCCGGGGATCAGTCACATTTTTGTTCAATGCCGCTTCCTTTTCGGGTAGACCCAGGGCCACCGCCATAAGCTGCGTGAAATACAATATAGGTAGAGTCTCCTCCAAATCCATCTGGCTCTGTCTTGTGTCCAGGTTCATATGGCAGAGCGGGCAGGCGACCACGATGGCGTCGGCCCCAGCCTCCTGCGCGTGAGCGATCAGACCGCCGCTCAGCTTGACCACTATGTCCGGCCGCGTCAGCGAATGGGCCGCCCCGCAACAACACGTCTTATAAGACCAGTCCACAACTTCCGCGCCCAACGCGCCCATCAGGGCATCCAGATCTGTAGGGTTCTCCGGGTGCTCGACCCCAGTTGCCTCTGGCGGCCGGGTCAGCAAGCAGCCATAATAACTAACCACCCGTAGCCCGGCTAGCGGCTTCTGCACCCGCTCTGCAACCCCTTCCGCGCCTACATGGTTCAAGATCGCCTCAGACAAAGTGCTGACGTGCACACTGTTTTGATAGCTATAGCCAATCTCATTATCAACCCATTCTTTCTGAGCCTGGTCATGACCGATTTCAAATTGGGCCACCTTGTGCCGGTTAAAACAGGCGGCGCAGGGCATCGTGACCTCTGTGAAGCCATTTTGTTCAATCAAGCTCAGGTTCTCCATCGGCAGGCGAAGGGCGGCTTTTGTATCCGACTTATGCGCCGCGCTACTGCCGCAACACACCCAACCCTTTGGTTCAATCAATTTCATATCCAGTGCCTGGCAAACCGCCTCGGTCGAGTCATTGAACTCCTTAGAGGTAGAATGTAATGAGCACCCAGGATAATAAGCGATGGCATTGGCTGCGCCGGCGACAGGTTTTGGTTTATTTGGCGGCCGGCCCAGCTTAGGCAAGAAGGCGACCTTACGCTTGCGCAGCATCTTCATATAAAGGGGCATATCGGCCAGCAGATGGCCTGGGTTTCGCAGAGCCAGCTCAGCCATCAGCCCCGGTTCATAAGCCCGGCCCCAAATCCGCACCTCCCGCATAAAGGCCTTGTTAAATTGGTCCACTTCCGGAACCTGGGGTTCCAGGCCCCGTTCCCGCGCCTCGCGGGTCAGGAAATCCATTATCCCGGCAATATCCAGGTCTTGTGGGCAGCGGGTGCTACAAGTCTGGCAGGCGGCGCACAGCCACGGTGTTTGTGACTTGAAAGCAATCTCCTCCTGCCCCAATTGCAAAGCGCGCATAATCTGGTTCGGCTGATAATCAAAAAACTCGCCCACCGGGCAGCCGCTGGTGCACTTAACACATTGGTAACACAGGTAAACGTTCTCGCCTATCTCCTCCTGGATTCGCCGGGCCAGGTCAGGACTCATGGTCATGCTACCATTGTTATTATCTTGCATATCGCTCATAACGTTTTCCTAGGTCGTAAAAATTAAATGCTGCTTGCCGGTCCAATTGGACTATCAGACCACTTCCGGCCGGGGATAGAGTCCGGCGCCTTCCACAATCGGTTTCACCGCCGATTCCCATTCAATGGCCATAATGTGTACGCCTGCGATCCCTTCGATTTCTTGCATCTGCTGGATCAACTCGATACAGATCTTAATCCCCTCTGCCTTCCAGGCATTCGCCCGCTCGCGTTTATCATCGCTGGTCAATTCATCTTTCGATTTGTGGGCCCACGGCGCCCCGGCCCCATTCATGCGATCGATCAACTCATCGGGCACCAGGATGCCGGGAACGCTGTTCTTCATATAGCGCGCCATACCGGGGCTCTTCAACGGGCCAACGCCGGCCAGAATGTAGGTTTTTTCATGCAGCCCTAGTTCCCGCACTTTCTCCATGTATCGCTGAAAAGCCGGGATATCATAGACCAGCTGGGTCTGGATAAAATTGGCGCCGGCCGCAACCTTTTTAGCCAGCCGGTATGGCCGGAAATCAATTGGGTCGGCGAAAGGCGCGGCCGCAGCGCCTACAAAAAAGCGGGGTTCTTGACCTTTCAGCTGATCGCCGCACTGGAAGATACAGTCGTCTCGCATATCAGATACCATCTTCACCAGTTGCAACGAATCGATATCAAAAACATTCTTGGCTGTTGGATGGTTGCCGAAATTTTGGTGATCGCCGGTCAGGCACAGCAAGTTGCGCATGCCCAGAGCATAGGCGCCCATCAGGTCGGACTGAATGGCCAGCCGGTTCCGGTCGCGGCAAGTCATCTGGATGACCGGCTCGAGCCCTTCTTGCACCACCAGCGTCCCCGCCCCGATGCTGGACATCCGCACGATCGCCGTCTGGTTATCGGTGATATTAACCGCCTCACAGTACCCTTTTAGCTGCGCTACCTTCTTTCGAATAATCTCGGCATCGGCGCTCTGCGGTGGGCCGAGTTCGCCGGTCACGGCAAAATGCCCCGCTCGCAGGACCTTCTCTAATGTTGAACCCGCCAGATACCCGTTGCTTTTCACCACATCTGCTTCTTTCAACTCGACAGTCATCGTTTAGTCCTCCTCTTCCGCCAGCAAGCGCAAATCCTCGCGGACGATCTTTCGTGGTCCGCCATCCCGGGATTTGCTCCAATTCTTGGGTGGCTGCAAATCGAGCAAGACATGCAACTTATCCTTGCTAATCAGGCGATCATAGATCAGTTGCCAGGCGCAATCGACCTCGGGGTTGATCTCGCAATGTCCCGCTTCCGACCCGCCGCAGGGGCCGTTCAGCAAGGACTTAGAGCAACGCGCGATGGGGCAAATACCCCCCGTCAAACCCAGGATACAGTCGCCGCAAGCGGCGCAGCGCTCGACCCACACACCCTGCTCCGTGGGCATGCCCAAAAAGCTGGTATTTAGGCCCGGCACCACCCAGGTATCGGGGAAATGTTCGGCCATCGCCTGAACGCCAATACCACAGCCCAGGGAAAGAACCACATCCGCTTCCGCGACCTGCTCTTCAATCTGGTCCAGGTATTCCCATTCACATTGGCGCTGTACGGTCACATCGCTAATATCCTTGGCTTCGCCGTCAAGCTTTGTCGACATACGCAGAGAAGTGGCCGTAATAGCTGCCTCTCGCGCGCCGCCGGCAAAACATACGGTCACGCAGGTGCCACAGCCGACAACCAGCACTTTCTCTGCCTCTCCTACCAACTTCTTGACTTCATCTAGAGATTTTTGTTCAGCTACAATCATATTTCACACTCCTGGTATGGAGACGGCTATTCGTAGATCGAAGATCAAACTGTGATCGCCCATCTTTCATCTCCACCTACCAATCGATTAGCCTTATGCCTCACCGGCTGCCTCCTTTAACGGATTGGGCCCGAGTTCAGCTATATTTCCCGACATTTCAGTCATCGCCTCGGCAAACGCACCGCCCATAGCCGATGAGATATTGATCATTTTAACGCGCCGGCCTTCAAGACCGATCTCATCCAACAATCTTTTGGCGTGCTCAACCCGCCTGCGAGCGTTTACATTACCTTCCAGGTAATGGCAATCGCCCTCCAGTCAGCCGGCCACCATCACGCCGTCAGCGCCATCCTCAAACGCCCGCAACACGTATAAAATGTCTAATTTTCCCGTACAGGGCAATTCAACAACCTTAACCGAGGCCGGATAATCGAGTCGCATCGATCCCGCCAGATCAGCCGCTGCATAGGCGCATTGCCGGCAGCAAAAAGCGATGATATCGGGTTTAAAACCATTTGAACTCATAATTTCACCTGTTCGTCCAGGGATCGATCTAATAACGCGACCCCTGCTACCGGGATAAAACCTGACTGATCTCGCTCAAACAACGCATCAACTTTGGTCATCGTCTGCACATCGGTGTAGTGCATCAACTGGATGGCTCGAGCCGGGCATTCAGAGACACAGGTACCGCAACCGTGACAAATCGCCGCTTCGATATAAGCCGCACCCATCAAATTGCCCACCCCAGTCATCGCACTGCGGATGCGCGGGACGCCATAGGGGCAGATGCGCACGCAAGTGAGACAACCTACACAACGCGAGGGATCCACGACTGCCACCCGGGCATTGGTCAAAATACTATCCTGCGAGAGAACATTGGCTGCTCGTGAAGCGGCCGCCTGGGCCTGAGCAATCGTCTCATCTAACAATTTTGGATAATGGGCCAGGCCGGCCATAAATACCCCATCGGCCGAAAAATCTACCGGCCGTAACTTAACATGCGCTTCCAGGAAAAAGCCATCCATATCCACCGGTAATTTCAATTGACTGGCCAGTTTGCGCGCCCCTTCCGCGGGCACCACCGGCATGCTTAACACCACCACATCTGGTTCCAACGTCAAATGGCGGTCCAACAGCGGCTCCCAGACCCTGACCCGTAGCGGATCATCCGGACCAGAAATTTCAACATCAGGCTTACGGTCAAACTCAAAATGGACAAACCTGACCCCTTCCCGGCGGGCTGACGTATACAGCCGTTCCTTGAAGCCATAGGTGCGAATATCGCGATAGATGATGGTGACATCCGCTTTGGGGTTCAACTCCTTCATTTTCAGGGCGTTTTTGAGGGCCATTGTGCAGCAAATCCGGCTGCAATAGCGCTCCGCGGGCCCCACACATTGGATCATGACCACCGACTCCGCCCGGGGTTTATCCCCGGCCGGCTTTGTTAGCCGGCCTTCAAATTCCTGTTGGGTGATAATCCGCGAGTCGACCCCGTAGCCATATTCCGGTCCGCGATACTCCTGGCCGCCCGTAGCCACGATGGTCACCCCATGCTGGACCTCAAAGCGGCCGCTGTTTGGCTGCCCATTCTGGCGATCCTTGTTGAGCAGTTGAGAGATAAAATTGCCCTTGAAGCCACCCGTTTCGACCAGTTCTGTATTCAGATGGGTCTCGATCAATGGTTGCTGTTTCACTTTGAATAGCAACTCGGCCAAATACTCTTGCGGCGTCCACGCCGGCCGCTCGCCATTGGTCTGGACAAAATAACCGATATGCCGCAGATTGCCGCCCAATTGACCCTCGCGCTCAACCAGGTGAACGGGGAACCCCTGGTCGGCCAGCGTTAAGGCCACCGTCATCCCGGCCGCGCCGCCACCTATGACCAGGGCCGCCTTATTGATCGGCACCGCGCTGGTTGTCAGCGGTTCCAACTGCCCTGCCCGGGCTACGGCCATGCGCACCAGGGACCTAGCCTTCGCCGTCGCCTCGTCCCAATCTTCAGAATGGATCCAGGAACATTGGTTGCGGATATTGGCCATATCAAATAGATACGGATTCAATCCGGCCTGGCGGATGGCATCTTGAAACAAAGGTTCGTGGGTAAGCGGTGTACACGAGGCTACCACCACCCGGTTGAGTTCCAGCTCCTTAACCCTTTCGATAATATGGGCGATGGAATCTTGCGAGCAAGTATAGAGATTATCCTCGGTGTGGGCCACCCCCGGCAGCGTCTTCGCGTATTCGGCGACCCCAGGTACATCCAGAAAACCGCCAATATTACTACCGCAATGACACACAAAGACGCCTATTCGTAATTCTTCCTCCACTGTATCTCGCTCGGCCGGATATTCCTGGACCTGGGTCAGCGTATGCCGCGCCGGAGCCAGCAGTTGGGCCACCGACGCCGCCGCGCCACTCGCCTCGACCACCGTCTCTGGGATATCTTTTGGCTCGCGGAACGGTCCGGCAACATAGATCCCCTTCTGGCTCGTCTGCAGCGGATCAAATAAGGTCGTGTGGCAAAAACCATAACTATCCAGCCCGACGCCCAGGCTGCGACCCAATTCTTTGACCGATTCCGATATCTCCATGCCCACCGACAAGACCACCAGATCAAACTCTTCTTCTATCGTCTGGTGAATCCCCTCGAAGGGGGAAGAATAGCGCACCCGCAAGCTGCGAGTTTCTGGATCCTCTTTTACATCACTCAGGCGGCAGCGCGTGTATTTCACCCCATATTTTTCTTCAGCCCGATGGTAATACTCTTCATACCCTTTGCTATATGCCCGCGTATCCATGAAAAAGACCTGGCAACTCACCTCGCTATGATCATCTCCACCACGAGCCTCCGTCCGGGCATGCTCGATAGTCATAATCGCTTCTTTGGCCGCGTACATGCAGCAGACCGACGAGCAATAATCGTGGCTTTGGTCCCGGCTGCCCACACATTGCAAAAAGGCGATGCGTTTGGGGCTGGCCCCGTCAGAAGGTCGTTGCACATGCCCGTTCGTCGGACCGCTGGCCGAAAGCAAGCGTTCATATTGCAGCGAGGTAACCACATTCGGGTAACGGCCGAGCCCATATTCCTCCGATAGCTGCGCGTTATAAATCTGGTAGCCTGGCGCCAAAATCAGCGCCCCCACGTTGATCTCAGAAACCCGCTCCACCTCGTCATGGATGATAGCGTCAACCCCACAGGCGAAAGTGCAGCTCATGCACTCCGAACAGATGCCGCAGGCCAGGCAACGAGCCGCCTCGGCCTGGGCCCTCTCATCGTCATAGCCCCCTTCTACCTCAACAAAATTGTGGATTCGCTCTGCCACCGCCAATTCAGGTAGAGGCACCCGCGGCTGGCGTTTGATCTCACCCTTGGCTATGCGTTCCGTGATCTCTTGCTGGGAGAAGCGCACCACCGGTAAATTCGGTTTGCGCGGTGGTTCCAGGTGATCGCCCTGCAAATAACGCATGATGGAACGGGCAACCGTGTGCCCGCTATCCACAGCTTCAATGACGAAGGAGGTCCCTGACACACTATCGCCGGCCGCGAAAACCCCTTCGCGGGTAGCTGCCAGCGTATTCGGGTTCACGGCGATTGTTTGTCCCCCGGTCAGACCCACGCCGGCATCGTCGGGGATGAAGGCCAGACCGGCCCGCTGCCCAACTGAAAATATAACCGTATCACAATCGATGACGTGGTCTGAATCCGGCACCGTGTGCAGGAGCAAGCGGCCTGTCTCATCAAATGAGAAAGAAGCCACCTCCTGGCAAGCCACGCCCCCAACCCGGCCGGAACCATCACCAATAATTTCTTTAAAAGTACGTCCAGGATAGACCGTAACCCCTTCTTCTTCGGCCGCTCTAACCTCCCAGTCATGGGCCGGCATTTTTTCCCGGCTCTCCAGGCAGGCCAGGTGGACCTCTTTGCCCAGGCGAATGGCGCTACGCGCGCAATCAATAGCCACATTCCCCCCACCCAGGACAAGAACCCGCTCGCCAAGGGGCGGCGCTGTGCCGTCGGCGAATTTACCCAAACGGACATCGCGCAGGAAATGGGTATTAATGATGACCCCATCCCGATCGGCCCCTGGTATGGGCAATCGAATCCCTTCATGGGCGCCTACGGCGATCAACACCGCATCAAACCCTTCGTCGAAGATATCGTCCAGGTTTTCAATCCGGTGGTTCAGGCGCAGGTCGACACCCAGATCGACAATATCTTGCACCTCTCGCTCGATGATCTCCGTTGGCAGCCGGTATTCCGGCACGCCGAGGCGTAACATGCCCCCGGCTACCGGCATCGCCTCCATCACTGTGACTCCGTAACCGGCCATAACCAGGTCCTGGGCGGCCGTCAGCCCACACGGCCCTGCCCCAATGATGGCCACTTGTTCCTCATGCAAGCGCGGCGCCGGCTCGATCGGTTCGCGCTCACCGGCATAGACCTTGTCGGTCACAAATCGTTTCAAAGCCCGTATATTAAGCGCCTCGTCTACCGATCCCCGGTTACAGGCATCCTCGCAGCGATGGTTACAGATCCGGCCGCAGATCCCTGGGAACGGATTATCCATCTTGATAACCCGTTGGGCGTCAGACCAGCGTCCTTCTCGGATAAGGGCAATATACCCTTGCGCCCGTTGCCCGGCCGGGCAGGCGTCCCGGCAGGGAGCTATCCCCCGTTTTTCGATGGCATAGGCATTGGGCACCGCCTGCGGATAAAGCTTAAAAGCCGCCCGGCGGGGAGCCAACCCCTCATTAAACTTATCCGGGATGATGATTGGGCAAACTTTGGCACAATCGCCACAGGCCACGCACTTTTCCGGGTCGATATAGCGCGGTTTGTGGCGAACCTGGACCTTAAAGTCACCGGCCTGGCCACTCAAGCTGGCTACCTCGCTATTGGTTAATATCTCAATATTGGGATGGCGCCCCGCCTCGACCAATTTTGGAGAGATCGTGCACATGGCGCAATCATTCGTTGGAAAAGTCTTGTCCAACTGGGCCATCTTGCCGCCGATAGCCGACTTCGATTCAATCAGGTAAACCTTAAAACCCTGATCCGCCAGATCGAGCGAGGCCTGCATGCCGGCGATGCCACCGCCAACCACCATCGCAGCGCCAACAGGTTGTTTCCTTTCAGTTGCCAAGTGCCCGTTTTTCATCTCACACCCTTTTTCAGAGGCTTGTAAGGTGATCAGAGGGGTTTCGGTACCAGATTGTATTGATAGTCGTTCTCCGATCTATAACTTTCGTCCGCGAAAAGAAACTTCATCATCGGCCGGCTCAGCTTCGCTAGGCCACGCTCCGTTTTTCACCGGCTCCTTAAGGGGACTGGGTCCCAGATTTCGGATCCGCTCAGTCATGGTATGCGCTGCCGCCGCAAAAGTCTGGGCCTGGCTTCCGGACATAAAAAACATGCCCAACCGTTCTCCTTCAAGCCCAATCTCTTCCAGGATATCCTTGGCCCGCTGAACTCGAGCTCGGCCGCGTTCGTTGCCCCGCACATGGTGGCAGTTGCCGATTGGGCAGGCCACCACGTAGACGCCATCGGCCCCTTGCTCAAAAGCCTCCAACACATAGCGCGTATCCATCTTGCCCGTACACGGCAGCCGCACAAACTTCACATTGGCCGGGTATTGAATCCCCAGCGCCCCGGCTGTATCAGCGGCCATGAAACCGCAATAGATACAATAAAACGCCGTTATTTCAGGCTCAAATGTCACTTCTTCTAGTAGCTGTAGTTTCATAATGAATAACTGGCTTGCCAACTGCCAAGCCCGCCTATTTCACTTAACAATAATTGTTCATCTGTATAGTTGACCAACTGGATCGCGTTGGCCGGGCAATCCCCTGTACAGGTGCCACAACCCTGGCACTGGGCCGGGTCGATGAAAGCTGCCCCACCCAAACCGCCGACGCCGTGACGCCCCTCAATTTCCATTATCTGGGGGATCTCAAAGGGGCAGGTTCGAGTACAGGTCAGGCAGCCCACACACTTATCCGGATCGACCACCGCCACCACACCGCCCAGGTGGATGGTGCCCTGGGATAATAGCGTCAGTGCCCGGGCAGCAGCCGCCAACGCGTGGCTGATACTCTCCTCGATAAATTTAGGGTAGTGGGCCATGCCGGCCAAGAATATCCCTTCGCGCATAAAATCCATCGGCCGCAGCTTCATTTGCGCTTCCCGGAAGAAACCTTCACTGGAAAGAGGCAGCCGCAACAATTTGGCCAGGGCCTCCGTTCCCTTAGACGGGGCAATCGACATGCTCAAGGGGATCAAGTCCGTTGGCAGCTCTAGCCAGCGGTCCAATGTCAGGTCTCGCACCCGCACCTTCAACCGGTTGCCATCCACCATAATCTCCGGGGGCATCTCATCTGTATAACGAACAAATAAAACCCCCAGCCGCCGGGCCTCGGTGTAATATTTCTCCCTGAAACCATAAGTGACGATATTCTTGTAGAGGACAGTCACCCGGCAGCCTGGATTAAACAGTTTGATCCGGATGGCGTTTTTCATCGTATTGGTGCAACATACCCGCGAGCAATATTCCGGTGTACCCTCAGGCCGGACGCACTGCACCATGACCACATCTTTGAGTGCGGCAATCTCTTCCGGATGGTGAACTACCTTCTCTTCTAACGCTTGCTGAGTAATGACGCCTGAGATATTTAACCAGGAATGCCCGCTACTCTCATAGCCGCCGGTGGCGATAATTGTCACGCCATGCTCGATGCGCAATGTTTCTGTTGTCCCATTTAAATTAGTCGTGCGCACATCAGCCCAGAAACGGCCGACATGCCCGCCATGATCGATCATCTCGGTCCGCAAATGGGCATAAATCCGTTTATGGGCCTGGATCCGGTTCACCAGGTCTCTTCCCAACCGCCGGGGGTTATCCCCCTCGGCCACGTAATACATATTCTGCAGGTGGCCGCCCAGTACATCCGTTCGCTCCACCAGGTGCACGTCATAGCCGCTATCGGCGATGGCCAGCGCGGCCGACATACCCGCCACCCCGCCGCCAATAATCAGCGCCGCCCGGTGTGTCTTAAACTCGATTTTGTGCACCGCTTCGGACAGACGCACTCGCCCCACCGCCACCCGCATCAACTCCTGGGCTTTGTTATTGGCCAGCTCTCTCTGCCGCTTGTGCACGATGGCGCACTGGTCTCGGAGATTAACCAGCTCCAACAGGTAAGGGTTTAAGCCCCCTTTGCGAATCGTGCGCTGGAAGAGCGACTCATGGGTCCGGTTGCTGCACGCGCCGATAACAACCCGGTTCAAACCCTCGCGCCTGATACTTTCCTGTATGTATTGCTGGGTTTCAGGCCCGCAGGCTAAATCCAGCACCTCCGACACCACTACCCCCTGCCAACCAAGGGCCGTCCCGGCCAGCGAGGGCATATCTAACGTTTCGCTCATCGTCCCCGCGCAGGTGCAGGAAAATACGCCAACCCGCGGCGCCTCTCCCGTGACATCCCGCTCCGGGGGCAGGTGGTTGTCGGATATAAAGGGCATCTCGCGGCTATAGGGATACGTATTCAGTTCATCGTTGAGCAAACGCATCACCTCGGCCGCCGCGCCGCTGGCATCGATAATTGTCTCCGAGATCTCCTTGGGTGAAGAAAAAGCGCCACAGACAAAAACGCCTGAATGCGTCGTCTGCAAAGGTGTGAATTTATCCGTCTCGCAGAAGCCATATTCATTCAGGTCCAGGTCCAGGATATCGCTGAAATGTTGGGCCGAATCAGGCGGCTGCAAGCCGGTGGCCAGGACCACCATCTCAAAGCGTTCCTGGTGTAATTCCCCGTTGGGATGGGCGTAATGCAAGATCAGGTCGCCGCTGGTCGGATCCTCCCGGATGGCCGATACCCGGCAATGGACGTAACGAACGCCATGTTTTTCTCGAGCCTTGGCAAAATAGGTGCCATATTCTTTGTTAAAAGCCCGCTCCTCCATCATGAACACCGTACAATCAGTCTCCTCCCCCAATCGCTGCTTGGCCAACATGGCCTCTTTGGTCGCATACATGCAGCAGATAGAAGAGCAATAGCTCCGCTCTTGATCTCGTGAGCCAATACATTGAAGCCAGGCGATGGATTTGGGTTTCCGTTCATCCGAAGGCCGGGTCACCATCCCTTCCGTCGGCCCTGAACGGCTGGCCAACCGTTCATATTCCATGGCGCTGAGCACATTGGTATAGCGTTTATAGCCGAATTCTTCCAGGACAACCGGATCGAAGGTCTTAAAGCCCAGGGCCAGAATAATCGCCCCCACCTCGATGGAAAGCAGCCGGCGCTGCTCATTCAAATTAATGGCTTTGGTCGGGCACACTGACACACATTTGCCACAGGCATCACAATAAGGGCCGCGATCGACGACATAGCTATCAGGCGCGGCTCGGGCAGAGACTTTATAGATCGCCTTTCGCTGCGCCATCCCCAATTGGTGGCTGTCGGGCAGCACCACCGGGCATACCTGGGCGCAATGATCGCAATTGATGCAGCGTTCGGGATCGACATAGCGCGGTTCCTGGCGTAACGAGATGGTGAAGTCTCCCGCCTGGCCCTCAACATCGACGACCCGCGTATTGGTCAGGATCTCAATATTGGGGTGCTGGTTATGCTGGGTGTATGCCGGTGAAATCGACGGCCGCGTACAGCCATAACCATGATCCGGAGTTCCCCGGCATAAGACACAATCATGCTGGGGGAACATGAACCCTAATTG
>Ga0307380_10009224_pt1 | contig 12551 bp, 21 predicted proteins | sample UN3MG_FD_202239 | JGI IMG/M metagenome (GOLD analysis project Ga0307380, IMG submission 202239) | Soil microbial communities from Risofladan, Vaasa, Finland - UN-3 | ecosystem: Environmental > Terrestrial > Soil > Coastal area > Acid sulfate soil | place: Finland: Risofladan, Vaasa | collected... | reverse complement strand
GAGCCAATACCACCAGTGTCTACGATCAGTGGCTATGTGTCCTTCAATAATACAAGACTGCCCTGGGCAAAGGTTGTGATCAGCGATCATGATAAATACGAGAAGTCAACGCTTACGGATAGCAGCGGATACTTCGAGCTAGAAACTGTTCCCGGCCATCTCTGGTTAGACGTTCTTCCCAGCGTTTACATGGATAGGAGCGTGGAATTCACCATAAAAAGCGGGCAAAAAGCTACTGTAAACGTTGAACTCGACGCATATCCAGAAAGCACATACCAAATTGATTATCCATCGAAGACACCCCTGATGAAAGAGCGCTATGGCGGTATATATCAGGAGATCATCTCTGGGGAAGGTGTTGCAACTTTATCGTTCAAGGTAAGCGACTCATACAGGTCGAATAGGTCCGAAGGCTATCTGTTCAAGCAGGTTTTGCTGAACGATCTCGTAATATGGGAAGACGATGTGGCAGAGGACGAGGGATGGCAAAGCGTTACAATCCCTATCACGCTGGACAACGGAACAAACAGATTGTTGCTGCGTGTGTATGCGAAGCAGGATTCAAGTGCTTTTCCTCTTACTGTTTGGTGGGATGACGTGCGGATAGAGCCGTTCGAAGAGATAACAAAGGAAGTAGCCACTTCGTTCTACGTGCTCGATGCGAAGGGGACGGAAGAGAACTATCCAACTGCACTGTATCTTGGAGAACCTGCTGAAGTCCTCGTTGGAATAGAGAACAACGAGCACGAGACCGTGAACTACATCTTGCAGGTAAAGCTGAATGGCGAGTTGCTTGAAACCGAAGATATAAAACTGGAAGATGGTTCGAAATGGGAGCAGAAAATAGCTTTCACGCCAAACCAAATTGGAGCACTTTTGAAACTGGAGTTCCTTCTGTTCAAAGACCGTGTAAAAGAAGAGCCGTACAAGGCATTCCCTCTCTGGATCTCCTCTGATATAGATTACGATAATTTAGACGTGCTTGAAGACTATGTTGTATCTCCATTACCAGCGATTATGAATCCCGATCTGGAGTTGATTGACGGTTGGACGTATATCGCGACGGACGTCAACTTTACAGGAGTATTGAGCAATTCGACTTCCATATCGCCCTGGTATTCATATGAGATCAGCTATCCGACAGAAACACCTGTTAGCCAGGGCTGCTACGGGGCCATATACCAGAACTTCACAACCGCTGCTGCTGCATCACATCCTGCAACGGTAGTTATAGCATTTAACGTGAGAGATTCGTATACCGGTGATAGCGCGGGATATTTCTTGAAGCAAGTTCTTTTGAACGAAGAAGTAATCTGGGAAGATGCGGTTGCAGGGGATGAGCGCTGGCAGCATGTTAAAGTTCCTGTAACCCTGCGCTCTGCGACAAACAAATTGACGTTACGAGTTTATGTAGAAAGAGCGAGCTCTAATTACCCTATACAAGTATGGTGGGATGACGTGGATATAGAGCCGATCACAGTGGTTGCAGAGAAAATACCTACAGCTTTCTATATTCTGGATGCGCAGGGTACTGAGGAGAACTACCCCGCTGACCTTTATCTTGGCGAGCCTGTTGAGTTCCTCTTCGGGGTAGAGAACAATGAGCATGAACAGGTGAACTACGTCCTCAAGATAGAATTGGATGAAAGACTGATCGCAAAAAAAAGTAAACAGCTTGAGCATGGTTCAAAATGGGAGCGAGTGATATCTGTTACGCCGGATAAATTAGGAGATAATCAAAAGCTCGAATTCCTTCTGTTCAAAGATTCGACGCTGGGAAAACCATACCGGTATTTCCATCTCGGGGTCTCTACGGGAATAAATTATGGGGATTTAGAGCCGCTATTGAGATACGGAATACAGCCTCTTCCCACTGTGGTAGACGGAAACATGAAGCGAATATCAGCATGGACGTTTGACCGTGAAGGACGCTTTAGAGGTTATCTCTCAACGGAAAATGCATCGTCGCAATATTCATATTGCATCGCACAGCAAGAAGCTTCGAAGAAAGGGGAGTATGGAGAGCTCTGGCAGAATATTTATGCGGAGAGCGAAGGAGTCGCAGTTTTATCCTTCACCGTGCGTGATTCTTTCGAGCATACTTCGGAGGCTGCGAAGAATATAACCAAGCAGGCTATGCTCAATGACGAGGTTATATGGGCAGATGATGTTTCAGGCAAGGATACTGGGTATACGGGTTGGGTGGAGGAGGAATATAATTGGTATTTGGACGAGTGGAAGATTAAAAACTTTCCAAGTGTGAAATCGGGCTGGAAGCGTATTGACGTTCCAGTATACTTGTTTAAAGGGAACAACAAGCTGAGCTTAATGGTTATTGCGGAAGAACCTACTGAAGAACTCCCAGTGAAGGTCTATTGGGATGACGTAGAGCTAAAGCGCATAAACGAATTGGTGAAAGTAGAAGATGGGGGGAGGATGAAGCGATATGGATGGTGATAACCACGAATATAAATCGTGAAAAAATAAAAATGGCCAATCGTGTGAAACTACTGCTGCTTTGGATAATGTTGGCACTACCGATGGTTATGGCAGGGTTGCTTATCGGCTGGATGGTTGTAGGAATGGTTAAGGAACTCATAATAATTGCAGCACTCGTTTTTGCGGTTCTTGTAGCTTTATTAGCCTGTTGTTTCTATTTTCTCAGCGATAAACTATTGCTGCGCTGGTATCATGCGAAAGAGGTGCAGGATAAAAACTCATCACTTCATGAAATCGTTCATAGGCTTGCAACGAAGGTAGGTATTCCAGTACCAAAGGTTTTTATCGTGGAATCGGCAATGCCGAATGCATTCGCAACAGGCAGAAATGCTGAACATGCCTCGATTGTTGTAACGAATGCATTACTTGATTTACTGGATAACGACGAGTTAGAGGCTGTGCTGGCACACGAGCTTGCACATGTGAAATACGGAGATACACTAATTGGAACTATTGTTGCGGTATTATCAGGAGCTTTAACTGCTTTAGCGACTTTTGCTTTTTGGTGCTCGATATTCACCGGGTTTGGGCAAGAGGATGACCCGGCGCCGAATTTAATAAAATTCTTCGTTACCGCGTTGGTGGCTCCTGTAGCTGCATTGATCATACAGCTCATGGTATCCCGATCCAGAGAATACGGAGCTGATGAGCAAAGCTTGCGCATACTCAAGAAACCAGATACATTGATTAGTGCATTAGAGAAGCTCGAACTAAAACTGAACTCTGATACTACATATGAAGTGAATCCATCGCATGTGCATCTCTTCTTCATGAATCCGCTTCATGATGACGAATTCACCGTAATGGACTTCCGTCTGCCAACTTATCACCTCCTTTTTCGCGCTCACCCGCCAACGCGTAACCGAGTAAACGCTTTGCGCGCTCTTCAGACAGAGCAATGACGAACGTGAATGAAATAAGAAGGTTAATAAAAAAAACGTAGTAGTAGGGTTAATGGTGAAGATGCATGATACAGGAGGAGGGAATATGGCATTTCAGACGGATAATCTTGAAACCTGGCGGCTAAGGCTAAGCAAACACTAAAAAACAAATAGGAACAAATAGATAAATAGATAGATATGACGGATATGATAAATATGAAAATAAGATTATCGGCTTTGACAAGGTCACTGGCTTTCAGTTTTATGTCATACTTGTTTGTTTTATTTGTTATAATCGTGATTGACACATTCAGGAATAAAGATTTTGTTTTTGCAAGGGCGACAGCCATATCCGCGGTTTATATGGGTGCTTTGGTGCTTCTTTTCGCGATTATGGTCTGGGTATTCAGGGTTAAGTTGAAGTAGTAACTCTGCTCATCCGGTCTAATACGTATAGCAGCACAGCAACGACAATTACGAATATGATCCAGCCGAGGTGGACATGAACCAAATACATTGCCTCTTCACCATAGTAAAAAGCAACGATATAGAGCGTTACAACACGGGTAAGATTTGCGAGGTATGCAACCACGATGGATATAATGAGTAGCGAATAAAACTTGCCTCTTTCTATCTGCTCTATCTTCGTATAAGCTACCATGATTCCAATCAGAAGGAACATCGAGTATAAACCAGAACAGGGTCCACCGATTATAACGCTCATCTCTTCCACACCCTGGATTTGAACCGTTTCGGTCGCAATCACCTGAATTGGGATTCCTATTGCGGTGATGATGAATACGGAAGGCAGCAGTACGAAATAATGGTCGAAGAGATGCGTGAAGTCTATGTTCAGATGGTTGAAGACGCTGAAGAAGAATAGGAAAAGAACGATGAACGTAGCGGCCATATATGCGCCGAACTTACCCATCCGCCTTATTTCTTCGTTATTTATGTTGTGCGCGATGAGCGAGATGCCGAGGAAGAAGGTCATGATGTCCAAGGTGCCAAGTTTACTGTGGGTAAGAACGTTATAGGTGATGTCTGATACAACAATCAGCGCACCCACGAACATGGGTAACCAGGATTGCTTTACCACATATGCGTCGCCAACTTTGATTCGTGAAATGAGAAGGATAGCGATGACAAACAGAAGGATGCCAAAGGGAATAGAGCCTTCGCTGATTTCAACGGTAGCACCAAGGAAGAGTGCAAAGATGAGCAAGAATATGGTGATGTTCTTATAGCTCAGCATGGGTTCTGTTTCTTACTTAGTATTGGGTTGTATAGTGGCATATAACTTTGATACATATGTTTTTTCCCATCAGAAGAGAAACATTTGTAGCTTCTGTGGTTTTTGCTTGCTCCTACCTAAGACAGAAGAATAGAAAAGGCACTTGTTGAGAAAGCGAAGAGGATTAGTTAGTAGTGATATGTTCTTATCATTTTATCCTATAATATATATATTTAAGAGGTAATGAAGAATGGTGACAGCGGAAGAAGTAGTGAAGAGTTTACCATTGCTTTTGAAAGAGCATCCGGAGCTCCGAACGGAAATATATGCGATAATATCAGATGAATTTGTAAGAAGGAGCGAGTTTTACGAGTATATGGAGAAGAGCGATGAACGGTTTGAAAGACTACTGCAGGAATTAAGAGCATTTAGAGAGGATACTAACCGCAGATTTGAAGTCATGGATAAGAAGTTTGAAGAGATGCGTGAGGATACTAACCGCAGATTTGAAGTCATGGATAAGAAGTTTGAAGAGATACGTGAGGATACTAACCGCAGATTTGATAAGGTTGACACTGACTTTAAAGATTTGACGGATTGGATAGGTATAGTAGTGGGGGGATTTCAGAGGCGAGCGGGGAGGAATCTTGAGGATGCAGTTGCGGGAACTTTAAGAATCGCTCTTGGCAAGGAAGTAACGCCGGAAAATATCACAATGAGAAGGAAAATAATGGATGACGAGGGTTTGATAGGTCTGAAAGGAAGAAGCTATGAGATTGATTTATGTGTGACTAATACAGAAAGCCTGATATTTGAGATAAAATCTTATGCCGAAGTGGAGGACATAGAGCGATTCAATGACAAGGCGGAATTAGCGATAAAGAAGTTGGGCTTGAAGAAAGTGGAGAAGGCACTGATTACGCTTGAGAAACGTCCTTCGGTAGTGGAACTGTGTGACAAGTTTGGGATTTTGATAGGTTAAATTGGAAATCACCGAACTGCCCAATAAGGACGAAAAAGCGTGGGATTCTTACGTTCTTAAATCCAGCACATCTACCTTTTACCATCAACTGCGAAGCGTTTTGATCAAACTTTTTCAAAGTTTGATGGTGGAGAAGACGTACAAGCACAAACCCATGTATCTAATAACAAAAGAAGAAGAGTTCTTGATGAGAAGCATGATCTTTGGCAAGAAGCGGGTCTCGGTGCCGTTTGCGCCCTATGGCGGTGTTTGCACCGATAACGAAACTGTTAAAAAGGCACGTGTTGAAAAACCTTTCTTTCAAAAAGAAAGCTTTACCAAAGAAATATTATACCTTATACACGATGACGAAGCGAAAAGGATTGCAAAAGAATGCGGTGCGGATTATCTGGAACGTAGAGGTTTAAACAAAAATGAAATTGGACTTGCAGCAGCTTAACGTTTCTCTGATGCTTCTTTTGCCCATTGTGGCTAAGTCTAAAAATGATGTCTCTGTTAGATTAACAAACGAAAGATGGACTCATATTATTACCTCTCATACCGATATGAAAAATAACAAGGATTTAGTCCTAAAAACAGTCAAAGAACCGGATATGATTTTGAAAGGAGTGAATGAGGAGTTAAGAGCTGTAAGATTCTTTTTGAAAACGCATTTAGGACCAAAATATGTTATGACTGCATACAAAGAATTAAATGATGGAGAAGGGTTTATTATTACAGCATACAAAACTTCAAAGATAGATAAGATTGTAAAGAGGGGTGTGATATGGAAGAAGTAGAAATCATTAAAATGGTTCCGCATGTAGTAAAGTCAACGCAGAAAAGGATTTGGATAGATTATGATGAAGAAGCCGATGTGCTTTATATAAATTTTATATATCCACCAAAGGCGGTAGAACACGAAGAGGAAGAGAACGGAATAGTGAAGAATTACGATGAAAAAGGGAATCTTGTGGGCTTGACGATAATAGCCGCGAAGAGATTTTCATAATCAAAATGCCACAATTGGAAATCACCGAACTTCGGAGAGAAGACGAAAAAGCGTGGGATTCGTATGTTTACAACTCAGACAGTTCAACCTTTTACCACCAACTGCGAAGCGTTTTGATCAAACTTTTTCAAAGTTTGATGGTGGAGAAGACGTACAGGCACAAACCTGTTTATCTGATAGCGAAAGAAGAAGAAGAATTAAGTTGTGAATATTAAATCATTAAGAAATACTACGCAAAATCGCAACAACTTTAAGGAAGTTGAAAATGCAGATGTTCACATACAAGGAACTCCTCACGAGTTTCAGGAAAGGCTTGAGGAACGGCAACTGGAAGAGGCTGCGCCGAGTAGAGCAGGCGTTAGTCAGGGCTTCGCTATGGTATACGAAGGGTCAAGGAGCAATATTAAACGAGACGCTCGTGAGTAAATTATCCGTGCTTGTGGACAGACTTAAGGCGACAAAAGGAGCGCGCATTTTAAAGCGCAGATTTGAAAAGGCGAGTGCATTGTTGAGTAAAGGCGAGAGTGCATTTGCATGGGCGCCTTCGTTACGGAAATGGCTGGAAGATGCAGATTACGTGTTCTGGCTGGGTACGGGGGGGTTAAGAGTTGCTACGTGAGTATGAACTTTAGAGGCACGAGGACAAAGTTGAAACGGGGAAAAAATAGAGTAATAACTGTTATTTCGGAAGGATTTAGCGGAGATGGTTTTTTGGTGTCTATGAATTTGAATTACTCAAAATTGTGAAAAAAATTGGTCACCAATATCCGATTTACGGAGCATGCAGAACAAAAATTATCACGCCTTGCAAAGGTAGGTATTACAAAAGAAAAGGTCATAGAAGCTATCAAAAACCCAGAGAAAAGACGCAATGGATATTTGGGACGGAAGATAGCACAAAGTTCTTTAACTGATGAGCTTGTATTAAGAGTTATACATGAAGAAATCAATAATGAGATACTGGTAATCACGATGTATCCTGGAGAAAGGAGGCGATATGAATGAAGACAACGAGATATAGATATGATAGAGAGGGGGATACATTAGATATTTTGATAGGAGAGGAGCAAGTGCACCACGCGGAAGAATATGGTCAAATAATCCTAAACTATGATGATAACAACAGACTTGTGGAGATAGAGGTACTCAACGCGAGCAAATTTCTCGGCGGGCTTTTAACAGAGATGATACAGGCAAAGCCGGAAGTAAAGTCTGTTGAAATAGAGGTATGATAGTGAAGAGTGCCAAAGATGTACTTCCTCATGACCAATGACGTGGAGAGCTTCTCCATTCCTCTGAACAGAGAGGACTCAGATGTTGCCAAAGAAGTCTATGAAGTAGGGCTTCCACGGTTGCTCGACCTGTATGCAAGACACAACATAAAATGCACGTTCTATTTCACCGGCATGTTCGCAGAGCAATCGCCAGAATCCGTTGAGCTTGTGCAAGAGCATGGACATGAAATCGGCTGTCACGGTTATGATCACGCACCGGAAAAGGCGTTTGATGAGTTGAATTGGCGAATGAGAATCCAAATACCTTACTTAAACCTTCAGAAAAAGAGATCTTTTTTAATGGTGGAAAGGAATAGATAATTGGTGGGTGAAATGCAAAAAATGTTTGGGAAAGAGGAATTAGAAAAGCAGGGTTATTCTGTGTCTATTAAGGGCTTTATCACCATCGTAGGGCCAAAGAATTTGACTGCGCGGACCTCTGGAATAATAACCTTTGGTAGAAAGGTGGATGTAGATAGCGAAATCGGAGAAATGATTGAAGATAGGATCACACCCGAGGTTTCATAATGTTGAACATCCCATCGGGCGAAAGGGTGTACATAGATTCGTCTATATGGATTATATATACATCACAGCACAGAATTGTCATTTAAAAATGAATGCACGGAGTTTTTACGACTGGTCGAACTTGGAAAGTACAAAGCCTATATTTCAACTTTGGTAGTAGACGAGGTAACGTATATATTGCTGAAGCAAAAAGCGTCTGAATTGTTAGGCGAAGACAGCCACTACAAAATACTAAAGGCGCTAAAAAAGGATGATGATCTATTTTTGCAGTGCTGGGAAACCGCTCAATTGCACGTTAACTATGTTCTTGCTCTTAAAGAGAAAGGCGTTCTGGGAATTATAACCCAAATGCCTGATTTGGAGACGTTTTCATCGACGGTGGATGCGTTTCATCTTCTACCACGAAATACGACACATCTCAGTATAATCTTCTCGTTGAATATTCCGCATTTGGTTACAACAGACCATGATTTCGATAAAGTGGAAGGAATTAAGGTATGGAAGCCGTAATTGCCGTGGCGATTATTATTAACCGGACAACCCAACGGAAGATTTCTTTCTGTTTTAAGGTAAACCAAAGATGTACTTCCTCATGACCAACGACGTGGAGAGCTTCTCCATTCCTCTGAACAGAGAGGACTCAGATGTTGCAAAAGAAGTTTATGAAGTTGGATTACCGCGTTTGCTCGAGCTTTATGCAAGACATGACATAAAATGCACGTTCTATTTCACCGGTATGTTCGCAGAGCAATCGCCAGAATCCGTTGAACTGGTGAAAGGGCATGGACATGAGATCGGCTGTCACGGTTATGATCACGCGCCGGAAAAGGCGTTTGACGTGCTGAGCTATGAGGAGCAAGTAACCGAATTGAAGAAGGCAAAAAGTGCTATAGAAGAAGCAGCAGGCAGAATAGAATCCTTCAGAGCGCCGATGTTAAAAATAAACGAAGCGACAGTTTCATCCAAATGAATGCTTGGATTTTAACGGTAAAGCTATTCCAACAAGACGATCCACAAATTTCTTTGAGCATTTGTTTGCAGATGTTATCAGGCACAAGCTGAAGTTGAAGAACCTTGGAATGAACTCACTAAAGTTGTTAGATAAAGTGCTGACAAGTGCGAAGGAGTATGGCTTTGAGTTTGTGAGCGCAAACGAATATAGGAAGATGTGTAAGAGTAATCGGAATTGATAAACCTTTCTTTCAAAAAGAAATTTTTGGCTTTGCCAAAGAAATATTATACCTTATGCACAATGAGAAGCAAAAGGGATTACAAAAGAATGCGGTGTGGATTACCCGGGATTTAGATTCTCAAATGAAAATACAATTACACTGAAGAGGGTAGCACAACAATTTATATTGAAAAGAGGATAATATGATACATTGATATGATAAAAACAATAATAGCGGTTTATGAGAAGGGGATATTCAAGCCTCTCCAAAAGATAGACCTTCCAGAGCACAAACATGTGCATTTGGTAGTTATACCAGAGGAAGATGCAAAACTCTTGGAATTACAGAAAGAGGAATTATCCAGCATAATTGGTATTGGCAAAAGTGGTATCAGTGATGTTTCACGTAGACATGACCATTATATTTATGAGTGATGATAAGACTTGCCCTACATATCCGTTGATACCGGTGCCTGGTATGCACTTCTGGATAAAAGCGATGCTAATCACCATGCAGCAGTGAAGTTAAAAGACTCTTTAGTCCATCCGTTGGTAACCAGTAATTACATCGTGGATGAGGTCATAACCCTCTCAAGAAACCGTCTGGGCTATGAGGTCGCCGTTGAGATCGGACAAAAATTATGGGATGAATCAATCGCCAATCTTATCCGTGTGATACCACAAGATGAGAAAAAGGCATGGGAGATATTTGTAACGTATCATGACAAGACCTTTAGTTTTACTGACTGCACAAGCTTTGCTTTAATGGAACGAATAGGAATAACAGAGGCATTTGCATTTGATGAGCACTTCACACAATATGGACGTTTCATCGTATTACCAAGGGAATAAGAACTCCGATCCAAAAATGGAAATCGCTGAACTGCACAATAAGGACGAAAAAGCCTGGGATTCTTATATTCTCAACTCGAACAGTTCTACTTTTTATCATCAACTGCGAAGCGTTTTGATTAAACTTTTTCATTGTGTAAGTTTGATGGTGGAGAAGACGTACAGGCACAAACCTGTTTATCTGATCTCAAAAGAAGAAGAAGAAGAGGGTATGCAGTCTTGACTTGAGTGAGGTGCGGCAAGAACCTGAGGTCAGTACTCCAAGTAGCGTTCTCTTTAAATAGAAGAAGACTTAAGTTGTGAATATTAAAATTAAATCATTAAAAAATACTGCGCAAATTCGCAACAAATTTAAGCAAGTTAAAAATGCAGATGTTCACATACAAGGAACTCCTCACGAGTTTCAGGAAAGGCTTGAGGAACGGCAACTGGAAGAGGCTGCGCCGATTAGAGCAGGCGTTAGTCAGGGCTTCGCTATGGTATACGAAGGGTCAAGGAGCGATATTAAACGAAACGCTCGTGAGTAAGTTATCTGTGCTTGTGGACAGACTTAAGGCGACTAAAGGAGCGCGCATTTTAAAGCGCGGATTTGAAAAGGCGAGTGCATTGTTGAGTAAAGGTGAAAGCGTATTTGCATGGGCGCCTTCGTTACGGAAATGGCTGGAAGATCCTGATTACGTGTTCTGGCTTGGTACGGGGGGGTTAAGAGTTGCTACGTTACGATAAAAAGAGGGAACGAACGAGTGAATGATATGGTGCTGATAAGGAAAAAGTTTCTACGTTGTAGAAATGATATAAGTTTTGGTAATGAGCATACATAATAAAGGAGGCAAGGGTAAATGGAATTTGAAATGCTGGAATTAAAAATCCCGAAATGGTTGCTAGTGGGGATTGAAAAAGAGAGACTTGTGAAAGATATGAAACTCTTTACAGCGATGAGATTTTACGAAACGAACGTGTTATCTTTGGGAAAAGCGGCAGAATTCGCGGGTAAAAACAAAGATGAATTCATGGAGGCACTATCTGAGCATGGAGTAGATGTTGTGAGGTATTCAAAAAAGGAACTGGACGAAGAGATAGAAATTCTGAAGGGTATCACGTGAGACTAGTATCAGATACGTCACCTTTGATCGCGCTAGCAAAAATAGAGAAGCTGGACATATTGGAATATGACATTGTCATCCCAAAAGCGGTTTTCAATGAAACGACAGAACCAGAGAAAGAATATATGAAGGAATTGTATGAATGGGGAAAGGATAAAGTTGTTAGGGTGAAGAACAGAGAGGCGGTTGAATACTTGGAGTTAATGCTGGACAAAGGGGAAGCGGAAACGATTGTATTAGCTGAAGAGTTACATGGAAATGCTGTGCTAATTGATGATTTGAAGGCGAGGAGAATCGCAACAGTCCGAGGATTAAAGGTTATTGGGACAATAGGTGTGCTATTGGATGCGAAGCGGAAAGGGCTTATACGTGAACTAAAACCTTTGCTAGACGAGTTAACGAAGAAGAAAATCAGAATTAGTAAAGAACTGTATGATCACGCTTTGGATTTAGCAAATGAGTATTGAGTCAAACAATCCAAAATTCATGTTATTGAACCGTCCGAATCATCCTTTCCAGAATATTTACAGGGAATATGCCGGTACATAAATGTACTTCCTGATGACCAACGACGTGGAGAGCTTCTCCATTCCTCTGAACAGAGAGGACAGAGAGGTTGCAAAGCAAATTTATGAAGTCGGACTTCCACGCCTGCTCGACCTGTATGCGCGGCATGATATCAAGAGCACGTTCTATTTCACCGGTATGTTCGCAGAGCAATCACCAGAATCCGTTGAGCTTGTGAAAGAGCATGGGCATGAGATAGGCTGTCACGGTTATGATCACGCACCGGAAAAGGCGTTTGATATGCTGAGCTATGAGGAGCAAGTGAACGAGTTGAAAAGAGCAAAAGAGGCTATAGAAGAAGCAGCAGGCAGAATAGAATCCTTCAGAGCGCCGATGTTAAGGATAAACGAAGCGACAGTTTCATCCAAATGAATGCTTGGATTTTAACGGTAAAGCTATTCCAACAAGACGATCCACAAATTTCTTTGAGCATTTGTTTGCAGATGTTATCAGGCACAAGCTGAAGTTG
>Ga0307380_10009223_pt1 | contig 12551 bp, 11 predicted proteins | sample UN3MG_FD_202239 | JGI IMG/M metagenome (GOLD analysis project Ga0307380, IMG submission 202239) | Soil microbial communities from Risofladan, Vaasa, Finland - UN-3 | ecosystem: Environmental > Terrestrial > Soil > Coastal area > Acid sulfate soil | place: Finland: Risofladan, Vaasa | collected... | reverse complement strand
CAGGCGGCGGCATCGCTTTGCTCAGGTCAGTCGCGGCTCTTGACAAACTCACCCTGGAAGGGGACCAGAAGATCGGGCTGGATATTATCAGGCTGGCTGTCGAAGAACCAGTGAAACAGATCGCTACAAATGCAGGTAAGGAAGGCTCTGTGGTTGTAGAGCATTTGAAAGCTGAGACCAACCCAAATATGGGATATGATGCTAAGACAGATACCTATAAGGATATGATCGAGGCTGGCATCATTGATCCGGTAAAAGTGGTACGAAGCGCATTGCAGAATGCAGCCAGTATCGCCAGTCTGGTGCTGACCACTGAAGCACTGGTATCTGACATTCCAGAGGAGAAGGGCAGCATGCCTGGCATGCCTGGTATGGGACCTGAGAGCTACATGGGAATGTAGCTCATTTTTTTATTTTTTTCTTATTTTTTCAAGGTAGTATTGGGGATTTAAGTACCTTCCAGTCAGACTAATATCAACATAATTTAGAGAGTTGATAATTATGATGGGGTTTGACGAGACAGTCACATCAGCAGTAGAGAAGGTAATACCCAGCGTGGTAAACATCAGTGAAGTAAAATTCATCAAGGACGCACACCTGCGTGTAATTCCATTGCCCGGCGTTGGTTCAGGATTTATCATAGATAAACAGGGTCATGTACTGACCAACGCTCATGTGGTGCTGGGTTCCTCAGAGATCAAGGTAACACTGGAGGACGGCAGGAACTTTAAGGCCGAGCTAAAAGGTCTGGACATCATTATGGACCTGGCAGTTATCAAGATCGATTCTGATGATGACCTGCCTGTACCTGAAATGTCAAAGAATAGCAATCTTAAGATCGGACAGATGGCAATTGCCATCGGCAGTCCATTGGGCCTGGTAGGAGGACCTACCGTCACAGCAGGCGTGATCAGTGCCATGAACCGGTCCATCCAGACCGAGATGACCTTTATGGAGGGGCTGATCCAGACCGATGCGGCTATTAATCCTGGTAACAGCGGCGGTCCCCTGATCAGCAGCCAGGGTGTGGTGATCGGGGTTAACAGTGCCATCATTCCATTTGCCCAGGGTATAGGGTTTGCTATACCCATTCAACCGGCCCTGTGGATTGCCGAACAGCTGCGGGACCATGGGGAGATCGTGAGGCCGTGGATCAGTATCAATGCAGTGGATATCAATCCCAAACTAAGGACATTTTACAGCCTGCCAGTTGATGAGGGTGTAGTAATTACTAATATCGTGCCTGGAAGCGAAGCTGCTAAATCCGGAATTGAGATCGCTGATATTATGGTGGAAATGGATGATATCCCCATTAATAATGTTCAGGATATGATCAAGGTGATCAATAAACGCCAGGTGGGTGATAAGGTCAATGTGGAACTATTCCGCGGTCCGGATAGGGTGCAGCTTGAACTTATCCTGGAGCAGGCGCCAGCGCCGCATTTCCCGCCTATGCCCGCAGTTTCACCTGTTGCAACGGCAACATATGAAGCTGGCCTGCCCTGAAATCATTCATGGATATATTCTACTGGCTTTTCCCTGCTGACTAAAAATGCACCAAGCAATATCAGTCCGCCGCCTATCAGTGTAGGTATTGAGAAGGGCTCGCTGAGGATGATATAGGCAAATATTGCAGCACTTACAGGTTCCAGCAGTCCCATGATGCTTGCGTTCTGAGCTTTTATGTGTCGCAAACCGCTCAGATATAGTATGAGTGCAATTGTGGGTATGAAGCCAAAAGGTATCAGTAGTAACAGGTTGTCAAGCAGCACGCCAGTAGGCACCACTGAATATGGGATAAATATGACCATTGTTATGAACAGGGCCCATGAGGCCTGGACTGTCCCTGTGTAATGGTTTCTGAGTTTTCTGGATGTAAGGATCATACAGGCATATGCCAGACCTGATACTAAACCAGCTGCCAGTCCTGTGACCTGACCTATATCCTGGGATATCGTCTGGGGCTGGACGACCATGATGACACCTGCTATAGCGAGGATGAGCGCAGCAAGACCATGGCGTGTAATGGGTTCTTTTAGTATTAAGGGAGATAATAGTGCCACATAGATGGGTGCTGTATAAAGCAATAACACGGCAATGGCAACCGTGGTGTATTTAATTGATATAAAAAAACCCAGCATGGTACCTGCCTGGAAAATACCCAAGAGCAGAATATGTACCTTTTTTTCATTCAGTACCAGGTCATTGAACCTGCCGGTGAGAGCGAAATAGAATGTGACAGTGATGATGGAGACCAGGAGCCGGTAAAAAATGATTGAACCAACAGACATATCGGGTATGAGCTTGACAAAGATACCGATGAGACCGAAAAGGATGGCACCGGCTGCTACCTGGAAGTAACCTTTGAGGTGGGAGTCTGACATTTGTGTTAGGTATAAGTGCTGATTGTTTATATTTTGGTAATGTGGATGTTTAGTAAGCTTGATTTTATAATAATAAAGATTTAAATATTTTCAAATAAACAATATAAAATTATTATAATGATTAATTAAAAATAGGAGATTATGTGCATGTCCACACCCGAAGAAAAAACCAGAGATAAGATTGATCAATTGATGACTTCACTAAGCTGAACAGACTAAAATCTTAGTAGTTCCTTAATAAGGCGATTGCAACACGATATTACTTTCACCAACCTCTATTAGAGGATATTTATAGAAATGATCAAAAATTAGTGAAGAGGACACTGCAGAATCCAATATTGGAAGATGGTAATAATATGAAAATTTTCTTGGATACAAATATTCTCATTCATTTGGAAGATCCAAAGGAGCTATCTCCAAATCTTCAGGGTTTGATTAAGATATTCCGTGAATATGGTCATCTAATTTTCATTCATCCAGCATCGTTGAAAGATATCAAACAGGACAATGATGTTCAGCGGAAAAAAGTAACCTTATCAAAATTAGATGGGTATCCACGAATAGAATCTCCACTAAAACCAACAAAGGATTTTCTATCTTTAGTCGGTTCTTCTTCCAGCACCAATGATATTCATGATAATGAAATTCTCTATGCAATCCAAAAGAATGCTGCTGATTTTTTAATCACTGAAGATTATAGACTGCACAAAAAGGCAAATAGATGTGATCTTGATGACCGTGTGCTTTCCATTGATTCAGCCCTGGATTATTTCAAGAACCTGTATGAACGAAAAGTTCCGAAACATGCACTTTTAAAAGAAGATTATGTGCGTAATCTCGATGTAGATGACCCATTCTTCGATTTATTAAAAGAGGATTATGGTGACTATGCTTTCAGGGATTGGTTCAAGAGAATATCAATTGAAGGACGAAAATGCTGGGTATACCAGGAAGATAGTAGAATTAAGACACTGCTCATATTGAAAGAAGAAAATGAGCCAATCGAAACTGTCCTTCCCATCCCTGCCGCTAAACGATTAAAGATAGCTACATTAAAAGTTGATCTATCGGGATATAAATTAGGTGAACTCCTGTTAAAAATGGCATTCCAATATTGTGTTGATAATCATATTTTCGAGATATATTTAACTCATTTTCGAAAAGAAAATGATGGTTTAATCCACCTCATTGAAAATTATGGATTTGAAACTGTAGGTTTCTTAAAGAAAAACAATGAGGAAGTTTTCATTAAGAAATTCATCCCAACAGAAAAGGAGTTGCCACCCGTTCAGATGTCTAAAAAATACTATCCATCATTTAAGGATGATCAGAAAATTAAAAAATTCTTGATTCCCATTCAACCTGAATTTCATGACCTGCTCTTCCCTGATTATGAAAACCGGCAAATGAAACTGACTGATTATAGTGAGATCAATGCACCCGGAAATGCGATTAAAAAAGCATATCTTTCATATTCCAGAATTAAGAAAATGAATGCTGGAGACATCATTCTTTTTTATCGATCTCTAGATCAAAAGGCTGTGGTTTCTCTTGGCGTTGTGGACCAAAAACCATTTCATAGCGATGATCTGGAATTAATACTTCGATCTGTTGGTAAAAGAAGTGTGTATTCTCATCCGGAACTCAAACAATGGACTGAAAAACCTGTGTTTGTCATTCTTTTTAGACATCATCTGAATCTACCGAATCCATTGGATATAAATTTTCTTCATGAGCATGGTATTCCTGTACCACAGACTATTAGTGAAATAAATCATAATCAATATAAGGCAATAAAAGAAGGAGGGGAAATTGATGAACGTTTTACTGTCGGTTAAGCCAAAATACGTTGAAGAAATTATTTCTGGAAGAAAAAAATACGAGTTCAGAAAGTCCATTTTCAAACGGGAAGATATCAAAAAATTGTATATCTATTCCAGTTCTCCTGTTAAGAAAATTATTGCTATTGTTGACATTGATGGCATTATATCTGATTCTCCCCAGGAGTTATGGGAACAATGCCATGAAGACGCAGGAATATCTGAGCGTGAATTTTTCAGGTATTTTAAAAATTCGGACGTAGGTTATGCTATTAAAATCTCCAATGTCCAGGAATTTTCCACTCCAGTTGATCCATACAATATAAATGAAGATTTTAGGCCACCTCAATCGTTTTATTATCCTTCGATTAACTTTGTTCAAAATTTTTGGAATTATCAGAATACAAACATGAATAAAGGGAATTGCATTTTAGCAGAGCCATCTTCTGGATATTCCTGCACGAAGTAATTTAAAAAAAAAGGTATGGAGAATTGAAACGGAAAATATAAAATTGCCTACACCCAACTCTTTTACGGATTGAAGGAGGTATTCGCCTACAGTAAGATTGTTTCCCATGTTAATTTTTTCCCTGGTTTTATGTTTAATTTAACTGGAATTCAGGTATTATACCAGTTCTCCAATTACCTTTTCAACAGATTCGAGCACTTCTCCTGATACCACCATATCGTGTGCTTCATTAATGTCATAATGCAATATCCTGTCATTTGCAAGATGCTCAATCCTTGATCGCACCAGTTCATATGCAGCCTCGGCTCCGGCCCCCGCTTTTAGCGGCTTCCTGAAATCAAGTCCCTGCGCCGCACACAATAACTCTATAGCTACTACGAATGAAGCATTCTCAAAGATCCTGCGCGCCTTCAATGCTGCAGCCATACCCATACTCACATGATCTTCCTTGTTGGCTGATGTGGGAATGGAGTCCACGCTGGCCGGATGGGACAGCACCTTGTTCTCAGACACCAGGGCTGCTGCTGTGTATTGAGCCACCATGAACCCTGAATCCAGTCCCTCTTTTTCTGTTAAAAATGCGGGCAGGCCGCTGAGCTGTGGATTGACCAGCCTCTCGATCCTGCGCTCGCACACGCTGGCCACTTCAGATAAGGCGATACCCAGAAAATCCAGGGATATTGCCATTACCTGTCCGTGGAAATTCCCGCTTGATATGACCTCATCTTCATCAGGGAACAACAGCGGGTTATCTGTTGCAGAATTGATCTCGATCTCCACTTTCTCCCTGACAAAGGACAATGCATCCCTGCCTGCTCCTACGATCTGGGGAATGCACCTCAGCGAATATGCATCCTGCACCTTCTTGTCATACCTGTGGGATTCCATGATCTCGCTATCGGCAGTTAATCTCCTCAGATTATCGGCACAGGTCACCTGGCCATTATGGGGCCTGACCCGGCCCACTTTTTCATCGTAAGCCCTCGCCGTGCCTTTCAAAGCTTCAAGGCTCATGCTGGCCGTGATCTCTGATGACTTGACCAGTATCTGGGAATCATGTACCAGGAGTGCTGCAATGGCGGTCATGACCTGAGTCCCGTTTATCAATGCCAGTCCCTCCTTAGATGAAAGCCTGATCGTAATGATCCCTGCCCGCTCCATGGCCTGGCTGCCGCTCATTCGCTCCCCGTGATAAAAGGCCTCGCCTTTTCCCAGCATTACCAACACCATATGGGCCAGGTTTGCCAGGTCACCGCTGGCGCCTAGTGATCCCTTTTCCGGGATGACAGGATGCACTTTCTGGTTGAGCATATGGATCAGGGTCTCGATGATCTCTATTCTGACCCCTGAATATCCCTTGGACAGGGAGTTGGCACGAAGCAGCATTGTGGCCCTCACAACGTCCTCAGGAAGCGGAGGTCCCACTGCCGCAGCATGGCTGAGTATGAGATTTTCCTGCAGTTTATCTGACTGCTCCTTTGAGATGAATACATTGTCAAACGCCCCGAAACCCGTGGTCACACCATATACTACTTTTTCGTCTGCTACAAGGGATTCCACGAACTCACGGCATTTAATAACCTTTTTTCCGGAATCTAGTGATAGGTCCACTTTTTCAAAATTACGGGCTACTGAAACGACATCATTAATGGAAAGTGTTTCACCATCTATAATCACAGTCATGTTAATCCAAATAAATTGTTTTGTACCCCATCACTTAAATAATCCATCAACTCACTAATTTACTTATAGTTGTAATCATTAAATAAATATCAAGTATGTGGGGATTAGAATGAATTTTCTGCAAAAACCAGGTGTACAGATCTATGAGGTCCAGCAGGATCCAAATGATCTCAAAGTGAAGAATATCATTGTGCCGGATTCTTCCGTAAATCTAATAGATATTGGAATTATCGGGGTACCTTTTGATAAGGGTGTCATATCAGGGGGAGGACGTGCAGGCGCAAGCCTGGCACCTGATGAAGTACGCAAGGCCCTTAAGAAATATGGAACCACATTTGACATCGAAAGGAAGATAGACATCAGTGGCCTGCATATTGTGGATTTTGGTGACGTAATTGTCACTGATGACATTGAAGAAACATATGAAAACATCACTCTTGCAGTGGATGCTCTACTGGCAGCAGGTATCCTTCCCATTGTGATCGGGGGAGGACATGACATCTCGATCGGGACTGGCCGGGCATTATCCCAATTTAATTGTAGGGATATCGGTGTGATAAATATTGATGCGCATTTCGATGTACGCGAAATAAAAGACGGGAAGGTAACCAGCGGAACACCATTCAGAAAATTGATCGAATTGGAGTTACTTAACGGGAAAAATTTTGTTGAGATCGGTGCTCATGATAATTTAAATTCAAAAATATATTATGACTATCTTCTATCGAATAATGTATCAATTTTTACACTATCAGATGTCAATACAAAGGGAATTCCAACTATTATGAATGAAGCACTGAAAATTGCAGATACAGCTCAAAGATCCGTATTTGTCAGTATTGACATTGATTCAGTAGCCCAGTGTTATGCACCTGGCAGCAGTGCTCCTGATGCACGGGGTTTTGATCCCAGGCAGATCAGGGATCTGGCATTTTTGGCAGGGGCTTCAAATTCAGTGAAACTTCTGGATATTGTGGAGATCAATCCTGAATTTGATGTGGATAACAGGACTCCAAGACTGGGTGCATCTATTATTATCAGTTTCTTAAATGGATTTATGAGTAGGAGTGCCTGAATGAGCAGACCCATGTATTATGAAGAGAGACCAAAAGGAGATATCAGAGCCTATACCGGTACCAAACTTCATTGTAAGAATTGGGATGCAGAAGCTGCCCTCAGGATGCTCATGAACAATCTTGACCCCAGGGTGGCAATAGATCCCGGCGAACTTATCGTATACGGGGGAACGGGTAGGGCAGCCAGAAATTGGACCGAATATAATCGAATTGTGAAAACCCTGAAAATACTGGAAGACGATGAAACACTGTGCATACAATCAGGGAAGCCGGTATATATTGCACCTACCCATAAATGGGCTCCCAGGGTTATAATTGCAAATTCAAATATTGTACCCAGATGGGCGACCCAGGAGAACTTTGACCGCTATGATGAGATGGGGCTTACCATGTACGGCCAGATGACTGCCGGGAGCTGGATATATATCGGCACCCAGGGCATCCTCCAGGGAACCTACGAGACCCTGGCAGCAGTTGCAAAAGCGCATTTTAATTCGGATTCACTGAGAGGCAAATTTATCCTGACCGCAGGCATGGGCGGGATGAGCGGTGCGCAACCCATGGCAGCCACCATGAATGAAGCTGTCATGCTTGATGTTGAGGTACGGGAAGAACGGATCCAGAGAAAGGTGGATGAAGGGTACTGCGACAGGATCACGTCAGATGTTAATGAAGCATTGCAGTGGATAATGGAGGCAAAAAATTCTAATGATGCATTATCTGTGGGACTGGTGGGAAATGCTGCAGAGGTACATCCTAAACTTGTGGAAATGGGCATAACTCCTGACATTGTTACTGATCAGACCTCAGCACATGACCTGTCAAGTTATGTTCCCATTGGTAATGTTGAAGAACTGGACGAGCTGAGGCTGACCGACCGGGAAGAGTATCACCGCAGGTCACTGAGTTCAATAAAGCTGCATGTAGAGGCCATTCTTGAGATGCAACAACGGGGCTCCATTGTATTTGATTACGGGAATAACCTGCGCGCCCAGGCAGAACTGGCAGGCGTTGCCATAAGGGATGAAACTGGAGGATTCAAATACAAGGGTTTTGTGCTGGAATATATCCGCCCCCTGTTCTGTGAGGGCAAGGGTCCGTTCAGGTGGGCGGCACTCTCAGGAGACCCCAGGGATATTGAAGTGATAGATGCCAGGATCCTTGAGATGTTCCCTGAAGACAAGCCTCTGGCCCGCTGGATCAGACTGGCATCAGAAAAAATCCCTGTGCTGGGTCTGCCGTCAAGAGTATGCTGGCTGGGGTACGGGGACCGGGCCAGACTAGGTGTCGAGATCAACAGGATGGTGGGCTCGGGCAAGATCAAAGCTCCTGTTGTGATAGGTCGGGATCACCTGGACTGCGGTTCGGTGGCTTCCCCGTTCAGGGAGACCGAAGCTATGCTGGACGGTTCAGATGCCATAGCAGACTGGCCGCTGCTCAATTTTGCGCTGAATGCCGTGAACGGGGCAAGCTGGGTGAGTTTCCACCACGGCGGAGGTGTGGGTATTGGGAATTCGCTCCACGCTGGAATGGTCATTGTTGCAGATGGGACTAAAGAGCGGGAAGCACGATTGAAAAGGGTGTTGACAGTGGACCCTGGTATTGGGATTGCCCGGCATGTTGATGCAGGTTATGAAATAGCTGTAAAAACAGCAGATCAAAAGTCGGTAAAGATACCAAAATAGGAAAAAACATGAAACCTACCGCTGACCTGATAATAATCAATGCAAATGAATTATTGACAATATCCGGACATTCAGAAAAGCCGAAAACAGGCAGCCAGATGGATGACCTTGGTATTATCAACAATGGATCGCTGGCAGTTTCAAAAGATAGAATAATTGCGTGCGGAAATTCAGAGGACGTTCTGGCTCAAATATCGACCACATCTGAAACTATACAGATCGATGCCACCGGCAAAGTGGTAATGCCAGGATTTATTGACTGCCATACACATCTGGTGTTCGGGGGCTCCAGGGAAGCTGAATTCGAACAGCGGATCAAAGGTGCCAGCTATCTTGATATTTTGAGATCCGGGGGTGGAATACTAAATACTGTTCGCTCTACCAGGGCTGCCAGCAAAGCAGAGCTTATCAAGAAATCATTGGGTCACCTGGATACCATGCTGGAATTCGGCACGACCACTGTAGAAGCTAAAAGCGGGTATGGATTGACCATTGATGCCGAACTTAAACAATTGCAGGTTGTAAAAAAATTGAATGACCTGCACCCCATTGATATAATTTCCACATTCCTGGTCCATACAACCCCACCTGAATTCAACAGTTCACAGGAATTCCTGGATTTTGTGATAAACAGTATGCTGCCCAGGATGCAAAGTATGGCAGAGTATTGCGATATTTTCTGCGAGCAGGACGTGTTCGACATCGAGCAATCCAGGCAGGTGTTAACAGCAGCAAAAAACCTGGGATTTAAACTGAAGATCCATGCCGATCAATTGAACGATACAGGAGGGGCACAGCTTGCAGCCAGTTTACATGCTTCGTCTGCCAGCCACCTGGACCATATCTCCAGAGTCGGGATTGAGAAAATGGCAGATAGCGGTACTATTGCTGTACTGATCCCTGGTGCATCGTTCTTCCTGGGTTCTGATACCTACCCGCCAGCATTGGACATGATCTCAAGGGGCGTGGCAGTGGCACTGGCCACGGATTTCAATCCGGGGTCCTGTCCTACCGAATCCATGCAGATCATCCTGACCATGGCGTGCCTGCATATGAACATGTCACCGACCCAGGCTATCTGTGCTGCTACCATAAATGCGGCTCATGCGTTGGAAAGGGCAGATACTATTGGTAGTCTGGAAGTTGGGAAGCAAGCTGATATTATAATATTGGATGTACCTAATTACAGATGTATTCCATATCATTTTGGGGTGAATAATGTTGAAACTGTAATAAAAAAAGGAGTGATTGTTTATTCTGACTGAAATAGATTTTTTTTAGACATGAGAATACTCTGTCCCTAAATCTTGTATAGTCTTCAACTACTTGGAATTGGATCCCTTCGAACCTTGCCAGTCACAACCCCGGACTCCGCTATCGCTCATGTCCGGGGCATCATACTGGCGCATATCCAAAATATCCATATTGGCAGCTGCTTTCTCTCTAAAAGGAAATAATCTCGAGCGTATTGTAATTTTGTCTACTTCAATTCCCTCCTGAGCCGCCCCCTCCCCCCAAGTATTTAACAATGTTGATTCATGTAAAAACCAACGAAAACTATTATATCAATTAAAACAATTGTTTCAATATGCCAACAACAATTACAATTAGCGATAAGACAAAAGGAAGATTAGCAGACTATAAATTTGGGGATTGGACTTATGATGATGTTTTAAATATGCTTATGGATAGAGTATCTATCGAAGACGTAAGCGCAGAACATATCAAAGAACATTATCGCCGCTTGTCTGAATTTCAAGGAATATCAAAAGAAGAATTTAAAGCCCGGATGAAGAATAGTGTTTCACATGGAAGTTGATTCATTTGATAACTCCATATGAAGTTCTAATTGATGAAAGAGTTGAAAAAGACTTAAGGAAAATTCCAAATCATGTTGTTGAGAAATTTTTAAATCTCTTGGATGAATTAGAAAACAATCCTATTAAACCAAGACCAGGGTTTGATGCTAAACCTATAAAGGAATTTCCAGGTAATATATATCGTTTAAGGATCGGCGATTATAGGGTTCTTTATTCTGTAGATAATAATGATAAGATCGTACGAATAACCACAGTTGTACATAGAAGTGGAGCATATAAATAAGACCATTGAAACTCAAAATAATAGTCAACTGGTAATTCAATAATCAAATGTTATTTTTATTGACTTGTCGTTTTAACAGCATGGATCAGCCGTCTGAAGTCACAACCCCGGACTCGGCTTTTTTCAACAGGCTATCCAACATGCACATAGCCACAGGATCCAGATAGGCAGCCGCCTACTTTTATCAAAACTTATGTCAAGGGCATTTTAATTGTGTATCATTCGATTCTCTACTGAGCTGCTTTTTCAATTTGAAGAAGGATGCGCATGTTTGGCCGCAGCAGTCACGAACCCCGGACGCAGCTAACGCTTTGTCCGAGGCATCACGGAGGATGCATAAATGAGTGAAATATTAATGTTATTTTGGATAAATTCTACAGAACAGGCACAAAACTTTATAGAAAAGATAAAGTTATGCACCAATAAATTACCACTGAACTATGGATATTGGAAACATGACTCTCATAAATACAGCATCTTTTACAGCGGGGGTGCGTGAAGTGATTATCGGAGTTATTACCAGCGTCATAGTTTTAGTAATTGGCTATCTTTTGATTGAAAGAAGACGAGAAGCGAATAGAATTAAAAGAGACGAAAAGAATAAAAGACGTGAAGAATTAAAAGATTATATACATCAACACCATAGAGATTTAATTGATAATGTTCTCAAACTATGGTATAAGCAAGATATTGATGAAAGTGGTAAATTTGTAAGTTTGAAGACTGAACACCTTGCAATTGAACACCTCAAAACTGGTTATCCTGACACATATGGAAAGATGTGGATTAAACAAAACAATTTAAAATTCCAAATTACAGAAGATAGAAAACAGATAAAAAAATCTATAATTAACAATTTTGATGGATTACCCCCTTATTTTGAATTAGAGTTCCCGAAACCGAATGGCAAGAGGAGAATTATATATGAATTATTAGAAGAATTCTATCAAAACGCAGAATTACCAGAAGAGGGGAAAATAAAAGATTCTAAGATTTTCGTTGATGAAATTATAAAAGATAAATCACTATGCGCAAGGTTTGAAGACCTCAATAAAAACAGAACATATTATTATAAGATAAATTTTGAATTGGAGCAGGGACTTGAAAAGATTGTAAATGATTTCGATAACTGGGGTAATGAATTAGAAGGAGTTTGTGATGAATGCAAATCCAAGTATGAAGAACTTAAAACTCTCAATAAATAAGGGTGCCTAAATGTTAGGTAGTGTACTACTTTATGTCTGATAATTTGGTTTTAAAAAATCTGCCCAATTTAAAGGAGTATCTTGAATATCTTCTTTCATTGATGGAGTCGTTTTATTTTTATCCTG
>Ga0307380_10009219_pt1 | contig 12553 bp, 13 predicted proteins | sample UN3MG_FD_202239 | JGI IMG/M metagenome (GOLD analysis project Ga0307380, IMG submission 202239) | Soil microbial communities from Risofladan, Vaasa, Finland - UN-3 | ecosystem: Environmental > Terrestrial > Soil > Coastal area > Acid sulfate soil | place: Finland: Risofladan, Vaasa | collected... | reverse complement strand
AGTAGATTCGGGTAAAAATTGTAGATCTTAGGAATATAATTGATTGCTTTTAATTTATAATTTTTCGTTATTAACTCCCCTTAGCTTTTCTTTTTATTTTTTATCAACAAAAAATTCAAAACCTCTCTATATTATAATTGATATATAATGATTTTTTGCATAAATTGTAAGGACCAAGTTAGTGGTAATGAAGAAGGTTATTATTTTTGTTCCACTTGTAAAAAAATAGCTTACTTCATGACCCTAAGATTTAAATGATAATTAACAGTTAAAAAGTTGCCAAAAGTAGCCATAATTGAATGATACTTGTATAAAAATAATAGATGCAATGTTGACAACCTTGCCCGGGTTTTAGCTATTTAAGTAGCTCTTATTTATTTCATTTAAATTTGAGATCTCTCCAAATCATTTTAAATATTTGGAACGTTTTCAAATTATTATGGAAAATCAATTTTTTGACAAATTACTACAATTTCTTAAGAAAGTACCCTCGATTGGAAATTCTATCGGAAATGGCATTGAAGGGGATTTTTGGTGGGTTAAATTTAATATCGATATAGACCATTCTTTAGCATGGAATGTCGTTCAGGAGCTAGGATACGTATTAAATTACGTATCTGTAGAGGAGAGGTTGCCTACATTATTTAAACCTGTTTCTCCCCCGCCATTTATGAATGGTGGACCTCGGGAATTTTTATCTTGGGTGATAGAGTGTGAATCTAAGGATTTTAAACCTGATGATGTTGCAGAATGGTTAGAAGGGCATCTTCCCAAACCTGTCGATAAACTTAAGAAATGGAAAATGTAGAAATGAGATGAAGCATTACATAATTTGTAAGATTTGTGGCTTATCACATGAAAATAGTGAACCTGGAATATATTATTGTCCTCAATGTGAAAAAGTAGTTCGTTTCTATAAATTAGAGCTATTTGATGGGTCAAAACCCGGAGATTTATATAATTCTGAAAAATAAAAAATAAGAATTTCTTTTGAAATTATTTAATTACTCTTTTTCTCTAAAATACTATAATTGATGCTATAACTCCAACTATCATATAAACGAGGAAACTTTCACCAAAAGGGATTGCTGGAGGTGGGGTTTGAGGTGGTGGTAAATCTTTATTAATTGTTATGGGTAAATTGTTGATATTTCCCCCCGTATCATTAATGAAAAAGCTGATAATCACGCTCCCTTCATGAAGACCTTCCTATGCTGTTTGATTAATTGGAATGTGGTTAAGACCGTTTAGAGGATTAAATAAAATTTTTGTATTCCCAGAATTAATCGTGTATTATGCTTAAGTTTGAATAGTATCATGTTATACTAAATTTATGAGTAATTTCATAATAATTTAAAAAAATAATTCTTTTTCCAACCTATGACAGATGCTTTATACATGAATGATTCTTACCTGAAAGAATGGGATGCTGAAGTCCTTAAAGTTACTGAAGGGAAATTTATAGTTCTTGATAAAACGGGATTTTATCCAAAATCTGGGGGTCAGCCTTGCGACGAAGGATTTATCATTAAAAATAGAGAAAAGTTCAAGGTTATCTATGTAGGTAAATTTTCGGGAGATATTAGTCATGAAGTTGATAGACCTGGCTTAAATGAAGGAGATATTGTGTCCTGTGAAATCAATTGGGAGCGAAGATATACATTCATGAGGTCCCATACAGCTTGCCATTTGATTAGTAACCTCTTGTATAGAAAGGCAAACGCTAAAATTACGGGCAATCAGATTGAATTGGATAAATGTCGAATGGATTTTTCCATGGAAGATTATTCTCCCGAGAAACTTCAAGCTTTTGTAGATGAAGCTAACGAAATCATTCAAACAGATTTGCCGGTAACTGTTGATTACATGACTCATGAGGATGTTATGAAGAAGCCAGAGCTTGCTCGTTTAGCTGCAGGTTTACCTAAAGATCTTCAAGAATTTCGCATTGTAAAAATTGGAGACATTGATGAACAAGTTGATGGGGGAACCCACATAAACCATTTAAAAGAAATAGGTCGTATTGAGTTGATTAAAACAGTCAATAAAGGCGCTAAAAACCGAAGAATGTATTTTATTATAAAAAGAAAATAAATGAATTTTTAATCAGAGATATTTTTCAATTTAATAATTAAAAAATTGCATTCATTCTAAAATCATAAAAGAAATTTTAACAATTGAATAGAGGACTTCATTTTGGGAAACAAGATAAAACAAAGCTACATTTTGGCAAATGGGATCAACTTTTATTATTTAGAGCAAGGAGAGGGGTATCCACAAATTTTGCTTCATGGTGGTTTATCTACTGCAAGATTAAATTGGGAAAATCTTATTCCAATACTTTCGAAAAATTTTCATATTATTGCACCTGATTATCGAGGTCATGGAAAAACTGATAATCCTTCTGGTAATTTAAGCTATAGATTAATGGCAGATGACATTGCTGAATTGATTACTGTTTTAAATCTGAAAAAACCATTGGTATGTGGACAGAGTGATGGTGGTCAAATTGCTATAGAATTAGCACTGAATTATCCGGAACTAATTAAAGCTATTGTTATTTCAGGAGTATTAATTGAAATTTCAGAATTATATGTTAAAACACTTAATGATGTAGGGCTTTTGAACCCAGGAGTTGTAAATTTTGAGCTATTGGAGAGTGCTCTCAAAGAATATATTCCCGTATTACGAGAAGCACACTCTCCCGTTTATGGGCATGATTACTGGAAAAAATTCATGGTAGAAATATCAAAAGTTTGGTTAACCCCCGAAGAATTTCCCGGAGAAAAAATAAGAAATATCGTATTACCTGTACTTATCGTTCATGCTGATCATGATGATATCCCTATTGAGGAAGCTATAAAAATTTTCAGATTAATAACAAAATCAGAGCTCGCTGTAGCACCCAATTCAGATCATTTGCTTCCAATTAATAATTTAAAACTATATTTAGCTCTAATATCTGACTTTCTACAACGAAACGGAACATTTGATTAATAATCAGAAAATATCTTCTCGTTTTTCATTATCCATTTTCTTACTGCGCTCCCAACGACGTTCTTCTTCTTCTTTTAATTGCCTTTTTATCGATTTTCGTTCTTTTAAGGTAAGATTTTCAGTCCATCTAACCTTTGTAATGATTTTTGCATATTTGCCCAATAACGCATCAACATCTTCAACTACACCTAATTTATCTTCTAAACCATCTTCAAAAAACCAATTTTGTTTAAATTCTTTGCATGGAATACCAACATAGATCCAGTCATCTTTTAATACTTGTCCTACTGTGGTCACCGAATTTGCTGCTAACACGCTTCTATTTCCAATGTGGGTTCCGGGCATGACAATAGCATGTGATCCAATACGAACATCATCTTTTATAATAGTTTTCCTAATTATCAAGAGATTACCTATTATCACGCTTGATTGAATGATTGCTCCTTGACCACAAACCACGTTGTTTCCAAATGATATGAATTCTGTGTCCACCCACCCTTCAAATAAGGAGTTAGAAAATTTTGTCTTGACATTAAAAACTTTAAAGCATACATTATCTAAAAATGGAAATGGAAATCTATGACAGACCCAAAAAGGCCATCTTTTTATCGTATTCCGTAATGACCAATATCTATAGTCTTTATCTGATGGGTGGCGTAAGAACACGCCTTCGCACGGTTTATGTAACCAATTAACAAATATTATGAAAAATTTAGCCCAAAACATCCCGAAAAATGCTAAAGTCAAATACATTGGTAATAATAATAAGGGTAGATATATAAAGAAGAAAGTTGGTCGTATGGGAGTCCAAACAAACCGATAATATATCCAAAATTCAATAAAAAGTGGAATTGCGCTTAACCAGATTATCAGAATGTAAAAAATTAAATATTTTTTCTTTACTAAAACTGTGGGTAGAAAGGGACCAACCCTCATGGAATTTGGAATTGACATGATTGTTCACTCATCATCTCCAGTTTTAATAAATTTCTTTTTGTTATCATCAATATTTACTTCATGGGTTTCTTCCATTTTTTTTGATTCATCCACAAGTCTTTTTATTACAACATCCCTTCGTTCTTCCGCATATTTATTTTCTTTTAAGGGAATGGCAGGAATTCCAAAGTAAATATAATTTGGGTCAAGAATACGATTATAGGTTGTAGAACTGATTGCACCTATAACAGAATCATGTCCCATTATTGTGCCTGGTGCTATAGTGGTATGACCGCCAACCATAACATAGTCATCAAATATCACGCGTTTAATGATTAAATATTTTCCAATTACCATGGATGACATTATTGTAGAACCTTGCCCTATCAATACTTTTCTTCCAATAGACACAAAATCTACATCACACCACGCATCATACAAATGGCTTGAACTATCCATATTTACACCAAACCACTTCAAAGCTACGACATCTGCCCATGGTATTGGCGAATTTCTTAAAAGCCATAAGGCAATCTTCTTTAATTCGGTACGAAACATCCAAAAATCATAATCTGGATTCCCTACTTCCGCCAAAAATATGCCTTCTTTTGGTAGATGGATCATATTGATGAATATTAAGAGTAACTTACTAAAAAACAATACACCTAAAATGAAGAGATATATCATAATAAAGATTGCAATTGGTAGAAAGATAATAGTACTGATATTATTAAAAATGGAGTTAATCAAACTTGTTTGATTTGAAAAATCCCAAACTCCTTTTGTATATTCATACCAAAAGATTGAGATAATTAAACCTGCAAGCCATAAAATTGGGATATATACCATAAGAAATTTAATATTAATCCTACTAATTGCGCTCGAAGTTGTAAAATCTATGGCGAGATCTTCCTTTGTAAGACGTTCTACATCAATCTTATCTTTTTGTTGTTCTTTTACTACCTCTGTAGTGATGATTTTTGATGGTTCGATTTTTTTCTTTTGATCTTTTTTCACTTTTTTCACTTTTTTAGAAGGATTTGCTTTAATTTTTTCTAAATACGCTTCCATATTCTCATTTTTTTCCAAATCCTCTTCTGTAATTCCTAAATAATTCATTGTCTTCTTCGTGAATATTTTCCTAAGAGGAATGCCAAAATAGTAATTATGGCCTCCCTTTAAAACGCTATGTCTATTCGTTGATGCGAGTGGTAAAAGATATGAGCCATCCATGATTTCACTCCCCGGTCCAATTTGATTCATTGCTGCCATTGTTACATTATCTCCAACTTGCATTCTGAAATATTGAATGTTCCCAAAGATGGCTTGAACGAGATGGCTTGCTAGAGTTGCGTTCACGCCCATATAAGTATTTTTACCTACTGTCAAGTGTTTATCTGAAGCAACGGACTCTTCTAAAGTTGTCCCCTTACCTATTTTTGAAGATCCTACAAAATTAAAGAACCAATTAGATAACCATGGGAACATCCCCTTTATAAAAAGATTCTTACCATATTTTAGCATAAAAGATCGAAGATGATAATAATCTGCTGCCTTAGATTTAATATTTCTTGGAATAACTCCATCTTTACTAGGAGAAATTCTCTCCGTAATTCGCCAAAAAATTCGTGTTGTAATGGCTACAAATATCAATCTAATCACGTAACAAGCTATTATTACTAGTGGCATTAATAATAATGCGAGTATAGATTTTAGTTCCGTAAAAAGAGTGATAAAAGAGGTGACTTGGAGAAAGTTTGGCATGAATTCAATGAGGAAATATGAGAAAAAAATGAAACCAGCTAATAGCCAAGATAGATAATAATTTACGATAAAAATAAGTATATACCATCCAAATTGTAAATTCATTTCTTCCTTAAGTACTACTTCTTTAGGAATTTCCTCTACTTTTGAACCATTTTCTAGGGAACCCTCTAACATATCTGCAAATTCACCATCTAATTCTATCTGATTGTCTTAATGTTTAAAGTTTTTAAAATTTACCTACTTAATAAAAATATCTTCAATATAAAAAAAAAATACAAAAAGAATAGAAAATATTAAGCAAATTATAAGTTAATTTATCCATCATCATGATTAACGTTTGCTCAGATTGCGGAAAATGCTGCTTAGAAACGGAAATGCTACTATCTCAAGAAGATGCGAAACGAATAATAATAAATTTCGAGGGAGATATAGAACAAGAAGATTTTTGTTATGTTAGCAGAGATGGTTATTTACAATTAAGAAATAATGATCATCACTGCTATTTCTATGAATTATCTACAAAAACGTGCAAAATTTATGAGATCAGACCTCAAGGATGCAAATTTTATCCATTAATTTATGACATGAAAGAAAATAAATGCACGCTCGATGGAGACTGCCCAAAACCATTTCTAATTTACCCTAACAAAATTGAAAGAAAAAAAACGTGCTTAGAAATTATTCAATATTTAAAAAATCAATTAAAGATAGAAATTTAAATCTTTAGGATATGTGTTCTATTTTCCATCTGAGTTGTCATCTTGATTCTTATCTCTTCCCAGATGGAATCTATCTTTTAAGTGGAGAGATGGTTTTATATAGCGACGTTTTTTTACTTCTCGTTTAACATATTGTTCATCATACTTTTTCAATAATCCTTCATAATCTCCTACCTCTTGTATAAGCTTTTCAATTGGAATATCTTCGAAAAACCTATTTTTCTTGAATTTCTTACAAGGGCCTCCATTATAAATCCACCCTTCTTCCAATTCCTGTCCTACCATTGTAGAAGACCATGTATTTAAGATAGAATTTTTCCCAATATGAGTACCAGGCATGACTATTACATGAGCTCCTATTCTGACATTATCCTCAATAATAGTTTTTCTTATTATTAAAAAATTGCCTACTATCACGCTGGATTGAATGATAGCGCCTTGTCCGCAAACCACGTTTTTACCAAATGTAATAAATTCAGTATCAACCCATCCTTCGAATAGGGAATTAGAAAAAGTTGTTTTTACACCAAACATTTTAAAACAGACATTATCTAAAAACGGGAAAGGAAATTTATGAGAAAGCCAAGTTGGCCATTTTTTTATCGTATTTCTGAGGCTCCAATATCGATAATCCCTATCTGAACGATCTCTTAAAAATACTCCTTCTTTTGGTTTATGTAAGATGTTTACAACAATTAGTACTATTTTTGTAAAAATGATCGCTGCAAATACAGTAGTAACATAAATTACAATTAATAAAAGAGGTAAATATACATAAAAATGAAGTGGTCTTACATCATTCCATAATGCTTGCCAATATGCCCATAGTTCCAATAATCCCGGGAGCATGCTTATCCATATCAAGAAAATATACAAGATCAAATACTTCCTTTTGACCAACACAGAGGCACAAAATGGACCCACTCGCATGGAATTGGGGACACTCATTCTTTAATTCCCCTCTTTAGAAGTTTTTTTTTATCTTCATCAATATTAATATCGTATTCAACCTCAACTTTCTCTTCTTCATCAACATCAACTTTATGGATAGTTGCAGTACGTTCTTCCGCATATTTATTAGGTTTCAACTTACGGGCCGGAATACCTCCATAAATCCATCCATCTTCTAATCGTTGATTTAGAGTTGTGACTGATACAGCTCCTAAAACCGTGTCTTTTCCAAAGTGGGTTCCTGGAGCTATCGTGCTCTGACCTCCAATTAAGGAGAAGTCATCTAATGTTATCTTCTTTATGATTAAATAGTTGCCAACTATCATGGAACTCATCAACACGGCTCCTTGACCCACGGTTATATTGTTGCCGAATTCGATGAATTCACAATCTACCCAGGCATCATTTAGATGGCTTGAAAAGTCAATCTTTAACCCAAAAAAAAACCGAAAAGCGAGTACATCCAACCATGGTAAGGGCCAATTTCTTAAAAACCATAATACAATTTTCCTTATTTCAATCCTCAATTTCCAGAATTCGAAATTTGGATCTTTAGTATCAATTCGAAAAATACCTTCTTTTGGAATACACATCATGTTAATTAATATTAACAAGAGCTTAGTAAAGAAAAAGCTCGTGAAAATGAAAAGAAACATTAGAGATAACACGAATATAGGTAGGTATAATAATTTAAATATCCAATCTGCTGGACCAGTAGCATAGCCATACCAAAAAGTCGCAACTACAAGACCACTAAACCAAAAAATTGGAATATATAGAACGAGAAATTTCAGTCCAACGCTACTTATAGCAGAGCTTGTTGTAAAATCAATAGAAAAATCATCATCACTATCATCATTATTTTGTCCTTCAGGGTTTATATTATCATCTAGTTCATCGCTTTCCATGTCTTTTCACTCCTCCAATTTGTCCTTACTATTTATTTCGGATTTTAACTTTTCTTGTTTAATTCGAAGTTCTTCTGAGCGATTTAAATCTTCCTCTGTCACTTGTAAATATTCCATGATTTTTTTTTTGAAGATTCTGCGTAAAGGCATCCCAAAGTAATAATTATCACCTTTTGTTGTATTATGTTTAGTAGCAGCTGCCATGGGTAATAAATAGGAATTATCACTGATTTCACAACCTGGAGCAATATTGTTAAAACCTCCGAGTGTTACATTATCTCCTAATTTTATTTTAAAATAAACAATATTACTAAAAATTCCTTCAACGAAATGACTGGATAACGCAGAATTGACCCCAACATAACAATTTTTTCCAATAATCGAATTTCTATCGTTAACGACAGATTCTTCAAGAGTAGAGCCCTTTTCTATGATACTTGCTCCTACAAAATTGAAAAACCAATTCGATAACCAAGGAAGAATTCCCTTCATGAATGCATTCTTTCCATACTTAATCATGAAGGATCGAATATGGTATAAATTGGCAGTTTTAGACGCTATGTTGCGTGGGATAATTCCATCCTTTGATGGACTGATTTTTTCAGTAATTCTCCAAAAAATACGCGTGATCAATCCTACAAGTAGCAAGTGGAGTAAATAACTAAATACAAGTACAATAGGGAGCATAAAAAAGGATAATAAATATTCCATATTCGTGAAGACGGTGATAAGGCTGTTTATTCTTAAGAAATTTGGAATAAAAAACAGTAAGATATAGTACATGAATACAATTCCCGGGATCACGTATGATATGTAGTAAATAATAATAAAAATACTGAGATACCAGTGATATTGCAGATTTATGTGTTCCTTGTTTATGGGACTGTCGTCAGGAACATTTGTATCAAATATTATATTATTAATATCCTCTTCGAGTTTCAGTTTCTATCTCTCCAAATAAGTATTATGAATTAGTCAAGAATAAAAATTAAAACTAATCTATAATTATTTCGTTAATCAAATATATATGATGCATGCTTAAGTTGAAAGCCCGACATAAAAGTGGAATTTAATATTAAAATTTAATTATCGCTTTTATTTGATCTTTATTTCTTTCATAGGAATTAAATGCTTCGTCAATATCAGAAAGAGAGTATATATTAGAAATTAAATCTTTAACTTGAATCTCTCCCGACTCAAGTCCTTGGATTGCTAATTCAAATGGACCACATCGGCTACTGTATATAGTTATTTCTCTCACAACAATATCAGTCAAGTTTATGGGCACGTCGAGTCCGTGAGTGCTTTTTATGTGAATCTTTCCTCTCGTTCTACAAGACTTTATAACATTATTCAAGGAATCGGGATTACCTGATGCGTCCACTACTATATCTGCTCCTAAATTATTAGTTATTTTTTTAATTTCTTCGGGGATTTCTTGACATTTTAAGCGGTTGATTGCATGATGCGCCCCCCATTTTGTGGCCATATCAAGTTTTTTATCAGAGCCATCAATTACGATTACTTTTAATCCTTTAAGTAATGCAACTTGGACTAATAAGAGTCCTAGCTTGCCTAGTCCGAATATCGCAATTATTTTGTCATCCTTTTCTATTGGCATCATTACAAAAGTTTGGTAAGCAGCTGCTAAAGGTTCTATAAACGTTGCTTCTTCAAAAGTTATTTTGTCAGGAATTTCGTGAAGTAAATAAGAATCCAACGTGATGTATTCAGCTAAAGCACCATTAATATCAATACCTAATGCTTTCCGAGAAATACATTGGGTGTACATGGCTCTTTGGCAATAATAACAATCAAAATCAAGATTAGCATTGATTTCTGCAGTCACTCTCTTATTGAGCCAAGATGAATCAATTTTTTTGCCAATCTTGATGATTTCTCCAGAAAATTCATGGCCGAGTATTAAAGGTGTGGGAGTTGGTAAATCACCTTTATATATAGCAAGATCTGTTCCACATATTCCCACTGCTTTTACTTTTACTAACAATTGGGTTTCGGTTATGAGTGGCTTCTCAATTTCTTCAATTCTAAGACATTTACCGTCGAAGATGGCAGCTTTCATAATTTTTCTCATTACTCTCCAACTTTTTGAATGTTATCTAATGAAAACTATTAATTCTCTAAAAAAAAATACTATTTAACTTTCCATTTATTGATATTATATAAAAATTGAAATATTAATTTTTTACATCTAAAATTAATTTATTATCATTTTAAAGGGTTTTATACATTAATAAAAACAAAGTTTATGCGGTTATTGAAGTATTAAGTCTATATTTCATCTTAGAATTAGCCGGATTTCTTTTTTCTTTTACTTTTATTTCTCAAATACAGAGAGATCTTCTTTATTGGAATTATATAATAACAACACTTTCTGCTGGTATTCCAGTGATAATATTAATTTTATTCAAACGGAATTTTAAATCATATGGATTTCAATTTAAAAATGCTAAATTAGACATTATTTGGGCCTTAATTTTTGTTTTTCTAATAATTCTTCCTTCAATTCTTACACTCCTTTTTGGTTTCGCTACATTTGATATAGCAAGATATCAACCACAATATTTTATATCAACTATAATATTTCAATTGATATTTACAGGGGTGTGTGAAGAGATTTATTTTCGAGGTTATATCCAATCTAGATTAAATAAGGATTTTAATCATCCATATATATCAAAAAATCTTAAATTTGGACCCGGAGTAACTATAGCCGCTTTATTATTTGGCTTAGCTCATGTATTTAATCCATTCTATCTCATTATTGGAAATTTTGAGTATAATATTTTTAGTGGTATTTTTGCTGCCCAAGTTGGAATGCTTCTAGGTTTAATAAGAGAAAAAACAGACAGCTTATTAATTCCAATTTTAATTCATGGTCTCTATAACGGATTTGTTTCTTTTTTCTCTGGGTTATCTGATTTATTTCAAACTTTTATTATTGGTTTTGGCTTCATGATCGCATGGATATTTCTTTTTACTATATTTATTAAAAAATACAAGATGAAAGAATCGAATATAAAAGAATTAAATATCGAAAATTCTATTGAATCTAATTTAAAGCAGAACAAGATGGCTTGAAAAAGTAAAAACCATTAAAAGTTAAAGCCAAGGATTTGGTCCTTATAAATTTATATATTATAGCATTGATCTAATATATAACATTATTAACCTGAAGTCCAATACCCTTAAAAAATAATTAATGAAAATTGATGAGATATGAGTAAAAAGTTCGAAGTATTTGAGTCTAATATGTGGCGAGTATATCTAATTGTGATAGTGTTTTCAATTGTTGCGATATTTTTGAATTTGTTTTTTTCTGGATTGCTTGTGTTTGAAGATGGATGGATTATAGTTTTCATCCTAAATACTCCTTTTATCTTTATCTTGATTCCTGGCATTATATACTTTTATTTAAATCATGCTCGTAAAAGAATTGTCATTTTAGATAACAGTCTTGAAATAAATACTCCCTTGCATTCAAAACGTACAATTGAGTGGATTGAATTCGATATTTTACGATTGAACGCCCGTGGACCTCACAAATCTGCGTTAGATCAACTGAGTAATTCATGGGGTCGAGACTATACCAAATTCAAAATTTCCTTCATTAAAGAATCAAATCACGTTGAGAACCGGACAATTAAATTTAGGATATATGATCGAAGTAAAGCCACGCGTGTTATAGATTTATTATATTATTCTGCGAATACCAATAAGAAAAAGATTGAAATCGACCGCAAGTATATTTAAGGATATTTTAGAACTAAGATATGCTAATCAAGTTGAGTTCAATTTAGAAATAAGTATATATCGTCGAATTTATAACTTCAAAAATCTACACTCCGTTTGTTCTTTAAATACCTCTGTTTTTATATATAATATGAATCATATCGTCATTTCGACATTAATTCGACATAAAATTAAAAGCAATTAATAAAACAAAACGGTTAAATATTGAAATCAGATTTTCAATATGAATAATGGATTATATTGATAAAAAACAAGCAAGAGTTTCAGAGATTCATCAACGTGCTAATAAAAGTGAAAGATAAATTTATATTAGAACTGAATATTAAATATAAGGTAGGTTAAGGCATTTTAATTTAGCAATTTAAAATTTTTAATAATTAAAAATAAAAAATCATATATTGAGTCTGGAGAGGAAAATTATGACAGATAACTCATTTGTAAACGCTCTACTCCCAAAATTTGTGATAAATTCAAAAGGAGAGAAAAAAAAATTTGATGAGA
>Ga0307380_10009216_pt1 | contig 12557 bp, 7 predicted proteins | sample UN3MG_FD_202239 | JGI IMG/M metagenome (GOLD analysis project Ga0307380, IMG submission 202239) | Soil microbial communities from Risofladan, Vaasa, Finland - UN-3 | ecosystem: Environmental > Terrestrial > Soil > Coastal area > Acid sulfate soil | place: Finland: Risofladan, Vaasa | collected... | reverse complement strand
ATAGAGGAAACAGACTTTAGTCTGGATAGAAATCTATTAAATAAACTGAGGTATAAAAAACCATTTAAAACATTATAAAACCAGGCTAATTAATATGAAATACCAATTCCTATAACAATATTAATACTGACCTTAATTTTATTTCATCATTTGCCTGTTTTGTAGGAAAGAAATTAAATGTATAAATCTTGTCAAACTTTGTATCTACCCTGTTTATTCGGCCTACCCTTTGCATCATCCTTGTGGGATTCCAGGGTATATCATAGTTTATTACTACATTTGATTGGTGTAGGTTTACACCTTCTGATAGAACCTCAGTTGATACTAAGATCCTGTAGTCATCTCTGGGATATTTTGCACGGGCATCAAAGTTTTCTATGACTTTATCCCGGACTGCTTCTGTGGAGCTGCCTGAAAAGTAAAGGGCTGTGTTATCAAACTCGGAATTTATATTTGCACTCAAGTATTCTGCAGTTTCTTTTGATTCAGTAAAGATTATAAGTTTACTTCTTTGTAAAATGGCATTATTTGATAGGCTATTTATAAATTTAATAAGCTTAGGGTCTCTTGTAATATTCTGCCAGATATCCTTTATCATATATAGTGTCTCTCTGTCACTTTGCAGATTAGCCCTGAAATTATCTTCAAAATCTTTTGCAGAATACCTCTCAGCTTTGCCCAGATCTATAAATTCTTCAACCTTTTCATCTTGATCATTTTCTAAAAATTCAAAGATCTTATTTATATACTTCTTGCTTATATATACTGATCCTTTATCAAACTGGGTAATAAACATCTCATAGGAATTAATGAACCTCTCCAGGGTCTTCTTAAATGCATAGAAGCTGCTTTCAAGCCTCTTTACAAGAAGTATCTTCATAAATTTACCCATGTTCTTTTGGGATTGTTGCTCTAGTTGAGTAATCTTTCCTTTGTAATAAAGAAGTGACATGTAACGGGCATAAGTAAATCTTTGGGTAATTAGCTCTATGGTCTTGTTAAATATTTCATCTTCTGTTTCATTTAATTCATAGTATAGCGGTTTAGGGCTTTCAACTTCTGGAAATTTTAAGCCTTGTTTAGCTAAGTCATCTGGAAACCACTCTTCTATCTCTTTTCTGGTCCTTCTGACCATTAAGTATTTAAGTACTTTGTCACGGATCTCCTTAGCATTTTCTTTTACAGTGTTTATATACTCAAGATAATTTGTCTGTCTGTTTATCTTTTTTAGCCTCTGGTAAAGCGTACTAAAGAATCCCTCCAGATTGGCAAGATATGGAATAGTGCTCTTTATTGCACTCTGAAAGAGTTTTATCTGGCTTAAAATATCATTCGGTGAGTTGTTATAGGGAGTTGCTGTTACAAGTATTACCCTTTTACCTCTACATATTTCTGCTAATTTCTCATATGAGATATTAGTCTCTGTTCTGAATCTATGAGCTTCATCTATGAATACATTAGAATATAGATCTGGGTTTATTTTTAATATTTCATCCAGCTTTCCAATGGATTTAAAAATCGCAGAGACTTTAAACTCAAAGAATACATTAGGCCATGATCCTGGGTTGCTTTCTTTAAGAAGTGCTGGGGGTGCAATAACTAAGTTTCTACCGCTTAGCTGAACAGCAAGCATTGCTGATATATAAGTTTTGCCCAGTCCAACTACATCTGATATAAATACACCGCCGTATTCTTCAAGTATCTTTTTGGCATTCATAACTGCTTGTTCCTGGTATTCAAGCTTTAGAAAATGTTCTGGCAAATACCTTGAGTAAAGCTCATCAGTTTGAGACAGTTCATCTTTGAAATATTCATAGAGGAATTTTAGATATAGCTCATATGGGGTAATATCCTGGGATAGCCATGTCTTTTTATTTATTGTCTGGATATATTTTTCACTTACATCTACTGCATCTTTCCAGAGCTCGTTAAATTTGTTAAGAGCAAATTCATAGTCAGCTCTATTTTTTAGCTCAACATTAAATTCAAGATTATCAACAAGTCCCGATTGGCTGAAATTGCTTGAACCGGTAATTACCCGACCGGTATCCTTATCACCTTCGGTAAACGTCATTATATAGAGCTTTGCATGGATATTCTGTGAGGGATATGCCTTGAGCACAAGTTTACCGCTTCTTATCCATTCTATAAATTTAGTTACACCTTCTTCTGTCTGCCTGCTGTCTTCAGACTGCTCTAATTCACTTATAGTTATGGCTTCAAAGTCTTCCTTTACTTGGGCATGAGAGAACTGAAATTGAAGTTGGGATTTATTTGGGCTTGAATTTGAAAATGAATCAGCTGATAAATCAATTAGATCAAACACCTGTCTGTTTGTACTGATTCCAATTAATATTCTTATCTTTTCTGTTTTTTCAAGGGCTTTGTATAGGGCATAAAACCCACTTGAATAAAAATATCCGACCAGACAATCAAAGAATTGCGAATCTTCTATAAGTACTTCGAATCTGTCCTTAAGCGTTTGACCGGCCTCATTAGTTATAAAAGTGGAGTCAGTATTCATTTCTTTTTACTTACTTAAATGATTTCTTATAAAATAATATTGTATAGCCATAGATTATATCTCTAATTCCACTTTACCACAAAAATATAGTCCTAAATTTAAAGTTTCAAGAGACTTTATCAACCTTATTTATCTATTAAATCAGCTAATTGCTGCAGGTAGATCTTTATTAGGGCTTATTTACGAGTAGGCGGGCTTGGAATAAGATCAAAGATAAAGATTTTTAGAGATGGAGGTAATAGAATGTCACGAGGAAGCATTGAGAAATATCAAGGTAAAAATGGAGTTAGCTGGCATATTAGGATATGCGTTGGATATAACGGTAAGGGTGATCCAACTCAGCAGCGTCATACTGTATATGGAACAAAGCGTGATGCTGAGGTAAAGATGAGAGAACTGCTTCGGCAATTGGATAAAGGATCGTATATAAAACCAGATAAAATAATGATCTCCGAATATATTCCTAAATGGTATGAAACTCATAGAAGAGGACTGTCTCCAACAACTGATAGGCGTTATAAAGATTATATAAATACTCACATTCTTCCAAGGCTAGGCAATATTGAACTCCAGAAACTTACTACTATCCAGGTACAGGAATTTATTAATTATATGCTTGAAAGAGGCAATAAGTGTACCAATAATATCAAAGGCCTATCAGCTAAATCGGTCAGAGACTGCATAATACTATTAAAACAGGCACTGAAGCAGGCAATTGAATGGGGCATGCTAACAAGAAACCCAGCAGATGGTGTAAGGATGCCAACTGTTACCAGAAGAGATCCTGTAATCTTGACTGAAGAACAAGCGGAAGAAGTGTTAAATTCCTTAAAGCCAACTTATGGATATATACCGACCCTAATTTCATATCATACCGGAATGCGTCTTGGCGAGGTAATTGGCCTATCCTGGAATGCAGTCAATCTTGATGCTGCAACCATTGGAGTTCTGCAGTCATATACCCTCACAGATGAGGATGGACGACCCGTTATAAAGGAACCTAAGACTAAAGCAGGTAGAAGAACAGTTGAAGTTGGGTCAACACTTATAAAAGCATTAAATGATCACAGGAGAGCTCAATTAGAGAGACGAATTGCAGCTGGCGCAAACTGGGCCAATAATCTTAACCTGGTATGCACTCAAGACAATGGAGCACCTATCTCATCAAGGGCAATAGGCCATCTCTTTAGCCGCAGAGCCAGATCGCTTGGATATAATGTGACATTTCATGGACTGCGGCATACCCATGTCAGTATGCTAATTAAAGCTGGAGTTCCTATAAATACAATCTCAGCAAGAGTAGGCCACTCCACTCCAAGCATTACACATGATATATATGCTCACCTGCTCCCTGGGATGGGAAGACATGCTGTGGATCTCTTTGAAAATATGATAGCAACGCAAGCTACACAAAGTAGCTAGGGTTATGAATTAAATAGAAATACAGCCCAGAATTGGTGGGGCACTGTTGAATTAAATATTTTTATGATATCGAATCAATTTTTTCATTAGTCAACTCTTATTAACTTGGTTAGAAACCTCACTCCTCAGGGGTAATCCATTCCAATAACATAAATTTATCTTAATCTTTTATAAGGAATTTTTGATATAATAGGATGATTAAAAAGATATCGTAAGGATCTTATGCCGAAAATAGCCAATAGCCTTAAGCCTTTAATATATGATTTAGTTAATAATGAATGCAATTAGAAATAAAAAATATCCTCTTAGGCACTTGTCCATCCGAGTTCCCTGGCACGATAATGGTTGGAATGGAACAATATGCAAAAAACCACATTTCAATGAATCCTGTCTTATACTCCCAAGAATTGCTGCCGAAAAAAATAATGAACTTGAAGATAAATTAAAAGGTAAATCTATTGAAGACTTAAAATCTGGTGAGTATCCTTGCTGCATTATAGAGAGGAGCACTTTTATGGCTCCATTTTCTTTTTCTAAAGAAATGATGCATCCATATAGTCAATATGAAATATTTAAAGAAACCCATAGCCACTTCGATACGACTAATTTGTATTTTCCTCCCTATTCTGCTGTTGCAGTTCCATTTTCTTGGATGCTAAGAAAAGAAGCTATAGAAAAGGCTGATTATTATAACCTAGACTTTGATATTGGTAAAGAACCAGAATTGAAATATGAAACAAGTTGGGTCCAAGAATTTCATAACCAGAAAGCATTACTAGATTGTTTTTATGGGCATATTGAATTAGAAGAATCCTTATGCTTCTTCTATGCTAAAAGGGTGCCTTTTTTCGAAGGTTCTGGAAGAGTGTTAATTGGGGTGGGGAGAGTAAAAAAAATATCAGAACCAGTTGAATATAAATATAAAGTAGAGGGTGGCCTAAGATCTATGCTGTGGGAGCGCATGGTCATCCATAGTATTAGGCCAGATTTTAAAGATGGTTTTATACTCCCTTATTATGAAGCATTAGAATATTCAAAAATACATAAAGATTTTGATCCTTCTGAAATTATTGTAACTGCCCCTAGTGATAAAATACTTGAATTCTCGTATGATACTGAGCATGTATCACACGACACCGCTGTTAGAACATTGCTTGAATGCAAAAAGTCTTTAGAAATTGCTATAAAAAAAGAATTACCTGGAGATTTTAAGCAATACCTAAAATGGATTGATGAAAGATTAGATGAATTAGAAAAATTACGAGGTGATTATCCAGGTTTAGGATCTGCATTAACTGCTTTTGGTATTGAGACCGGTCATTTTGTGGCAAGAGAGATTTCTGAACAAACAGGGGAAGATGATAATCCTTGGTTTAAGGTCAATGAAATGTTTTCAAAACCTAATAATATCCTTTCTGATGCACTAGTTTCGCAAATAACTCCTACATTGCAGAAAGTGTGGCAATCTCTCGATCAGGAAAGAAAGGAATTATTATACCTTATCAGCCGTTTTGAGCTTACGCATCAACAGGCAATTATGCTATATATCCAAGAAGAAAGAGAACAAAAATATAAGATAAAATGTACTGATAGACAACTGCTAGAAAATCCATATTTGATTGCAGAAATTACTTTAAAAACTGAACAACCAATTAGTATTTGGACGATTGATTTAGGATTTTTCTCTTCTAAAAAAATAAAAAAAGACCTTCTACCAATTAAATATAATATAACAGACAGATTCGATTATAGAAGAATTAGAGGATTTGCAACTTATTTATTAGAATCAGCAGCTGTGAATCAAGGACATACTCTTCTGCCTCAAAAGGATTTGATTAAAAAAATTAGAGACTTGCCCTTAACTGTTGATTGTAAAATCTCTGTAGATATTATTAATGCTGTTGAAAAAGAAATTTCTTCAGTTATTAAAAAGATTAATATAAAGGATGGTTCACCAGCTTATCAGCTTGTGAGATTAAATAATATCAAAGACTTAATTAAAAACACAATCGTCAAAAGGCTAAATGGCAAAAGGCACAATATAGAAGCAGATTGGAATAAAATTCTAGATCAAAAACTTGGAAATTTTAATCCAAGTGATGAAGATGAATTAAATGCGAGAAAAGAAAAAACTGCTGCCATTCAAGAAATTGCAAATTCTAGATTATCGGTGCTATTAGGTTCTGCTGGAACTGGAAAAACTACTTTGCTATCTGTTCTATGCGAGATAGAGGAAATAAGAAATGGAGGAATTTTACTTTTAGCTCCAACTGGTAAGGCCAGGGTAAGAATGAGCCAAGCTACAGGACATTTAAAAATAAGTGCTTATACTATTGCTCAATTTTTAGGAAAATATAAAAGGTATGATTACAGGAGCCAAACATATCACCTTTCAGATATGCCTGGATGTAATTCTTTTGAAACAGTTATTATCGATGAATCATCTATGTTGACAGAGGAAATGCTTGCTGCGTCATTTGAATGTTTAAAAACAGCAAAAAGGATAATCCTTGCAGGAGATCCTCAGCAATTGCCGCCAATTGGTTCAGGAAGACCATTTGTGGATATAGTTAATTATTTGTCTCTGCAGAATATTGAAAATATTTTTCCTAAAATAGGTAAATCATATGCTGAACTAATTTTTGCAAGAAGACAAAGGACCACTATAGAGAATGAGGAAAATATTGATAGATTAGATATTCAGATGGCCGAATGGTTTAGAAACAAACCAATAGAACCAGGTCAAGATTCTGTCTGGGAAGATATCGTAAGAAGTAAGTCTAAATTTATTGAATTCATAAGATGGGATACCGAAGATGAATTAAAAAAGAAAATTCTTGAAGTTTTATTTAAAGAATTAAAATTAAATAATTTTGATGATGCAAAATCATTTAATATATTATTAGGGGCTACATATGACAGTAAAGGCCTTTACTGCTATTTTAATAAAGGTATTTCTAAAAAAGTTGAGGATTGGCAAATACTTTCTCCTGTTAGAGGAAAAGCTTTTGGAGTAACTCAAATAAATAGATTAATCCACGAGACTTTTAAAAAAGATACTACAAAATTTGCCAGGGAAAAATATAAAATCCCCAAACCTCTTGGACCAGAAGAAATTGTTTATGGCGATAAAGTTATTAACTTAATAAATAATAAGAGAGAATGCTACCCAGAAGATGGTTTAGGTTATATTGCTAATGGTGAAATTGGGATAGTAGTAGGTCAATTTAAAAATAGTCAAATGAATTTTAAGGGCCGACCAAAATATCTAAAAGTTGATTTCTCTTCTCAGGTTGGATACGAATACACTTTTATAGAAGGGAGGGACTTTAAAGAAGACAGAGAGACGGCTTTAGAACTTGCTTATGCATTAACAGTACATAAAGCTCAGGGTAGTGAATTTAAGTTGGTTATATTATTAATACCAAACCCTTGTTTTTTACTTGGTAGAGAACTTTTATACACAGCCTTAACAAGACAAACTGATAGAATTGTTATACTTCATCAAGGAGATTTAAATTTACTTAGGGATTTTTCTACGGATTTGTATTCTGCGATTGCTCAAAGATTAACTAATATATTTATAGACCCTTCCCCAAAGGAAATTAAAGGAAGGTTTTTAGAGGAAAGACTAATAAACTGCGCAAGTGATGGTGAACTACTTCGTTCAAAATCTGAACTAATTATTTATGAGAGACTGCTCCAGAATGGTTTAAACCCCATTTATGAAAAAGAACTCACTTTGGGTGATCAAACTAAAATACCAGATTTTACTATAGAAGATCCAAATACCGGTATCACTTATTATTGGGAACATTGCGGAATGCTAAATAATATTTATTATCGCAAGAGATGGGAAGAAAAAAAAGATTGGTATTTTAAGAATGGCATTTTGACAGAAGATGAAGGTGAAGGAGAGAATGGAGTATTAATTGTTACCAAAGAACCTGAGAATTTTGGTATCTCAATTCCAGAAATAGAAAAAATAATTAACACTATAATTAAATGATAACTGCTAACTACGATCTCCAAGCCGTCAATAATAACGCACCAGATTTTACTGATAAAAGAACGCCAGAAGAGTTGATAAAAATTATTAAAGAGGCTCAAGTAGAGATAGCATTTTCTCTAGAGCAATTAGAAGGGAAATAAAAAATGAAAAATAGTAGTGTTAGTAATAACAATGGCACGGATGGACTTAAAAGGCTTCTTCCCTATCAAAAAGACGTAATACAGGCAATTGAATCAGCAATTGCAAATAAAAAACGTGCGATGGACGTGTTGTTGCCTACAGGTTTGGGTAAATCACAAATAATAGCTGCACTCTCTTACCGACTTCTAGAAACAGGATCTAGTAAAAGAATTTTATTATTAGTTGATCGTAAGGGAATAGAGACACAAATATTAAAAGTATTAAAAAACTATGTGACAGATAACAGGCTAGATTTTGATAGAACTTATCAAGTTTATAGTAATAGTTTTCAAAAGGATTATTTAGAGAAAAACGAGGTATTTGTTTATATCAGCACTTTACAAAACATGCAACAAAATCTATCAAAGAATGAAAGTCAGCAACAGTTTCTTAGCGACACCTTTGACACAATAATTCTTTATGATCATCCCCTACCGAACAGTGATAAGATATTGAATTATTTTAAAGCAATTAAAATTAGCTTTAGGTCTACTCCTAGTCCTGAGATTAACTTAGAAGATTTAATTTATCAATATACTTATGAACAAGCAGTAAAAGAAGGCGATCTCGTTGATTATGATGGAAAAATTGACTTTCCATATACTACGAAACAACTAGGAGAAATCGCTCAAATAAGTTCAGGCAAAGCAATTGAAACAGCGAAAATCGCTATAAACCGAACAGGGTGTAAGGTAGTTTGGTTAGATGAGATAGAAAAACTTAAAGAACAAAACAACATCTATATATCAACAAGCGATACAGACATTCCATACTATCTATTCTTATTTCTAACATCAAATTTAGGTAGAAAATCTTTAGATAGAATAACTAGGGGGGCTTATATCCCACATATAAGTGTAAAAGATTTGTCTAGAGTTCTTGTTGTTCTACCTGAACCAGATATGCAAAAACATATAGTAGATCAGGCGCTCAGAATCAAAAAGATAACCACCGATTTAAAGACTATTGTAGAAGAAGGAGAAAACTCAATTAAAAATAATCTTTTCAAATTAGACTCTTTTCAAGAAAAATTAGACAAATTTTCTAAACAAACACAGGACATCGCTTATCAGAGTCTACCTTTCCCAATAGCTGTAGTTTATAGGAAGTTTATTAATGCTACTAATAATACTCAAAAATTTTCTTTAATGATCGAATTGTTTGAGTCAGTTCTTAGGTTTATTGTATTAGTAAATCTCATGGATTATTTGCATAAGTTGAAACCTAACGGAGATATTCAAAGAGACATTCCGTTGATTGATAAACTGACAAAGCCATCTCTAGGAGATTGGGTACAATTATTCAACTCTTTAGCTAGAATTAAAACAGACTACAGTAGCGAACCGTTTCTAATAGAAGTAAAAGAGTTTAACTTAGCTAAATACAGTAAAGTCCTACAAGAGTTTGTAGAAATTAGAAATCTTTCATTAAGGGGCCATGGCGGGACATTGAGTGAAGAAGAATATGCACTCAAGGTACAGGAATACTTTCCGAAGCTTGAGGAGCTAATATCTAGTTTAGGCTTTTTATCTAAATACAATCTTGTAAAAACACATTCCTTGGAGAAAGATGGAGAATTTTATAAAATTTCAGTTACCAATCTAATGGGAGGTATAACACCTTTTGAGCATAAAGTAATTGAGTCAAGGAGAGCTACTGATACTAACAAAGTCATATATTTAAACTCAGATTTAGATTATTTAGATCTTGACCCATTTATTATTCTTGAACTTTGCCCAGAATGTAGAAGAAACGAGGTTCTTTTGTTAGATAAGTTTAATAATACGAACATTTCTTATTTTGGACCAGAAAGCGGTCATAAACCAACAATAGCAAATGCGGATAAGTTACCATTAGTGATTAAACAATTAACCAAACAACGAATTACTGAGCTGAATAAGCCGGAATAGCCATGGTTAATCCGTGGCAAGTTAGTGACATTTGATGCAGGTAAACAATAAGAGTTGATACTCAAGCATGATAATCTTATACGCAGACGTGTTGAGGTATTCGGTTACGAGGGTTACCAGGGTTACCAGGTATCTGAAGTTACACTCTTATTAACCTGGTTCGAATCCTCTCTCCCCACCAAAGCAAGCATCATAAAAAATGACCACTTTCCCTAATTTAAACTTTTGGTAATTTATATTTTTCTCTATATTCATTAAAAATATTAAGAGTTTCTTCATCCCATTTATTTTTTATAGCATTCCAAACAGAAGGATATTTACTATATCTTTCAGGAGTATTTAAAAAATTACTTTCTTTGACAATTGAGTCAAGAATTTTTTCAATATCTGGTCTAGGATCAGAACCTTTAGGATGTATAACTTTTTCACTATAAGATATTGGAACCATCAGATGTTCAATTCCAAAAGATAAATTACCAAATAATTGATTTGCACAATCTCGTAATTTTTCTAATTCGTCATAATTAATACGTCCGATATTTTTTGTATCTTTTATAAATTCTTTTAAATTATGTGCTATTCTTTTTTTCCTTAAGTCATGAATACGACTTAATATATCATCTGTTAACTTTTTGAAATTCACTTCTTTCATTCTATCTATGAAGACACTTTTATATTCAGGTTTAATGTATTGGGAAATTATTTTATTTGTAAACTTAGGCAAAGTAAAACAATCTTTACCAGTATCTTTAAAAAGTCTTGAGATTATTATAATGGAATATTCGAAAAAATTATTAATAACAAAAAAGAAAAAAGTACAATCATCAGAGTTACAAAATAAATCAAAAGGAAATTTTCTGATTTTATTTATAATAAATATGTTTGCATTGAGAGTAAACAATTCATTATAAAAAAAATCCATTCCATCTTTATAATCTTTTAAATATTCAGGAAGAATTATTTCTTCTGCAGTTAAAGATTCAAAAATATCATTCATTAATATTTTATGTTGTTAAATAATTTATTAATAAAAAAAGGTCTTATAATTATTATAGAAGATACAAGATAAATGAAAAGAAAAAATTAATGAGAGTTAAAATAAAGATTTCAAATCAATTAATTCTTTCAAAAATTGGTTCGAAATTGTAATGCTTGGGGCAGTCACCGATTATAAAGCAATTAAATATCTTCTTAACTTATACCTGTGTTCAAATTAAAAGTACTGAAATAAAATTTTATTTTTATTTATTGTATAATATATATGATAATTTATGGGGGTGTAGCTCAAAGGTAGAGCGACAACTTAAGGAGTTGTATATAGCGGTTCAAATCCGCTCATCTCCATAAATTATCAATATACAATCTATTTTGACAGTTTTTAATTTCTAAAAATTATCGATTAATTTCATTTATTAAAGAGGACTGAAATAATGAGCAACATTTATATAAGTATTAGAAAAAAAGATTTAGATAAATTCAGTTATATAAATAATAATATGACTGGAGGTAATCAACTTGAAAGAGAAAATTGGCAACATTATGTAAATACTTTACCTAATTTAGAAATATTTTGGAGGTATTTTGTCGTACCGATGACAAACAGGATTAAATCAGACATTCCTGATAGTAATATTGGAAAACTTGATTATAGAAATGAAGTACATAAAAAGATTAAAAAAATTGGAATAATCCCACACTTAATATTTTATCAGCTAGTATTAGCAAAATATCATTTATCATGGCCACATTATTATAGCTTTCAATATTTTTATATACATTTAAATACAATATGTGACTTGATAATTGATTTTATTGGAAGGATTAATTTATTATTAAAAAATATGTATGAATTTATTAAAAAAGATGATCAAGTTTATATTGATTTTAAGAATTATGAAGATTTGATAGGTAAATATAGAAATAAAATAGTTCATGAGTCAAATATTCTTCCAATGGGTTTTAGTGGTAAAGTTTTTGTTCCTAGAAATGATAAAATTAAAAAATATTTATTAAAAATACATTCTTCATCAGAAATGGGTAAACTCAATCAAATTGATATAAATAATGATTTTATTGAAGTTTCAATAATTACAAATAATGATTTTAATAAATTATGTGATATTTTAAATAAGATTTTTGAGAAAATAATTAAAAGAATGGAAATAGTATTATTTGAAGATAAAAATCAAGAGCTGCTAAATATGTATAAAATTCAAATTATTTAATTTAGGAAATTTATTTATCAAATTCTTTAAATTTAATTAGTTCTTTTAAAAATTGATTCGAAATTTCACACCTTGGGGCAGCCAAATAGAAAAAAGCAAATTTATAACTAACCTAATTATTTTTCAATTATCTCCTGATAAATTATTGCTCTTGCTATATTATCAGATTTAAATATTATTCCTATTTCACTACCTAGTTTAATACTGTCAAGAGTTATCTCTGTTACATTTTCTTTTTCCTCGGGTCTTTCAAGAATAACTTTTACTATTTTGCAGTCCTCTGA
>Ga0307380_10009214_pt1 | contig 12557 bp, 9 predicted proteins | sample UN3MG_FD_202239 | JGI IMG/M metagenome (GOLD analysis project Ga0307380, IMG submission 202239) | Soil microbial communities from Risofladan, Vaasa, Finland - UN-3 | ecosystem: Environmental > Terrestrial > Soil > Coastal area > Acid sulfate soil | place: Finland: Risofladan, Vaasa | collected... | reverse complement strand
AGCTTGTTCAAATTATGCTTCCTTACCGGTTCTTTGGAATTAACGATTTAGTTTCTGATTTTCTGGGGGCAGTTGCAGCGCTGGTTTTGTTTAAATTAATTGTGATTAACAGGCGTGTGAGCAAAGTAGGACAATCGGGTTAGGCTGGGTCGGTGCAAAGCACATCATATTGGGTTGTGAACCTACACCACTTTTCGTCACAGAGCCCGCCACCCCTTGACATTCGTTTTCTATTGTGTTTATAATCCTGCGATTATGTAATTTTGCTGGTTGAGGTGGAAAATATTCTCTGCCTCCTGTTGGATTATAAGGCCAGGAGGCTCCTTAAAAACAGCATGTCAGGTCGGCCTGAATCTGACCTTATCCCCATGAAATTAGCACTAATGTGCTAGTATTGGCTAAAAAGTGAAAAAAGCTAACGGCGGTAGCTTACCTTATCCGCACATTTTTCTCAGGAATATTCCTCGGCTTCCCTATAAAGGAGTAATCATATTATGGAAACTCTATCATTTATAGTCCTTATTCTTTTGTCTCTAGTTGGTTATTCTGGTGGTGCTGCAGGCAAAGCAGGAAAATATGCAGACATAAAGCCACAACTTGTTGACCTGATAATAGTTCTGCTTATTTGGGCAGGAGCGATTTATTCAAAAATAACATTTGATTTAAACAAATGGCTTCTGATTCTCATATGGGTAGTCTTATCTGCCACAATTGGAGTAATAGCTGTATTGTTTCGAAAGCCAACCAAAAAAGAGAGTCCAAGCAACAAGGAACCTGAAAAAGTTCCAACAAATCCCATTAAAAAACTCTGGCAGATCTGGAATAACTTCTCTAAAAGAATGGGAAATTTTCAAAGCAGAATAATTCTCTCATTCTTCTTTTTCATTTTTGTATCCCCAGTTGCCTTAGCTGTGAAAATGTTTTCAGACCCCCTTAATATAAAACATCAAACCACCAAATCTCATTGGCTATCCAAAAAAGAAATTAAGACTGACCTAGAACAGTCCAGGAGGCAGTTCTAATGTATATACTGGGGATTTCCTGTTTCTACCATGATGCTGCCGCAGCTCTCATAAAAGATGGAAAGCTTATTGCTGCCGCAGAAGAAGAAAGGTTTACCAGAGTGAAACATGACTTTGATTTCCCTGAGAATGCCATACATTTCTGCCTGGATTATGCCGGTATATCAAATAATGATTTAGATTATGTTGTTTTCTATGAGAAGCCTTTCCATAAATTTGAGCGTATTTTGATGACAACTCTCCAGAATTTTCCGAAATCATGGAAGGTTTTCAGAGAAGCAATGCTCACCTGGCTTGGAGATAAGCTTTGGGTAAAAAGTATTATAAAAGATAAGGTGGGCGTAGAAGACAAAAAGATTCTTTTCGGAGAACACCATCTCTCCCATGCGGCTAGTGCCTTTTATCCTTCTCCCTTTAAAGAAGCAGCAATTCTTACAGTGGATGGAGTTGGAGAGTGGACAACTGCAACAATGGGCATAGGCAAAGGAACTGATATAAAATTACTAAAAGAAATAAAATTCCCTCATTCTCTCGGTCTTCTCTACAGCGCCTTTACTGCTTTTTTAGGATTCAAAGTAAACAACGGAGAATATAAAGTTATGGGCATGGCGCCTTATGGCAAGCCAAGATATATTGACAAGATATATGAAAATCTCATTAATGTAGCCTCTGATGGTTCATTTTGGCTGAATATGGATTATTTTACTTATCATTATTCTGACGAGAGAACATTCAATTCCAAGTTTGAAAACTTATTCGGAAAGCCTAGACCACGCGAGATGAATTTTTTCACATCTAACACAAGATTCCCTTCATACTTTGGTGAAAAACCATCGAATTATAAAGAGCTCTGCCAAGAAAACGAATACTATGCAGATATCGCTGCTAGTATACAAAGAGTAACAGAAGAAATTTTATTAAAACTGGTAAATTCTCTGCATAAAGAGACAGGAATGAAGAATCTCTGTATTGCGGGAGGTGTCGGCCTTAATTCAAAGGCAAACGGAAGAATTCTGCGTGAAAGTCCATTTGAAGAGCTTTTCATCCAGCCGGCAGCAGGAGATGGGGGAGGCGCTTTAGGTGCTGCACTACATGCTTATCATGGGTTAATGGGAAAGCCTAGAACTTTTATTCTTGAGCATGCTTACTGGGGAAAGGACTATTCGGAGAGCGAAATCAAGGAATTCTTAGATAGCAACAATATCTCTTATGAATATTTCTCTGATGATGATAAGCTCAAAGACCGAATTGTAGATGATCTTGTGGATGGAAAAGTTGTAGGCTTGTTCCAAGGAAGGTTTGAATGGGGACCAAGAGCATTGGGAAATAGAAGCATTTTAGCAGACCCAAGAAGTGAGGAAATGAAAGACATAGTGAATACAAAGATCAAGTTTCGTGAACCTTTCAGGCCTTTTGCTCCGGTTATACTAGAAGAAAAGACAAGTGATTTTTTCTATGGAGATAATATTGCAAAACAATTTACTGCAAGGTATATGCTTTTGGTCATGCCTTTAAAAGAATCGAAGGCAGAAACCATAAATGCGGTTAACCATATGGGAACAGGGCGACTTCAAACAATCAGGGAAGAATGGAATCCTCGATATTATCAAATTGTTAAGAAATTTGGCGATGCAACAGGGGTGCCCGTCCTTCTTAATACATCTTTCAATTTGAGAGGTGAACCGATAGTAAACTCTCCATCAAATGCCTTCAATACCTTCAGTAAAAGTGGAATAGATGTACTGGTGCTAGAAAATTTTATGATAAGGAAATGAATCGTTATTCTTTGCTATATAAGGAGTAAAAATGGGAATAGGAAAAAGCATTGTATCCAGGTTTGGCATATTTAGAGAACTCTTAGTTTTTCTGTGGCAAAGAAAGCTCTGGTGGTTAATACCAATAATAATCTTTTTAGTATTAATGGGCTTTCTATTGATCTTTACCCAGAGTTCAGCAGTAGCACCATTTATATATACGCTTTTTTAATTGTAAAAATAAGAAAAAAGATGAAGAAAATTTGTAGATCCAATAATATGAATATCTAATGAAAATAAATAAAAAAATCAAACAAAATAAAAAACAATCAAGTTCAAAAATAAAAAATTATTTAATTAATTTGCTTATATTTGCAGCAACAACTATTATCTGTTTCTTTTTTTGCGAAATAGTTACCCGAGTATTTTTTAAAGACAAAATTGTTTTATTCCCACGTTATCAAACTGATGCTAAATATGGAGAATATCGTATTCGAAAAATTCGGCCCAATTTGAATTTCAAGCATACCAGTAAGGACGGTTCTTGGAAATTTACTATAAACAAACAGGGATTTAGAAGCAATTATGATTTTTCATACAAAAAAAACCCAAATACCTTACGTATCATTGCCCTTGGAGATTCTCATACGCAAGGATTTGAAGTACGTCAAGACTTTACTTATTCTGCAGTTATTGAAAAACATCTTAACAAGCATGGTTATAAATCTGAGGTATTTAATACAGGAATATCTGGGTTTAGTACTGCAGAAGAACTGGTTTTTCTCGAAAATGAAGGAGTAAAATACAGACCAGATTTTGTTGTATTAGGATTTTATGCAAACGATTTAGAGGACAATATTAAAGCAAATATATTTGTATTAAATGATAATGAATTAATAGTCAATAAAAAAGAACACATTCCTGGAGTTAGGATCCAAAATATAATTTATAAAATACCTTTAACTAAGTGGCTATCTGAAAATTCTTATTTTTATTCCTTATTGTTTAATACTACATGGGATAATATTAAAAAATTACTTTATAGGGTAAAAAAAGATGAGCTAGTAACAGAGTATGCAATTCCTGTTGAAAAAATAAACGATTACCAAATCTCATTAGAGGGCAAACTCCTTGAACGTATGTATACTTTTTGCAAATCTAACAATATTAAACTTATTATACTTGATATCCCTACGCTCCAGGATTCTTCTTTCCCACTTAGTCTGTATCAAATAGCTAAAAATAATTGTGATATATTCATTACTAGTGATTCAGTTTTAAATGATTATTTTGATGTAGCAGAGATTCATTTGCCATATGGTCATCGTCATATTTCAGAATTCACTCATATTCTATTAGGAGTGACTATAGCCAAAAGTATAATCGATAATTTAAATTAATATTCGATCTTATACTCTTACATAAAAAATATTGCCCTTCATCACTAATTATTCGGTGGTAGACAGAATCATTAAAAATCCCACAAAAAGAATTGTGTTACCACGTTAGGAATTTCTTTAAATAAGAATTTGTATTTGAAAACTATATTAAGAAAAGCTGAAAGAAGTAGTGGAGCAGAAATAATTAAATGAATTATCAAAGAAAATCATATAACTCCTCCGTCCCTCTCAAGGTAATGCATATCGTCGGTGCACATCCAAACTTCATGAAGGTCGCTCCCCTTATGGAAGAAATGTCAAAATATCCACAAGACTTTGATCAGCTCCTTCTTCACACTGGACAGCACTATGATGAAAGGATGTCGAAATCTTTTTTTGATGATCTCAGATTGACTAAGCCTGATGTTTATCTTGGAGTTGGCTCTGGAACACATGCAGAACAAACTGGAAAAATTATGATTGAGTTTGAAAGGCCTATAACTGTTAAAGAGGGAACCAATACTGTTGTTGGAAATAATCCTGATAATATTATTAACACAGCACTTAATATATTAAAAAATGGAATTTCAAGAAAAAAAATCCCAAAATATTGGGACGGAAAAGCCGCAGAAAGAATAATTAGAATCCTAAGTATAAAATTATAAATATTGTTAAATATTATTTGATAAATTCTTTATAAATGATCTTAAATTTCAAAAAATATGGGAACACAATGCTATCATCAAGTTCTCCTATAAAAACCCTTTCTTAGCCTGAATAAAGGAGCAATCTACTATGGAAACTCTATCATTTATAGTCCTTATTCTTTTGTCTCTAGTTGGTTATTCTGGAGGCGCCTCCGCTAAAGCAGGAAAACTCGCAGACATAAAGCCACAAATTGTTGACCTGATTATAGTTCTGCTTATTTGGGCAGGAGCAATTTATTCAAGAATTGCATTCGATTTAAACAAATGGCTTCTGATTCTTATATGGGTAGTCTTATCTGCCACAATAGGAGTAATAGCTATCTTTTTTCGAAAACCAACCAAAGAAAAGAGCTCAGCTAAAAATCTGCCTGAAAAACTGCCAAAAAATCCCATTAAAAAACTATGGCAAATCTGGGAAAACTTTTCTAAAAGAATGGGAAGTTTTCAAAGTAGGATAATTCTTTCATTATTCTTTTTCATATTTGTCTCCCCCTTTGCCCTAGCTGTGAAAATATTTTCAGACCCTCTTAATATAAAACATCAATCAAGCAAATCTCATTGGCTCCCCAAAAAAGAAATTAATGCCGACCTAGAACAGTCAAAGATGCAATTCTGATGTATATACTGGGCATTTCCTGTTTTTACCATGATGCAGCTGCAGCCCTCATAAAAGATGGGATGCTCATAGCAGCCGCAGAAGAAGAAAGATTTACAAGAGTGAAACATGACTTTGGTTTCCCTGAGAATGCTATAAATTTCTGCCTAGAACACGAAGATATTTCAGCTAAGGATTTAGATTATGTAGTCTTTTATGAGAAGCCTTTTCATAAATTTGAGCGTATTTTGATGACAACTCTCCAGAATTTTCCGAAATCTTGGAAAGTCTTCAGGGAAGCAATGCTCACCTGGCTTGGAGATAAGCTTTGGGTAAAAAGTATTATAAAAGATAAAATAGGAATTGAAGACAAAAAGATTCTTTTTGGAGAACACCATCTCTCCCATGCAGCCAGTGCATTTTATCCTTCTCCCTTCAAAGAAGCAGCAATTCTTACAGTGGATGGAGTTGGTGAGTGGACGACCACAACCACAGGCATTGGCAAAGGAACTGATATAAAATTACTTAAAGAAATAAAATTTCCCCATTCTCTCGGGCTTCTTTACAGTGCCTTTACTGCTTTTTTAGGGTTCAAGGTAAACAACGGAGAATACAAAGTCATGGGAATGTCTCCTTATGGAAAGCCAAGATATATTGACAAGATATATGACAATCTCATTAATGTAGCCTCTGATGGTTCATTTTGGCTGAATATGGATTATTTTACTTATCATTATTCTGATGAAAGAACATTCAATTCCAAGTTTGAAAACTTATTCGGAAAACCTAGGCCTCGCGAGATGAATTTTTTCACTTCAAACACAAGATTCCCTTCGTATTTTGGTGAAAAACCATCTAATTATAAAGAGCTATGCCGGGAAAACGAACACTATGCAGATATCGCTGCTAGTATACAAAGAGTAACAGAAGAAGTTTTATTAAAACTTATAAATTCTCTGCATAAAGAGACAGGAATGAAAAATCTTTGTATTGCTGGAGGAGTTGGCCTTAATTCAAAGGCAAACGGAAGAATTCTGCGTGAGAGTGCATTTGAAGAGCTTTTCATCCAGCCGGCAGCAGGAGATGGAGGTGGTGCATTAGGTGCTGCATTACATGCTTATCATGGGTTAATGGGAAAACCAAGAAACTTTATTCTGGAGCATGCTTACTGGGGGAAGGAATATTCGGAGAGCGAAATCAAGGAATTCTTAGATAGCAACAATATCTCATATAAATACTTTTCTGATGATGAAAAGCTCTTAAATAGAGTTGTCGATGACCTTGTGGATGAAAAAGTTGTAGGCTTGTTCCAAGGAAGGTTTGAATGGGGGCCTCGGGCATTAGGAAATAGAAGCATCTTAGCAGATCCAAGAAGTGAGGAGATGAAGGACATAGTGAATACAAAGATAAAGTTTCGTGAACCATTCAGGCCCTTTGCCCCGGTTATATTAGAAGAAAAAACAAAGGATTTTTTCCATGGAGATAATATTGCAAAACTATTTACTGCAAGGTATATGCTTTTAGTCCTGCCTTTAAAAGAATCGAAGGCAGAAACCATAAATGCAGTTAACCATATGGGGACAGGAAGGCTTCAAACGATCAGAGAAGAATGGAATCCTCGATATTATCAAATTGTGAAGAAATTCGGCGAGGCTACAGGGATTCCCGTGCTTCTAAACACATCTTTTAATTTGAGAGGTGAACCAATTGTAAACTCCCCAGCAAACGCGTTCAACACATTCAGTAAAAGTGGAATAGATGTCTTAGTGCTAGAAAATTTTATGATAAGAAAATAAACTCTTATTAGAAGTTTAAAAGAGGGAAAGAATGGGAATAGGAAAAAACATTATATCCAGATTTGGCATATTCAGAGAACTCTTAGTCTTTCTATGGCAAAGAAAACTCTGGTGGCTCATGCCAATAATAATCTTTTTAGTATTAATGGGCTTTCTATTAATCTTTACACAGAGTTCTGCAGTAGCACCATTTATATATACACTTTTTTAAATATGAGTTTAAGATTTTTTAAAAAATCAAAGCTTAAAAAAATTGCACTAAATCTACTTTTATCTTTTATTACCTTTTTGATATTTCTCGGAATTTTAGAAATTGTTTTGCGCACAACGCACCTATTTAATGCAAAGATTTCCTGGTCAGAACCAGATTACATATTGGGATGGCGATATACTCCTGGTCGCGAATATTGGTTTAATGAAGAAAATGATCATCCCATTACTGGAAAAACCAACAGTTATGGATATATAGATAAAAAGTGGTCACTTAAAAAACCTACTGATACCTATCGGATTGCTGTTTTGGGAGATAGTTATGTTGAATCATTACAAGTTGAGACGGATCGTAGTTTCTTAGCACTAACGGAACAGCAACTAAATAGGAACCATGATATTAAAGTCGAATTAATGAACTTTGGACGTTCTGGATACACCCAAACTGAAGAATTATTAGTTATAAAAAATTGCGTCACGCAATTATCTCCAGATATGGTAATGTTATTTTTTTTGCCCTCAAATGATATTGAAGATGTGCTTAGAGAAACCGCACCTGATCTAATACGCCCATTTTATCATATTTCAGAAAGCGGGGAATTGATGCTGGATACAAATTTTGTTGAAATGCGTGAATTCAAACTCAAATGCTATATAAGCTGGTTTAAGCAACATTCCGCACTGATTTCTCTTTTTTGTGAAAGGTATAATTTTTATAAAATACAAAAGAGATCCAAAGCCAAAAGCGGAGCAAATGCTAAGCGAGGAGAAATATCACCAAAAAAGTTAACAGGTTATTTAAGCTTATGTACTGATAATGCCGATGCTGCATATTTTAGGAATTATAAACATAATAAGATATTGATTAAAGTTATTGCAGAATACTGCAAAGAGAAAGGAATCCAATTTATGTTAATCACTATCAATACTAATGCTTATATTCCAGAAGTTGAGAATAAATATAAACTTATTGATACAACTTTTAACCCGAATTTCTTTGAAGACGATTTGGGGAATTTTACACAATCAATCAATGTGGAATATCTAGGATTACAAGGAAAATTCCGAGAGTCTTATGAAAACAGGGGCGTTTTTTTACATTGGATACACTGGAATTATGAAGGGCATAGAGTAGTAGCAAATGCCCTTACTGATAAACTGGAGTCAATTATATATTCAAGTGAACAAGAAAAAGAACAAAATGAGTAAGTTTTCTAGTATTAAACAATTTTGAGAGTTCTTAATATTATTTTTTCTATCATAAATCCACCTGATTCGAAAAATTATATAAGACTTAAAAAAATTAATCTCCTACTTTAACAAGATTGAACAGTCAGAATTATAAGACATAACGATATTTCCCCTTTGCTACCTTGAAACTCCCACTAAAATCATCTCGCTTGAATGGATAAAAAAAAGGCAATTCTCATAGTGAAGGAAAGCAGATTCGCCAAAAAATATACAAAAACAGTATCAGCCTACCTTATCCGCACATTTTCCTCAGGAATATTCCTTGGCTCCCAAATTCTCTTGATTATCTTTTCATTATTAAAGGAAGCATATTCAATGTCATCAACAGTATTAACAATAGAGAAGGAGCACAACTCCTCCGCTTCTCCAAGAACTTTAAATATCAATGTTATTAATGCCCTGGAAGAATGACTCATAATCGGCTTGCTTCTGTATCCTCCAGCCCGCACAACTCCATCAGCTATCTTGATTGCATCTACCTGATAGAAGTCATCCAAAGGCTCTGTCCTCTCCACCCCAACAAATTCTAATGCTTCTGATGGGAAAATGAGATCGAATCCAAAAGCTTTAATATTGAAAGGATTGTCAACTATTATTGGAACAACAACTTCTCCACCTTGATCCACTCTAATATCATTTATAATAAGATTAATATCTGGAGTTTGTTTCATTTGGATTAATCTCATCTGGGTTAAAACAGATCCACCCCTTGAATTACATGAACAATCGCATGGTAAATCATTTATCCCTAAAAACTTCTCAAAAATGGCCTGAGCATCTCCGGGAGTTATATCTGGCTCTGTCTTTGTTCCACTGCAGTCCACATCAGCATTCTCTTTTTTACTCTCTGTAGGGTTTGATATGATGCCGAGGAATATTTCAAATGCTGCTTGGGCATCTGCAGGGGTTATGCTTAAATCACCCGTTACATCACCACATTTTGTGCAGAAAAATGCGGACATTGATTTATCCTTATCCATGGTAATGTTTACTTCTTTATTGTATGCCTCAGAATTACTCACATCTCCAGTCCACTTTGAAAATCTATAATCTTCATTTGGTATTGCCTCTACCTGGACAGAATTTCCATATGAGTATGAATAAATCCCGGGTGAAGGATCTGTGGTCCCCCCCATACCAGGAGTAGGTGACCCTGTGGCAGCAGAGACTGCAAGTTGATAAGTGGAGATCGAATAAGCTGTTATGGTTATGGAATCAGAGACCTGGCTGCTTTGTGCATCTGTTACAGTTAGAATAACATTAAAAGTGCCTGCATTTGTGTATGAATGGGATGGGTTTTGGGTAGAAGAGGAGCCACCGTCACCAAAATCCCAGCTATAGGAGTAAGGTTCAGTACCTCCTGTAGCAGTTCCTGTAAAATCAACAGCCAGCGGAATCCATCCTGAATTAGGCGAGGTGTAAATTTCAGCATCGAGAGGGCTGTTGGGTATGTATTCATATGCGCCAATATCTATCCCCAGCCCATAGGGCACAGGATTTCCGGCATAATCTTGAGTGAGTCCAACATCAACACCAGCATTGATACATGGTGAACTAGTCTGAAGCGTATAGTCATCATTTGCCCCATCATTAAAAAGGGGGTCTGTCGAAATGGAATTTTGGTCATATTTTCCATGACCTATCCAAGTTGCCCAAGACATTCCTGTTCCCCAGGCTTCTCCCTTTACATTCCAACTTACTTTTGTTGCTACGGAATCATAGACGCAATTATAATCTATAGTATTAGTAGTGGCACAATCATTCCCAACTATAACATAACCATTTACCTTGCAATCCACCATAATATTATTTTTTATGATGTTGTTACCCGCAGAAGACCCCAAATGAATTGATTCGTATCTCGTTTTATAAAAAACATTATTATATACCTCGTTACTTGAACCGCCAAGGATATCAAGGCCATCGTTAGTTAGATAAACGAGATTGTATCTCCATATATTCGAATCTGCAGTTGCGTCGAATACCATCCCATCGCCCTCTCGCCCCGTTCCAACGAGCAGAGCATCATGGACATAATTATACTGAAAGATATTTCCAGTAGAACCAGAAACGCTTAACCCACCAGCTCCAGCACCATATACAACTTGTAAACTATTAGCAAAGTCGCAATATTCAACAAGATTATCATTTGAATTATTTTGCATCCCAATATGTTTATTGGTGTAACTTGAGGTAATATTTCTGAATGTATTATTTGAAGCGTTTCCAACTAAAATCCCAGAAGTAACTTGCGTTATTGTGACTCCATCTATAATATTATAATTAGCCGAACTTACTCTGATGGCGTGTATATTAGTATGTTTAATCGTGATGTCATTAACAATTATGTAATCCTTGCTGCTTATATCAATGCCACGATCTCTCTGTCCGGCTTCAATGCCTGGACTTGTATAGGCCGTGTCTGGGTCTGATGCTGAATAGACATATAGAAAATTAGAATCCCAATACCATTTATTAATAGAATCAATATTAGCAATAGATGACTGTTCATTTCCCATTCTCCCATCAATTAAAACCAGCCTGGTATTATCAGCTAGATATGCTACCCAGACATTTGTACTATATAAAGCCCAGCCAGTAACAAGATCAGATCCATTGATAATCGGATCAGCTCCAATTCCGTACGCACCAAAAGTGATTGGATTTTTAGCATTCCCTGAAGAAGATACTATTAATTGCTCTCTCCAAAACTCACCGCGCTTTAAAAGAATCTTATCACCTGGCGAAAACGATGAGCTATTTACCTTTGCAATAATTTGCCAAGCAGTTACTTCAGAAAGACCATCGTTCAGATCACTTCCATTAGTTGCGTCTACATGGAAAACACTTCCCCCAAAGATTTGAGAGGTAATAGCTATCATAAGAAAAATGAAACATCTCAATCTATTTTTCACTCAAGTTCCCTTAGAATGTCCAAAATGAAAATAGTGTTAACAAAATAGACATTTATAAAAAGCTCATTAAATTTTAATTATCATTAATACTTATATATATATGAGTCGTTCCATGCCGGGACATGTGTATAGCCTTAAGGGGTGATTTTGCAGATGGTTTTTTTAGTCTACCTGCAACTTTGGTGGCTAATCATGTTTTTAAAGAAAATAAGATATTTAGCTTAAAATCTCATGGTTTCTACGGTAATACGGTGAAGCCTATTGGAGTTATCGATGTTGTCGTGTAAGATATTTTCCGTTGGTTCAACCGGCATTTCTAAGATTATCAAAGTGTAACTATGTGAACGCACTCCACTCTGATTCTATAAAATTACGAAAGGACAGGTCAGTCCCGACATCGCATGAGTGCGTGCTTGGCCAGAGCGGAGCGTAGGGATCGGCCATGGTGTTGGGTCATTCCTCAAGGCTTTATTGACGATCTCTTGTTAGTTTATTATTCTGATACGTCCTTCAATCCTCGTTTAATCCCTTCTACTGTTGTCCGTATCATTTCTTACGTATCAATAGAAGTCTAAGATTTCCTGGTTGAAACTGAGCCATAAGGGTTTTGCTCTCCTGTAAGAAAAATATATTACAAAAAACGACATTTTCTGATCAGCGACAATTATTTTTCCGGGTAATAATGTATAAGATTCTTTCGGGAGTCTCGCGAATGAAATGAGCGAGCATTAGTTGACGTCGGTCAGACATCTGCAATTTACATCATATCCATAATGCCATTATATGGCTGTTTGAACTACTCCCCAAAAACTGGACAATGCAATAAGGTGAAATTTGACCTGCCATAATCTCGGAGGAGGTATGGTAATATGGTCAATATGAGAAAGAGTTATGATGCGACATTTCGAGCCAAGGTGGCCTTGGAAGC
>Ga0307380_10009213_pt1 | contig 12557 bp, 10 predicted proteins | sample UN3MG_FD_202239 | JGI IMG/M metagenome (GOLD analysis project Ga0307380, IMG submission 202239) | Soil microbial communities from Risofladan, Vaasa, Finland - UN-3 | ecosystem: Environmental > Terrestrial > Soil > Coastal area > Acid sulfate soil | place: Finland: Risofladan, Vaasa | collected... | reverse complement strand
TACGGCGCTGGAGGTGAAGGACACGGTAAAATCCTGGGCCATATACTCTCATCTACACGATGGTGATCCACGCTATTACACGTTCGAGATGAGCGAAGGGGACCGACTGCTCCTGAACCTCATCGTCCCGGTAAAGGACGGCGACGAAGGCTTCCTTCCCCGAATGGTCCTGATGGCGCCGGGGATATCCAATGAAGGCGCGTTGCCTGGGCTTGTCGAAACTCCGGACGGTTATGGATACCAGGTGATCGAGTCGTCCTTGCCGGAGGAAGCCACCTATGAAGGTTTCTCGCCTAGTGCATACTACGAACTAGGCAGCAGTGACTACCCCGCCCCGGTCACAGGTAGATATTACGTCGCCGTCTTCTCCACCCCACCGATAGAAGGCAACTTCGCGTTGGTCGTCGGATACGCGGAATCATTCACACTGCAGGAGATGGTCCTAATCCCGTTCAGTCTTTATTCGGTGTATCTATGGGAGGGACAGGGGGCATGGCAGGTCCTCGCGCCCATGGCGCTGACGTTAGTGGCGGGCATGGCGCTATTTCTGTACTTCAGAAGGCGGAGAACAGATGGTCTGGAGGTCCAGCACTTCTTGCTTCTGGTAGGAGGGCTGATCATCCTGGGAACGGCGGCCAGCACCGCCACCCAGGCCGTTATTTCGGTCTGGGATAGCCAGCTGGGGATGGAAGTGATGATTACCGTGTTCCTTTTCCTGATACCCGGGGTCTTCGCTCTGTTCATACTACGACGGGCCTGGGATGGTTCAAGTCCAAGCGGTATCGACAGGGCAATATTGGTCGTTCTAGGTCTGCTGTCAGTGGTAGCCTGGGCCGGTTATATCGTCGGTCCGGCCTTGGTGGTGTTCGGCGCTCTGCTTCCTGAGAGGAAGGCATACATGCCCCGCCGTTAGTTCAAAACATCCCAAAGCTGTCCAGGCCCAGTAAGAATAGGGATATCGTCAAGATAACGGGGACCGCGATCACCACTCCGGCCTTGGCAATGTCCCGGCGGCTCACCTTCTTGGTCGAATAGATGAGGGTGATGGGCGGCGTCCCGATAGGGGTGATGAAGCTGAGCGAGACGCACAGCCCGCAGGTCAGAACGAGCAATTGAGGTGACAATCCCAAGGCCCGGGATAGTCCCAGGAGGATAGGGATGAACATAGCGGCCGTGGCGGTATTACTTATGAAATTAGTGATCACAACGGTGACGGTCGCCACGACCAGAAGGACTATGATCAGCTGTGCGCCCAGCAGCGCATTTTGCAATCCATCCGCCAACCACTGCGCGGCGCCGGAGAACACCAACGCTTCCCCCAACGCCAGCCCGGAACCGATTATCAGGAACACGTCCCAGGAGATGGAGCGGGCGTTATCCCAATCGATCGCCCGGACGATGAACAACGCCACCGAGGCGGCCAGAGCGACAACGGCAGCGCTCATGAACGAGGCCGGAAGATCGAACCAGTTGGCGATGTTCGCCCCTATGATCCAAAGCACGACCGTAGGTACGAACACCATCAGAGTGCGGCGCTCGCCTCCGTTCAATCTCCCCATCTCCTTCAGGTCATGACGCAGTTCCCCCACCTCCAAACGCTCTCCCTTTGAGGGGAACAGGCGGGTCAGCAGGAACCAGGCGCTTATGAGAAGCACCAACCCCATGGGGACGCCCACCATCATCCAATCCAGGAAAGTAAATGAAATTTCCTGGGCCAAAAGCCCGGAGGCTATGGCGTTAGGGGCGGACCCGGTCACGGTCATCATTCCCCCAGCGGCGGAACCGATCCCGATGCCGAGCAGCATTCGGGCGGTGACATGCTCCCCTACGTCCTTCAGTCGCGTAGTGATGCCCAGGACCACCGGTATCAATATCGCCACCGCGGCGGTATTGGATATCCACATGCTCAGGAAGGCCGCCGCGCCCATTAGATAGAACAACGTGCGATCGCGGTTGCCGTCGGCACGCAGCACCATAAAGTATGCCAGGCGACGGTCCAATCCGTTACGGTGAAAGGCCTCCGCCATGATCAATCCGCCGATCATCAGGAAGACGATGGGATCTGCGAAAGGTTCCAGGGCCTGTGCTGCGGGAAAGACGCCAAAGAGGGTCAGCAGTACTGGTACCAGCAATGCCGTCGCCGGCAGCGGTAGGGACTCGAAGGTCCACATGATAGCAATGCACAGGAAGATGCCCAGGGCGTCCTGCACCTTGCGATCGAGGTCCAGCGGTAGAAGTACGAAGACGATGAGGGTCAGGAACGGTATAATTAATTTGATGGGACGCTGCCAGGGCGGCCGCAGTCCACGAAAGAAATGAAAGAACGGCACCCGGTCTCGTAGAGAATAGAGGATCGTCCCCAGTGACCGCTCTTCGCCCCGGTTGCCCACGCCAGAGCTATTGGGGCCAGGGATATATTAGAATGTCCGGCGGAACAAGATTTTAATAGAGCGACCACGTTTGACGCCCGATGGCCGAGCTTGCCTATCCTAAAGGACCTATCAAGATATTCTCTCTGCTGCTTATAGTGACAGCGGTGGTCTTCTATTGGGTATGGGGGATCGTCTATGGAAGTTGGAATCTTTTTTCCCCGGAGAACATGGGCGTGTACGCCATTTTCGTCGTCCTTCTCGGTTTTGGTGTTCTAGGGTACCTTCTGACCCGGTTCAAGAAGTGAGCCCGCTACGCAACTATTATATCTGGACACATCGAATATTGTCCAGAGGGAAAGCGTTTGAAAAAATTAGGCAGTTGGTTCGTGCCATACCTCATGGGTCTATTGATCGCCATCGAGGGGGCGGCCTTGATGGTCCTATCTCGAAGGGTGGAGTTCGTGGACGTCCTGGTGCTCGACCAAATGTTGGTCATGGTCCTGGGCGTGGTGTTCTTCGTTCTGGGAATGTTGCTTTTTGTTCCGTTGTTCCCTCAATGGCAGGGGAAGGTCAGTGAAAACATCTTGAAAAAGGTGCAGCTATCGGCAGCTGTGGCCGTACTGATAATATCCCTGATCTTTCTGCTCATAGCCGCCCCGGCGATCGTGGGGGATGTTGGTGAAATAGGCAAGCAGTGGGTGGTGCTGGTCGCTTCTGAGATGTTCCTATTGGGCATTCTCGCCTTCGTTTTCCTCTACTACGAACCGTTGGCCAACCGTAGGATGGCCTGGCTGGAGTGGCTAGGAATGTTCGCCGCATGCCTGGTGATAACCGAAGGAGCGGTCATATTCGGTCTTCGTGGCAATCTGAACATCCACGGGGAAATGCACGTGGGATCGGAGTTCATGATCCTCATAGGCATCATCCTGATCGCATTGGGCATCTTCGAGATGATGATATTCAACCGTCGAAGGGAAGGGGAATCAGAGAAGACGATAAAGATCGTGGACTGGGCCGGTCTGGCGGTAAGCCTGGCCATCGGAGTGATCGGTCTCATCGCCTTGGTCGTAGCGACATCCATAACCCTGGACGGACACACCCTCGGCATCATGTGGTTGGTGGTAGGCGGGCTTCAACTGGCGCTGTTAGGCGCATTGCTCAATTATACCCAAGCATTGGTAGGTGGACGCGAAGGATGGAACATGGACCTGGGTCTGATAACCACCATCGTGCTGCTGATAATGATACCCATAGCTGCCTTGCTCTGAATCACATGGAGCGGGAGGCGTAGGTAGGCCGGTCGACCGGCTTGCCGCAGATCAGGCATTTTCCCAGGTATTCCTCTTTATGATAGGGGGTCCCGAGCAGCTTCAGACCGCTACGTTCCTCGAAGGTACGACCGCACTCTTCCGTGCCGCACCATCCGAAACGCACCACCTTCTCCGGTATGTTCTCCAACGATTCCAGTTCCTGCACCGCATTGTTCGAAGCGGCCACGGCCTTCTCTCTCAATTCGCGAGAGATGGTGATGAGCATTTCACGTACGTGGTCCACCACGTCCGCGCGGTCCAGGGTGCCTTTGCCGCCAGTGTCCCGTCGGGCATAACTGACCTTTCCGCCTTCTATGTCGCGCATGCCCATTTCCAGACGTAGCGGTACACCGCGGATCTCCCAATTGTGGAACTTACTGCCTGGCCTCTCATCGCTGTCATCCAGTTTCACGCGTATGCCAGCTGCCATAAGCTCCTGCCTCAGCTTTTGACATTCCGCAGCCACCTCGTCCACCTTGCCTTTGGCGAGAATGGGGACGATCACCACTTGGAAGGGGGAGATGTCCGGCGGGAGCACCAGGCCCTTGTCGTCACCATGCACGGCCACGACGGCGCCGACCAATCGCTCGGACATTCCAAAGGTGGTCTGATGGACGAATTGGCGGTTGCCCTCCTTATCCTCGTAGGTGATGCCGAACGGTCGAGAGAAGTTCTCACGGTAATGGTGAATGCTGCCCAATTGCAGACTACGGCCATCCGGGAGCAGGGTGTCCACGCCGACGGTGTAGTATGCCCCGGGGAACTTGTCCCATTCGGTGCGCTTGAGCAGGAAGAACGGGAGGCAGAGATGCTTCATGACCTTCTCCAGGATGACAAAGTCCTCCTCGACCTGTTCCTGTGCGCCCGCCTCGTCCACATGGCAGGTATGCGATTCGAAGAAATGGATCTCGCGAACCCGGATGAAGGCGCGGGTCTGCTTCGTCTCGTACCTGAACGTGTTCACCAATTGGTAGGTCTTTAGCGGCAGATCGGTATGTGAGCGCACCCAAAGGGCGAAGATCGGGTACATGGCCGTCTCGCTGGTCGGACGCAATAGAAGACGGACGTCCAGTTCGTTCAATCCGGCATGCGTGACCCAGTACACCTCGGCGTCGAAGCCCTTGATGTGGTCCTTCTCCTTATTGAACTCCGTTTCCGGAATGAGCAGAGGGAAGCAGACCTCGTCGTGGCCGGTGACGTCGCATTCCTCTCGAATGTAAGTGTCAATGAAACGCATGATCTTCCAGCCGTAGGGGGTCCAGATGTTCATGCCCTTGATGGGATAACGCTTGTCAGTGAGGTTGGCCAGTTCCACTACTTCGTTGTACCACTCGCTGAAATCCTCTTGTTTCCTCATTTCACTACACCCTCAGGTCGATATCATCGGAATAATGTGACCTTCTATAATCCTTTGCGAACAGGGGCGATCAGTCCAGGATGGCCTTGGCAACTTCCGGGGCGACGGATATCTGCGAGACCTCGCTCTCCAGCGTGTTTGCGCAGGCCAGCTTGTCCACGTGTTTCTTCAGGTTGTCCAGGGCGTTGCCGACGAACAGTCCGTGGGTGCAGGCGGCCATAACGCTCCTTGCTCCCAATCTCCTCAGTTCCTCGGTGGCGGCGATGATGGTGCCCCCTGTGGAAATGATATCGTCCACGATGAGGACCTTTCGACCCTTGGCGTCGATGTTCTTGGGTGTCATGTGGACATGAGTACCAGATAATCTGGTCTTCACCAGATAGTCCCAATCCACTCCCAGTCGCTCGGCGGTCCAGCCCGCTCTCTTCAAGGCTCCCTCGTCCGGAGCCAGGACCAGGTCCACCCCGAACTCTTTGAAGAAATCCCCCACGCATGGTGCGGCATGGACGTCTATCACTTCGGCCTTGGTGAACCACTCCATGATCTCGGGACCATGGACATCGATCAGGACGACCTTGTCGGCATTCATCTGAATGTGTTCGACCATGACCTTTGCGGACAACGGCTCCCCCCGGTTGAAGCGCTCGTCCTGCCGGGCGTATCCGAAATAGGGAATGACGCAGGTGATCTTCTCCGCTCCCAATCCTAAAGCGGCGTCCTGCAGCAGAAGCAGTTCCACCAACTTGTCATTGGGGTAGGAGTTCTGCACGATGACGACCTCGCCGCTGAGGGCATCCCGGTCGATACGGGCATACGTCTCTCCGTCGGGAAAGGTCTTGGTGATGGCTTGCACGTACTCGGCGTTGAGGTTGCTGGCCAGGTCCTTGGCCAAATTAGTGGAAGCGGAACCGCCTATAACGATCATCGTCTGGAGATGCGATTCCCGATTATTAAGGGATTCCGTGGGCCTGGATGGGTGGTGATCCCGATCGGCCCTTCCGATCTGCGGTTTTCAATGTCCTACGACAATGCCATCATCCTCTCCCCAACTTATTTATCGTGTCCCCCTGATATCATCAACGGATGGGAATGCAAACCAATTCTGTGTTAGAGTCCAGCGGTAAAGCCGAACTGCCTTCTGAGGATGAGGAGGAGATCGTACAGGAAGATGTCTTGGACGACGATGTCGAGGACATAGATATCCCGGACGAGGTGGTGGTGCATCGGGAGCGCCAGCCATCGAAGCATACATTGGATGACCCCAAGTACGGCCACATGGACGGCGTGGGCATAATCTACGGGAATGTCGGCGCCGCCTCATTTCATTTGAGAGTGCTGGGTGACCTGCAGAAGATGGATTACATTCAGGTCAGTCACCAATCTCATGGCTGGGTTCTCGGTCAGGTATCGGAAATGGAGAGGAAGACCGACCTGACCTTGGAAAAGGCCAAGAGACTCAGTGAGGGCATGGATATAGATATCGACGAGATCGTCATCGCCCAGATATCCATCTTAGGTTACCGGGACGAGCGAAATCTGCTACAGATGCCGCGCTCCCCCTTCAAAGCAGGCGATATGGTCTACCGGGCCATGGACACACTGATCAAGGATGTCATCGGCCTCAAGGAGGGGACTCCAACCGGGGCCTACATCGGTAAATTGTACGGATACGACATCAACGTCGAGATTGACATCAATGCCATGGTGCAGAAGCACGTCAGCATCCTGGCAAAAACTGGTGGAGGAAAGAGCTTCCTATGCGGCGATCTGGTCGAGGAGCTGATGAAGCACGATGTCACCGTGCTGATCCTGGACCCGCACGGTGAATATGGTGCCATGAGGGACGTCGGCACCGTCATGCCTGGCAAACGCGACTTCGGCATATTGCCTCAGGGCTTCGCCGACAAGATCACCGAGTTCGCCACCGACACGATCATCAATAAGGACGCTAAACCATTGAAGTTCACCCTGGCCAACATCGACGCCCGTGACCTTCTGGCTCTTACGTCCATTAAGAACGGCAAGGTGTACCTGAACGTGCTGCGGAAGGCCATCGACGGACTGAAGGCGGTCAGGAAGGATTATGGTCTAAAGGAGATCATCGGCATGCTGGAGGCCGACGAGGACGCCAACAATCAAACGCTGATAGCTGAACTGGCGTACCTCAACGAGGTCAATATATTTGCTCCCCAGGGTACCAAGATTGACGAGCTGATCAACATCGGGATGACGACCATCATCAATCTTAAAGGGACGCCTCCGGACATACAGGAGCTTATCGTGACCCGTTTGGCCACGGCAATGTTCGAACTGCGCAAACTGGGCAAGGTCCCGCCGATGATGCTCATCGCCGAGGAGGCCCACAACTTCTGCCCCCAGCAGGGGACCACGTCCTGTTCCAAGATATTCAGGACCATTGCTGCGGAAGGCCGTAAGTTCGGTCTTGGTCTGACCATCATTTCTCAGAGGGCGGCCAAGATCGACAAGAACGTGCTATCCCAATGCAATACCCAAATGATCCTGAAGGTCACCAACCCGAACGATCTGAAGGCCATCGCCGCCTCTGTCGAGGGATTGCAGGCTGGAATGGAGGACGAGATACAAAGGCTTCCGATCGGCGTCGCTCTCATCATGGGCGGCAACATACAGATGCCTCTGTTCGTGGAGGTCCGTCCCAGGCAGAGCAGGCACGGCGGGGAGAGCGTGGAGATCATCCCCTCCAAGAGGCTGTGAGATGCGGGACACCATTTCCAAAGAGCATCTGGAAAGGTACTTGGACATCACCAAGCGAGCCTTGGACAAGATCGGGATCGCCGCGCCCGAGCGTTCCTTCAATCGCAAATTGGCCGAATCGTTCCTGGAGATGGCCACTACCTATTACCAGGATGCCAAGCACTTCGCCGAGAAAGGCGATTATGTGAACGCGTTCGCCTCGGTCAACTATTCCCATGGCTGGCTGGACTGCGGGGCTCGCATCGGACTGTTCGACGTGGGCCAGGACGACCAGTTGTTCACTCTCTATGAGTAGGGATCAGAGCAGCCTAGGCCCCTTGACGTCCAAGGTGCAAAGGAACGTCTCCCCATAGGCGGAGAGGGCCTCCTGCAGAAGCGTCAGGTCCGGACCAGTGGCGAAGATCGAATTGCCGATCATCGCCTGGCTGGCCCAGCCCCATTTCTTGGCCTCCCAGACCGCTCGGCGCACCTCCGGCGTGGAAAGCCCGGACCCTTCCATGAACTCGTTGGACAGGCGGAAGAAGTTGTCCAGAGTCGGTTCCCGCATCAGATCGTCCACGCATCTTTCGCCCACAGCGTTGATGTGTTCCCGAACTTCCTTCTTGCCCAGCATCTCCGTGGTGGGGATGGAAGGTCCGACGATGGCGAGGACGAGGTTCATATGGCCGTTCATCCGCTGCACATCTCCGATGGGCGGAAGCCCTGGCTTCTTTCGCAGTTCGATCCCCCCGCGCATGATGCCGGAGACATCACCCATGCCCGTGCGGTTAACGATCTCGGCGGAGTGGGCTGCGGAGTACGCCTCCCCCTCTGGTAGATCCAATAAAGAGGCCAAGGCCCAAGCCGCGGACAACGAACCTGCGGCGCTGGTGCCGAAACCTTGTGCCAAGGGGATCTGCAGTTCGTTGTGCACATCAACGTCCAGTTTCCTATCGCCAAGCAATGAACGGACGGCGTGCTCGGTGACCGGCGCTTGAGCTTTCAATCCGTTCAGCCAGATGTTTATCATGCCAGTACCTTCCGTCACCTCGACCTCGCTGATCACGCCCAACGAGATGCTCAATCCAGCGCCTCGTGAACCACAGGTCATGACATCCTCATGCTCGCAGACCTGGAACAGTCCGGTGATGTGCCCGGGGCAGAACGCCTTGGTCTTCATAGGTTGGAAACCTCCGTGATGATCATATGGGCCACTTGGGACTTGCTGCCCTCCAGGGCCTTTTTTCCTTTTTTAGTGACAAGCACGATCCTGGTCTGACCCTTGGTCACGTCCTTTAGATCGTTAGCTGCGACCGCCAGCAGATCGTTCTTCTTCAACGATGAACGGGCCTCCGATAGGAGGGTCGCCTCATCGACCTGGGATTCGGCCTTGAAGCCTACCACCGTTCCGCATCTTTCGCGGATGAGGGGCAACATCTTGGGTGCGCTCTTCAATCGCAGTGTCACCCCGCCCTCCTCTGACGGCAACTTACCTCTCTCCCCGTTCAAAGTAAAATCAGATAGGGCGGCCGGGACCAGCACGATGTCATGGGAAATATCGGGGATCATATTCTTCAGGTCGGCCAAGCTCTCGAAGCGACGCGTCGGTAGGAACGAAGGCAGCGCCACGCTGTGCCGCCCCATCCACAGTTCCATATCCGCGCCCTGATGGTAACCGGCCATGGCCAATTCCACCGCGGTCTCTCCGGTCCCGAGATTGGTGATTATGCGCATGTCGTCCATCCGTTCCGCGGAGGAACCACCGATGACCAGTACCTTCTTGCCGCACATCTCCCCGGCGCTCAACCTGCGGATGGTGGCATGGACTATCTCCTGCATATTGGCGATCTTGGCCTTCCGTCCCTCCATGCGCGGACCGATGAACTCCACGTTCGCCTTCTTTAAGCGCTCGATGTTCTCGGCCACCATGGGGTTGTGGAACATTGCCCCGTGCATCGCCGGGGCTATGAGCAGGGGGACTCCCGATCCCAAGGCCACCGTGGCCATGGTGGTCACGGTCGTATCATCGATCCCACAGGCGATCTTGGAGATGGTGTTGGCCGTGCAGGGGGCGATGAGCAGAAGATCGGCCCGTCCGGGCACGTCTCCCAGCAGGGTCACGTGCTGCACACGTCCGTCCAGCTCTGTGATGGTCTCCTCTCCAGTTGCGAAGCTCATGGCGTACGGAGTGACCAGTTTGGTCGCCTCCGATGACAGGACCGGGATCACTCGCGCACCGTGCCTCATCAGTTCCCGGGAAAGCTCGAAGCATTCCACCGCGGCAATGGAACCAGTGATGCCCAATACGATGGTCTTCCCGCTGAGCAGGGAGGATACACTGCCACGAATTCCCTCGGAGGGATGCATGCCTGTAAATTCGAAGGTCTCGATTTAAACGTATGCTTGTACGACCCTCTTTACCTGCTCGAGCACATCTGGCAACGGTCCATTGGAATCTACAATGCGCCAGTCGAACCTATCGACCAGCATCAGATAGTTCTCCTGCACCTGTTTCAGATAATCGCTTCTCTCGAACTTACTAAGGGACCCGCGATCCCCCACCCGTTTCATGGCCAGGTCAACATCGCTGGTCAGCAGAACTGTCATATGAGGGCGACGGATCACCGGTGAGTTGATCAGGACCAGCCAGGGCAGGCCCTCCTCTCCCATGCTCTCCTGCAAGGCGGCGCCCTGATAGGCGACCGTGGAGCCGAAATATCGATCACAGATCACCATCTTGCCCTGGTCCATCCATTGAACGATCTGTTTGGTATGCTCACAGCGGTCAGCGGTGAACAGCAGCGATTCTGTGAGGGGGTCCAGCCCTTCTTCGTTGGACCTTCGTACGGCCAATCCCAGCCAGTCCTTGGTCGGTTCCGCGGTCAGCACCACCTCTCGCCCCATCTCCCGCATCCAATCGGCCAATTTCCTGGAGATGGTGCTCTTTCCGGTGCCGTCTATCCCTTCCAGTACTATGAACGCCCCTTTCTTCCTGTTCAAAGAGTTCCCCTCCCTTGCTTCCGTTGGTATATCCTCCAACTGAGGATGAGCTCTTTGGCGGCATAGACCTCGTCCACCCGTCCCACCGCGGTGTTGTGCGGCGCGCTCTTGATATCTTCCGGGTCCCCATTGGCGATGTCCAGCAATGCTTGCGCATACTTGTCGAGGGTCTCCTTGGACTCGGTCTCGGTAGGTTCAATCATCAGTGCTTCCTCGACCAGCGAGGGGAAGTATATGGTGGGGGTCATGAACCCCCGGTCCAGCAACGCTTTGGCGATATCCGAGGCGTGTATCCCCTTCTCCTTGGCCAGCCTGCGCGCGGAGATCACGAACTCATGTTTTCGCAGTTCGGCGAAAGGCATCTCGTAGGTCCCGACCACCCTGCTCTTCAGGTAATTGGAGTTGAGCACGGCCTTCTGCGACACTTCCTTCAGACCATCCCCTCCCTTGGCCAGTATGTAGGCGTACGCTCTGACCAGCACCGCGAAGTTGCCGTACAGCGAACGGACCTTGCCGATACTGTCGATGCGATCGAACTCCAGGGCGTACTTTCCCTCGGCCGATACGATGCGCGGCACCGGCAGAAACGGTTCCAGGAACTTTCTGACCCCGACCGGCCCGGCACCAGGCCCCCCTCCTCCATGCGGGGTGGCGAACGTCTTGTGCAGGTTGAAGTGCACGATGTCAAAGTCCATGATCCCCGGTGTGGTCATGCCCATGATGGCGTTCAGGTTCGCTCCGTCGTAATAGAGCAGCGCTCCGGCCTCGTGCACCATTTCGGCCAAGGTGCCGATGTCCTTCTCGAACAGTCCCAAGGTGTTCGGGTTGGTGACCATGACCGCCGCCGTACGTTCGGATAGCGACGCCTTCAAGGCTTCCAGGTCAACGCACCCATCCGGGCCGGAAGGGACCTCCACGACGGTATAACCGGCCATGGCCGCGCTCGCCGGGTTCGTTCCGTGAGCAGAATCGGGGACGATGACCTCGTCCCTCTGTTGGTTGTTGGCGGAATGGTACGCCTTCGTCAGGAGCATTCCGGTGAACTCACCATGGGCCCCCGCGGCCGGTTGCAAGGTAACCGCGTCCATGCCAGAGATGGCGCAGAGACACTTCTCCAGCTCGAACATCAGGTGCAACGCCCCCTGCAACGAATCCTCGTCCTGGCAAGGGTGCACCGACGTCACCGTCGGTAAGGAGCTCAGCAGGTCGGCGTACTTGGGATTGTATTTCATGGTGCAGGAACCGAGCGGATAGATCCCGTTGTCCACGCCGAAGTTCATCTGGGAGAGGTTCACATAATGGCGCACGACCTCTCGTTCAGGCAGATCTGGCAGGCACAGGGTCTCTCGACGCATGCTCTCCGGAACATTCTCTTCATCCTCGCTCATTAGGCAGAAATCGTTCTCTCCTAGCAGCTCAAAGATCAGAGGCTCGTCATATCTGGCCTGGCGGTAGCTCATTGCACCACCTCTTTGAGGGCGACGATCAGACGATCGATGTCCTCCGCGCTGTTCATTTCCGTGGTGGTGAGAAGCATATGGTCGTTCAGGCGCGGAAGGTGTCTGTGCATCGGCATGCCGCCGATGATCCCGTGACGCAGCAGAAGCTTGTTCAGCTTCTCCGGCCTTACCGTCGTTTTGACCACGAACTCGTTGAAGTGCGCACCGTTGAAGAAAGGCGAAGTGAAACCATCCAGCTCATCGATGCGCTGCATGAGGGACCGGGCGTTCCTCATGTTGATGCGAGCCAGGGCGCGCAGTCCCTTGCTGCCGACCATGCCCAGATAGGCAGAGACCGCTATGGCCA
>Ga0307380_10009211_pt1 | contig 12559 bp, 21 predicted proteins | sample UN3MG_FD_202239 | JGI IMG/M metagenome (GOLD analysis project Ga0307380, IMG submission 202239) | Soil microbial communities from Risofladan, Vaasa, Finland - UN-3 | ecosystem: Environmental > Terrestrial > Soil > Coastal area > Acid sulfate soil | place: Finland: Risofladan, Vaasa | collected... | reverse complement strand
CAAGAAAAGTTGCATAAAAAATGGCAAAGACTTGAAAAAATAAGGGAGCTTAAAAGAAAGACTGAAAAACAGTTGGATGAAATTGCTAAACGTAAAAAGGATAAAAACAATGTCGGGACCTGATTGTAAGGAATGTGGGAATCATTTTATGAGCTGTACATGTGACAAATTAGAGCCTAAATTAACTATTAGAGAGATCTGTATGTCCGAAGAGATACAATGTCAATTAGCCCCCATAATCACTAATTATTTAGATTTTAAAAGACCGTTAATTGACGCTTTAAGTTTTGTATTATCAATAATAAGTAATGATCATAAAAATAATTTAGAAATATATAAAAATTGTTGGGGTACAAGTGAATTGGAAGAGCTGTAGTAATAAAGAGTTTCCTAAAGAAAAAGACCAGATAATAGTTAAAACAGAAGGTAATAAATTAGGTTATACGCACGCTTATGTGTACGTAAGAGAAGGTGAGGGATTAGGTGGATGGTTTGATGAGTGGAGATATGCAACAGAACAAGAGATTTATGAGTTTGGAAAAATAGATTGCGCCTATTTAAAAATTAAAGTGCCAAAACCAGAAGACACGATAATTGAGGTAGAGGTGGGAGAAATTAAGCTGATATAGCTCAATTGGTAGAGCACCCGACTTGTAATCGGACGGTTGAGAGTTCAAGTCTTTCTGTCAGCAACAAATTAATTAAGGATAATTATGGAAACAAAAAAAAGTAAAATTAAAGAAGATAAAGTTAAGTTAAATAAAAATGATTTAATTACATCTAGTAATTTACAAGAGTGTGTTAGAGATGTGTTTTTAACTGCAATAAGACGTTTAAACGCAGCTGAAGAAAGACTAGATAGGGCTGTTAGAAGCTTAAAAACGAAGTCGCTAGAGTTTAGAAAGCTTAAAGCCATCGCTGATGATAAATTGGGTCAATATATAGCTAAAATGGAAAGCATAGAAGATACATTTTTTACCCTTTATCACAACATAAAGAAAAATCAGTTTTTATATGCCGATGCTCCAGAAGAGTGGTGGAATGACTATTTAGATCTTAAAAGGCATTATAAAGAAGAGAATAAGAAAGGAGATAAAGATGTTAAGACTCTTTGATAAATATTTAAACAATTTAATTACAAAAAAACTAGCAGACAAACAATGTAACTGCCAGCAACCGACTGAAGAACAAAAAATAAATAAACGAACCTTTGTTAAAAAGGGGAAATTAAAAAACAACGCACCGTTAGACCATAATGAGTATTTAAAAAGAACTTCCATTACATGGGGAGTCCTAGCCAACTATATAGCTGAGCTTAGGATAAATGCAAAAATAAACCAACGAAAATTAGCTAAAAAGTTAAATATTTCTCCTGCTCAAGTTTCTAGACTAGAGCTTGGAAAAGTAGCTTTAACTATTGAAATGGCTGAAATTTTAGATGAAATTTTCAATGTAAATATCAAAAAACTCTGGGATTTCCCATTTTTTAAAGAAGAAGAATGCAAAAAGCTAGATGAACCTTATAAAATCACATTCGGTAAGTTTACAGGTAAAACAGCGGCTGAACTGCCAAGACACTATGCCATCTGGTTGCGAGAAAACGGAACCTTTAAAGACGGAAAAAATAGAGAATTATATGACGAACTAATAAAAGCGCATAAATTATAGGTTAATCATGTTTTTTAAGACAAAAAAAAGAAAGAAGGCTATAGAAGGGCTCAAAAGACAGCTTGAAAAGTTAAAAAAGACCCAAAATCCAGTGGAGTTTAGTTATAATCAATTGCAATTAGTAACGGAAATAGCCGACTCGTTAATGAAGCTGCTTTTAAAAGAAATATAATATGAAAATGCTAAAAACGTTATGGAATACAGTACTTGCTATAACAGTTTATGAGACATTTAAGGGCAACGATGACTTTAGGAAAATAATAGTATTAATTTTACATAGAATAAAAGATTTGATAGTTTATTTGCTTGATAAAATTAAATAGGAGATTTTATGCGTAAGTTAATATTGCTGTTAGTTTGCCTGTGTTTTACAACCGCTGGTATAGCAAAAGATACTCGTGAGCATGATAAGGTCGCCAAAGGAATTGGTGGCACTATATTTAAGATATTAATACACGTTTTAGTTGAAGTTGGACTTGTAAAGGCTTGCGAAAAAATAGAAGAAAGAAAGACACGTAATTTGGAAGACGAAAATAAAAGGTTACAAGACGAAAATGATAGATTAAAACAGGAAGCTGAAGAAAGTAAAAATGAGGACGCAGCATGAAAGATATAATACATATGGTAATGTTTGCTTTATCTTTGATGGTAACTGTTATATTCGGAATAAAATATGGATTGCCTTGTTTAATATGCTATGAAATAGGCGTGCATATTGAAAAATATATTAAAAAAAAAGAAAAGTAAATGGAATGGAAAAGTCTTAAAGACCAGTGGCCTCCTTCAAATAGCGAAGTAGTAGCGTATTATTTCTTTCATGTTAATGATATTGATGAAGGAGAGCCTGATTATGGTGTTTGGCATGCAGAAGTTGTACATGAAAAGTTTTTAGATAAGATATGTACTACTAAAGATATTTTTTGGATAAAACCGCCTCAGAACCACAATAGGGGCCAACACGTGAGTATGGATGGAGTTAACGAGCTTAAGCAACAAACAGATTGATAGCTATAAAAATTCTAACGCCAGAATCAATATATTTGAAGGACCAGTTAGAGCTGGAAAATCATTTATAGCACTTCTTAGATGGATAGATTTTTGTAAAAACGGCCCTGAAGGACCCTTGATTATCTGTGGAAGAACAGATAAAACTATTAAAAGAAATATAATACAGCCGCTTCAAGACATGATCGGATCTGCCGTGAACTATTCAATAGGTAAAGGTGAAGTTCAGCTTTATAATCGAGTAATGTATGTAGTGGGTGCTAATGACGATAGAGCCGAGGCTAAAATAAGAGGATCTGAGTTTGCTGGGGCTTTATTAGATGAAGCGACTTTACTGCCTGAAAACTTCTTTAAAATGCTTTTATCAAGGCTTTCAATTCCTGGATCACAGCTATTTTGTTCTACTAACCCCGATAGCCCCTATCATTGGTTGAAAACTGATTTTATAGATAGAGAAAGCTCATTAGACCTAAAAGTTTTTTCATATAGTATACATGACAACCCAACTCTTAGTGAAAAATATATTAAAGACCTATCAGCCGAATATCAGGGTCTTTGGTATAAAAGATACATAATGGGAGAATGGGTACAAGCTGATGGAGCAGTTTATGATTTTTTCGAAGAGGATATACACGTTATTGGGATGCCTTATTCACCTGCTGATTATTATATTGTTGGTGTGGACTATGGCACGACTAATCCGTGCGTCTTTACACTCATTGGATATAACCCAGGGTCTTACCCCAACATGTGGCTTGAAAAAGAATATTACTATGATTCTAAAAAAGAACTAAGACAAAAATCTGATTATGAATACGCTCAAGATATGATTGAGTTCGTTAGGGGGTATAATGTTAAAAAAATATATATAGATCCTTCAGCGGCATCATTTAAACAAGAGCTTAAACGAAATGGAATATACAACGTAACAGATGCTGTAAATGACGTAGTACCTGGTATACGCTTTCAATCACAGCTATTAAGCAACGGAACATATAAAATATGTTCTAATTGCGTTGAAACGATTAAGGAATATCGTAATTATCTTTGGGACTTTAAGGCGTCATTAAGAGGTGAAGACAAGCCTATAAAAGCATTTGATCACAGTATGGACGCTCAACGCTATGCACTTTTTACGCATTTCTTTAATAAAAACTTAAAACCTGAGTTTACAGCTGCCGATGCTGAATATTTAGAACGATTGTATGTAAAGAAATACAATTGATTTTTAAATATTTTTTTGATAAAATACAATTAATGGAGAAGTTTATATTAATGGTCTATTAATGTAAATAAAATAACAAGGATAAAATATGTTTAAACCAATTATTTACTTAATTATTGGCCTTGCATTTGTTAGCTGTAGCACTTGTATGAAAGTGGCTAAATGGTGGCAAGTAGATAATCCTGATAATGAAATAGAAGAATCTGTTGAAGATTTTATTAAAGATAAAACTGGCTATGATATCGATCTTACTCCTATTTCTGGGGAAGAAACACAAACGAATTTAAAGGATGAATAAAATGGCATTCAAATACGTAAAGAAAGCAACTGCTAAAGCTAAAAAAACGCCAGGCAAAAGCTATGTGGCTAAAGGTAAAAAACCTAAACTAGGATCTGGCAAAAGATTTAAAGCGTTGGAATCTAATTTAGAGAAAAAAGGCTATTCAAAAGAAAGCGCAGGTAAAATAACTGCTGCAATGGGCAGAAAAAAAGCAAGTAGTATGGCATGTAAGAAAAAAGGCAAGAAAAAGCCTAAGAAATAAAGATTTGAGGGAATCTGTGTAACATCTATGTTGCATAGTAGGAAGATATCTAGAGCTTTCGTCCCTCTTAAAATGACTCTGAACCACCCTCGAAAGAGGTAGAGTCGAGCTACACGTGAGGCATAAATGGCAAGAATGACAGATGGTGCCATCGTACGGGAGTATGATGACTATTATAAAGAAGCTTACTTAGCATGGAATCCGTTTTATCCACTGGCAGATAGAGACTTAAGATTTTACTTAGGCGAACAATGGGACGAACAGGAAAGACAGAAACTATACGAAGAAGGAAGAAATGCATATTCATTTAACCTAATTAGAAGAAACATAAATCTTTTAACAGGTTATCAAAGAAAACACAGATTAAGTTCAGTGGTAGTTCCAACAGAGAACTCTGATCAACAATCTGCTGATCAATTATCCCAATTACTTTTATATACACTTAATTATGGAGAAGGCTACAAATTTATATCTGAAGCTTTCGGTGGTGCTTTAAAAACAGGATTTAATTTATTAAACATTTGGATGGACTATAGAGATGATCCAATAAATGGTGATATTAAGTTTGGTAGGGAGCCATATAACGGCTTTATTGTCGATCCTTACTTCACACAGCTAGACTTCTCAGATTGCTCTTACGTCATTAAACGAAAATATTTATCTCCGCAGCAAGCGGCATCTTTGCTACCAGGTCAAGAGCGTGATATTTACAAACTAGCTAAACAAGGATGGTCTAGAGATGATAAATTTACTTGGCTCCCATATCAAACGCAACCTAATGGTCAAGTTTTCCTAGCTTATAACGAGTTTTATAAACAAGGGTGGGAACAGGTCGATGTAATAGTTGATAATGAAACTGGTGAATTTACCGAATGGGACGGAGATGAAGATGGACTTGCCTATTTCTTAAAAGCTTATCCGCAATTAGAAGTGATTAAACGTCCTAAAAAGTATGTGGAATGCAATATCATAGTAAACGATCAATTAATGCGTACAGAGCGTAATCAATTCGGTCTTAATGAGTACCCGTTTGTACCTTTAGTAGCTATTTTTGAGCCTGAGTCCGAATTTTGGGGACTAAAAATGCAATCTTTAATTAGATGCCAAATAGATCCTCAAAGAGAAGCCAATAGAAGGCGTTCTCAAATGATAGACATCCTGGATTCTAGTATAAATTCAGGTTGGATAGCTAAAAAATCATCTGTAATTAATCCTAACTCATTATATAAAACGTCACAAGGTAAGGTTATTTGGAAAGAAGATGACGCTCAACCTGGCGATATTGAAAAAATACAGCCTGCTGTAATACCAGGATCATCTTTTGAACTGCAAAGGCAATTTGATAGCGATGTTATGACAATTGCAGGCATTAATGATGCAAATTTTGGAATAACGGAAAATGCGCAGGAATCTGGCATTATGATGATGTTAAGACAGGGTGCAGCTATTGTTAATCTGCAAGACTTATTCGATAATTTACGTTTTGCCCAAAAATTAATATCTAAAAAAGCCCTTAAACTTATTCAAACTTGGAAACCAGAAAAAGTTGAAAGGATAATAAATCAAAAGCCAACAGAGCAGTTTTATAATAGAGACTTCATTAAATACGATATTACAGTACAAGAAGGGGTATTAACTGATGACCAACGACAAATATACTTCAGGCAATTAGTTGATCTAAAACAACTAGGAGTGCCAGTAACTGGTCAAATGCTAGCAGACGCAGCCCCATTACAAGGTAAATCTGAATACAACAAACAAATAGCCCAGTTAGAAAAACAACAAGCACAGGCACAAGCGCAAGAACAGCAAGTTCAAGGTCAAATATTAGCATCTCAAATGGAGCTTAACAAAGCTTCGTCCATCGAGAAGATTGCAGGAGCGAAAGAGAGATTCACAAGAAGTGTCGCTAATATGGGACTTGAAGATAGTAGGGCGGCTGATGCGATAGATTCTAGAGCTTCAGCGGCGCTTGATAAAGCAAAAGCAATGAAAGAATTACAGTCTATGGATGATGACAGGCTCGTTAAATACTTAGAATTGATTTCAATGATGGAAGAAATGGGAAGACAAAAAGAAGAGCAGGTTAAGCAAGATGACGTAGAAATTTCGGCAAGAGGGGAGATGGCAGCTACTTCTCAAATGCCGAGCGTTCCTCAGGGCAATCAGGGTGTGTCTGAGGGAATCCAACAACAACCCACGGAGGTTTAACGATGGACAGTATCGATAAAATGCAAAAAAAGATGGGTTCTAAGCCTCAGTACGGAAAAGGTTTTAATCTTAAAGACAATACTCAAGCGAGTCCTGTTAAGGGGATTAATACTATGGCTGAGAAGTATGACCTAAAAAGAATGAAATATGCTTCTGAAGGCACAAAGGGCTATCCAAGCCAAGCTATTCAGGGCTAATTAATTTTTAAGGAGAAGAAATATGGTTCAAGAGACTGGGGAGACCCGTAATGCGATCATAGAAGACGATAATAAATTAATACAAGAGATTATAGCTGCTAATAAGGACGAAAAAAAACCTTATTGGATCGTTGTATTTGCTAAAGCGTCCAAGGTCGCTGTCGATGGTTATCCCACTTTGGTGAAACATATCAAAGCTTATAAAACAAGGCCAATGCCACAAGTTGGCATGATAATTGGGGAAGTAGACAACTCAAAAGGAACTATCAATTGGGATGTCAATATGCCTCAGAAACCTTTTGATTTTGAAGCTTTACAATTATTAGGAGCAAAACCCTGTAATGAGGTAGTCACAGAAACTACATCAATACCAGGGGCATATATAACAAAATAGTGCCGCCGACATTAGCCGCACAAACCTGAGAACCACCAGGGGCTAAAACGGGCGATTAAAGGAGCTACACATGAACGAAGAAAATAACGTTTCGGGCGATCAAAATTTGGAAGCCGCCGTTCCACCATCTAATGAAACTAATCAAGCTCAAATGGAGCATGGAGAGGGAAATGGAGCTCAACATGAGCAAAATGTACCCCTTTCCGCTTTGCAATCCGAAAGAGCGAAAAGACAGCAGATGGAAGATGAACTTCGAATGATAAAGGAGCATTTAGCTTTATCTAATGTTCGACAGTCTCAACCTCAAAAGCCTAAAGACGATTTTGAAGGTTTAGAAGATGGTGATGTTATGACAGTTGGAGAGTTTAAAAAGCTTTCTGGAAACATGGCAACCCAATTCAAGATGACGATTGAAGAACTTAGAATGGCTCAAAAACATCCTGACTATCAAGAAGTCATCCTTAAATATTTACCCGACATATTTGAAAAAAACCCAGGGATACAAGCTTCCCTGCAAAAAACACAGGATTATGAACTTGCGTATTATTTGGCTAAAAATTCAGAAGCCTATAAGGCAGATACCAAGAGAAGTAAGAAGTCAGCTGATGCACAACGCATAGTTGAAAATTCCAGTAAGGCTGGAAGTTTATCGAGCATGGGCTCTACTTCTCCCATTTCTCAAGCCAAAAGATATAAAGACATGTCTGATGCTGATTTTATGCAGGAAGTAAGGAGAAACCTAGGATAACACACCATAGGAGAAAACTATGACAATGACAACAACAGCAGTGTTACCTCCAGCGGTTCGGGAATATTACGACAGGCTACTTTTAATGACAGCGTATCCTACGCTAATTCATACAAAGTTTGCTCAGAGACGTATTCTTCCTGAAAAAAATGGAGATACCATTGTATTTAGAAGATACTCCAAGTTAGATACTGTACCTATTCCTTTAATAGATGGAAGAACTCCTCCAGGAGCTCCACTATCAGCTACAGATATCAAAGCTAGAGTAGATTTTTACGGTAATTTCGTAACAATCACAAACCAAGTTCAATTAACAGTTGAAGATAGAGTTCTTAACGAGGCTGCTAGATTACTTTCTCAAAACCTAGCACAGACAATGGACGAAGTTACAAGAGACGTTCTAGCTTCAACTTCTTCTGTTTTACAATGCGATAATGGTATTAACGGCAATACACCGACAGAATTAACAAAAGCTGATATAGATGCTGCTGTTAAAACGTTACTTGGTAATGATGCTGAAATGATCTCAGAAGTTGTAACTGGAACTAATGCATATGCAACGGCTCCAGTAAGACCAGCATTCTGGGGATATATTGATACTGACTTACTAGACGACCTAGAAGCGGTTGCTAGCTTCACAAACTCATCTAACTATGCGTCTCAACAGACAGTATTAGATGCAGAATGGGGTTCTACTGGTAACGTTAGATGGCTTTATACTAGTGTTGGTAGCGTTAGCGCTGCTGCAACACCAGTCTACAACAACATAATTGTTGGAAAAGAAGCTTACGCTGTAGTTCATTTAAAATCGGAAACAGGTGATTTCTATGTAGAGCCACTTGGATCTGCTGGAGCAGCTGACCCACTTCATCAAAGAGGTGCGGTAGGATGGCAACATCCATTCGTTGCTCGTATATTGAACGATGCATTCATGATCAACTTAATGGCAACACATAGCTAATAGGAGGCTTATATGACACAAATGAAAGTTTGGGGTTGGACAAATCCTGCTACAGCTGTTGCTCGTAACGAGTCGGTAGGATTCACAGTTAGCCAAATAACTGTAACAGACGTAACTAACGGAAATCAATGGTACTGGGACTCTTCAATGACCTCTGGTTATTATGTTCTAGTAAGTTCAGGAGCCGTTACAACATCTAATGGATTTACTCCATTAGCACAATCTACGGCAGTGGGTGCAACAATATCAGGTTTCACTAATGCTAACCCAGGTGTAATCACTGTAAATGATACAGCTACATTTGGATTTGCAACAGGTGACACTATTAAAGTTGCTCAAGTTGCTGATGATGGAACAGGAACAAACAGCTTGAATAATACATTCACTGTAGCTTCTGTAACAGCTACAACAATTACTTTAGTAGAAAATACTTCAGTTACTGGATATAGCGTCTATGTATCTGGAGGTATTGTAACTAGAGTAAGCGATACTGATGGAACGCCTGTTCCTCTAGAAAACCATGCTATCCAAGGTATTACTCTTGGAACTGGTGTTATGGGAGCAAACAATGCCGTTATGACAGCAGTAGCATTTGGGGAAAACCCAGTAGTTTAATAACTACACAATAAGAACCACAAGGGCTGGGGACATAGTTTCCCCTCCCTTTTATTAACGTGAGGTAGATATGAGTCAATTAAAACATCATAATCGCACCATGGCCGATCTTCGTGAGCTTCCAATTATCGGAAGGCAACCAGCGAATGAAAAGGAAAAAGAATTCCTTCGTGAGGTCTGTGAGTATGAGTTTATGAATATTGAAGAAGCTGGTCTTTCACATAGGTTTCCATATGGAAATGCTAAGAAAAACCATACATTTACATTATTCCATGGGGGAAAATATAAAGTACCTAGGTTTATCGCCCAATGGATAGAGTCAAGGACTACACCTATTTGGGACTGGCGTCCTGATGGGACAGGAGGAATGACTAAAAAATTAATAGGGCAAAAACCTAGATTCCAAATGAGACAGGTATTCGGAGGATAAGATGGGTAACACTTGGACATTAGCAGACATAAGAAATAAAGTTAGGCAGGTTACAGGTAGATATTCTACCAATGACTTGTCCAACACTCAATTAGATGAGTATATCAATAGATATTATTTATATACTTTCCCAGCTGAAGTAAAACTTGAGCAAAAACATACGTATTATGAATTCCAAACAATTGCAAATCAGCCTACGTATAATGCTCCAGATAGCTTATATACTAATTATGAGCCTCCAGCAACTGTAAACAACTTATCAATGCTATGGTACCAAAATCCAGCCAAATTTAATAACGAAAACCCTCTCCAATATGTTTTTTCAACACCGTGGACGGGTGACGGAGCTACAGTTACATTTACAACGACTGTTCAAAGTTTCCCGATATACCCGTCTACTTTAACTATATCTGATAATACTGAGACATTTGAAGATACAACTACGACTTATACAACGTCAGATATAACTATTACAGGCGATGCAGGGGGAACTGCAACTATAAATTATAGTACAGGAGCGGTTTCAGTAACATTTAGCGCTGCGCCAGCTGATGGACAAGATATTTATTTAAATTACGTACAATTTCAACCTAATAGGCCTCAAGCTATTCTTTACTATAATAATCAATTTCAATTGTTTCCAGTCCCTGATCAAGTTTATATCATAAAAATGCTCGCTTATCAAACGGTAACAGCGCTTACAAACGCAACAGACACGCCAGATTTAAATGAATGGGGTCCATGTATAGCATATGGTGCTTCCAGAGATATCTTTACAGATTATGGAGAAACAGATGCTTATGCTGAGACTACAGCGCTTTATAAAGAACAAGTTAGCTATGTTTTAACAAGAACAGAGCAAGATTTATTAAATGTAAGAGCAATGCCTAACTTTTAAGGAGAAAAAGACATGTCATTCGATAAAACTCAGCCACAGGATACAACAAAACTAAGAAACTTAGGAGTTGTAATTAGACCAAATTGGGAAGCTATTGAGACCGCTGATTCTACTTTTATTCCTCAAGCTCTCAATTTAGCAGATAGAACAGCTGCTGGACTTGCCAATGATCCAACGGCAATAGCAGATACTGTAATTTTATATTCAAAACAAGATGCAAGCGGAGATCCGCAAGCATATGCAATAGATCCTTCATCGGTTATTACAAAGTTAACTGGTGGTAGTTTAACGGCTGCTGGTTCTGGAAAACTAGTACTACCTAACGGACTTACATTGATATGGGGATTTGGAACAGCTACTAGCGCATTTGTAACAAAATCATTTGATGTTAGCGGTTTTGCAAATAATTGTTTTCATGTATCTGGATCGGGAGATGGTAATACAAACTCATTTGGTTTTACTGTAGTTAGTAAAACACAGTATTCAGTAAAACAAAGTGGAAGCGGAATTCAATCATATTTTTATTTTGCAATAGGTAATTAAAGAGGTAAAAATGAGCTTGCAACCTTTATTAATAGCTCCTTTCAAGACTGGATTAGACACTGATTTAGAGCCCTGGCTAGCCCCAGTTGACTCTTTTAGAGAACTAGATAATATGCACATTCATCATAGTTACATACAAAAGCGTCAAGGCTATAGACCTTTTGGAGCATTAATACCATTTGGAGTTACGGTAAATATAAGTGCTATAACGCAAGCGAATCCTGGCAAAATAACAACAGCAGCAGCACATGGGTATACGACAGGTGACAAGGTTTATTTGACTGGAATAGGGGGCATGACCTCTCTTAATTATAAGATTTATACTATTACAGTAACTTCAGCAACAGAGTTTACAATCGGGTTAGATACTACTTCTTTAACTGCTTATACTCTTGGTGGAACAACAGCTATTATTTCAGATACTACAGATAGAGTTATGGGTATTATGAGATATATTGAAACTAGCGGAGCTAAAACTACACTGGCTTTTAATGCTAGAAGAGCATACAGATTTGATACTGCTTTGGAATCATTCGTGCGATTAGATGCAGCTAATATATTTAGTTCAGGAGAATATGATTATGTATGGGGAGCAAATTGGCAGTCTGGGGGAGGAACTAATAGACTATATTTTACTAATGGAAAGGCAGGAACTCCAGCGGCTGCTCCTACCTCAGATGGTATTAGATATTACGATGGGACAACAGATCCAAACAATACCGTATCCTTTTATCCTTCTTTATCCACTACAAGGACACTAGTTGGAGCTGAGCTTATTTTTAGTCTTGGACAAAGGCTAGTAGTTTTAAATACTAATGAATACGATACAGTAGCAACAACAAATTACCCCCAAAGGGCTAGATGGTGTGCTAAACAAAATCCCGCAAATTGGAATGATGTTACAGCAGGTGGTGGTGGATACACTGATGCTGCTACTGGCGATCAAATTGTATCAGCTAGGGCATTACAAAATCAAATAATTGTTTTCTTTACAAATTCTGTTTGGTCATTAACTCCTACATCTGATCCAAATAGGGCGTTTAAATGGCAAAAAATCAACTCATTTAGAGCTTGTGACGGAAAAATGGCAACATTGGGATATGATAGATATGTTGTAGCTTA
>Ga0307380_10009208_pt1 | contig 12561 bp, 18 predicted proteins | sample UN3MG_FD_202239 | JGI IMG/M metagenome (GOLD analysis project Ga0307380, IMG submission 202239) | Soil microbial communities from Risofladan, Vaasa, Finland - UN-3 | ecosystem: Environmental > Terrestrial > Soil > Coastal area > Acid sulfate soil | place: Finland: Risofladan, Vaasa | collected... | reverse complement strand
TTTACTACTTGAAAAGAGTCTCCTTGAAGCCATTCCCGGTTCGTACATCATGTATAAAACGACTGAAAAAGGCGAAGGAGCCTTAGAAAGCCACAGGGCTATTGAGGCTATCTATTCTTGATGTCACTTCCAGAACTGCCACCAGCCCTTTTTTCTTGGCCTCTTCCCAAATCGATATTCATGCTCATGCCCCTCCGTGCATTGCTGTGGGCTTGCTACGGGCCTTCTCGCCTGGGAAGTAGTATCTTTCATCCTCGGAGTCAAAAGAGGCTGCTGGCTTCACCTTGCTAGCCCTGGGATGGCCTTTGCCAGGGCCGGGTGCGGTCTTGGGCCTGGATACCATACTTAACAGCTCCTCGTTTTCTTGAGGCCCTTGCTGACCATCTTGGGCACCTTCTCGGTATTGGTGTCCGGCAGATCCTTGATTGTCTTGGCCACGCGGTAGAGCCTCCTGTAGCTGGTCTCAACGTGATCGAGCTTGCCTGCCACTAACATTTTGTCCATTACGGAACGTGTCGTGGCGAGCGGAAGGCACAGCTCTTTCGAGGTTCTAAAAACGGTCGTTGGGTTATGCGTTGCTATGAACTGGTAGACTTCAGCTTCTACCTGTATCATTTCGTCTGGTGTTCTTCTTGTCATATTCTCAAATCCTGGCAGGTAAAAGAGAGTGGTCACCCCTGCCAGGATTGCCGTTAAGTTTATGTATTAACGGCGCATTACTTAAGCTAGCGCGGGGTGGGATCGGCAAATCTTGGCAGACGGGCCGATCCGCTCTCATTCCGTTTTTACTGTACACCTGTCAGTGGTGTTGCTATAAATCGTTGTTGCTATTGCGTGTTTGCTCTATAATCCTTACTGAAATGCCCTAGAATCGACTTTCTTTTCCTGTCGGTTGTAGCTAAAAGAGGCAGATCATCGAGCCCTGGGGCCATTAGACGCCCTACAAGGCAAGTCTATGCTCTGGTCTTTGAGTTCCTAGAATTCCAGCAGGCTAGAGTGGCGGTGATCTTAGGCGGCCGTGCTGCTCTGGGAGCTACAAAATGTTCATAGCACTCCTGGTCCAGCTTTGCCCGCCAAGCATGGTAAGCCTGTAGACGCCCTGGAACCTCGTCCAGGGCTTCCAGGTATAGAAGGTAATTTTCGGTCTTCTGCCGGGCGGGTTCGCGTGAAACTGTCACGGTCAGAAAGTAGTGTCACATCATAGCCTCAGCGCCAGAACCGCCACCAGCTCTTAGCCCTGGCCTCTTCCTGGTTGTGGTAGGGATAAGGCTACAAGATCATTAAGTTTCTGCACAGGTCGCCTGGGCTCATTACAGGCAGGCCCCCCCATCTCACACTCCGACTCGGGCCGGCCTGCCCACAGCCTTCATAAACACCGCCACACTATATCCAAGCGGCCTGGAAGTCCCATACTACCCCCTTCAAGTTGTATGGCTTTCTTCCGGGCCACAAAGCAATTATTCAAGTCCGTTGCTATAATCTTGGGCGAAGGGGCACTACCCATTGTCTTGCCATCCAACTTCGCCCTCTCGCCCCATTCACCGACGGCCTATCAAGTCATCTGTGGCCGTGTCCGGGGGTAATCCATCATGCCGGGAGATCGTTGATTCTAGGGCATTACAGAAATTATAATATTAACTATATAAAGCAATAGACGCTTGTTTCTTATGTAATGCTTCAATATCATCTTGTGCGGATCGATTACATTGAGAAAAGAGTGTTGATAAGAAATATTTATAAGTACCAAAAATACTGATTTAAAATGATATGTCCCCAAAGAGGAGCAGAGGTCTGCTTTGAACCCAAAGCTCTAACATCGTACTCTTATATTGACGTAAACGATTAAGATTTAGAACTCGGGGATATGAAATGAGTGACAAATCGCAGTACGTAGAAATATTATATATTGACTCTCGACCCAACAAACCGGATAACGATCAGACACGTGAGGAAATTCGACAAGATTTACGCCGAAGATTTGAAAACAAACTGCTGGAGGCAGTCGAGCGCATTTGGAAACTTCCAAACATCGCTCTAAAATATCCTGGCGGGATCTACATAGACCTTCTGCTTGAAGCACGTGACCTCTTTCTAGATGGTTATTTTTATTCCTGCGTTGCCATGTGCGGCATCGTTGGAGAGCGTATTATCAAAGATCTTCGGGCATCCGTCTCGAATAAGAAAGGCGATCACGTGCAATCTCCTGATAGTACTGCCCTCGACCAATCTGAGCGCGTAGATATCAAAAGTATCGTTCGTTTCCTGAAAACGGCAGAGATTCTAAGCGATGAAGCGGTCGAGGCGGCCAATGACCTTAGACAACTCCGCAATAGTTATGCGCATGCTCGTGGTGTGAATCCCGAGGCGGATGCAATCAATGCAGTCAAACTGCTTCATACGCTCGTAGACGGTACTGTGTCGGTCTTCAAGGATTTTGAGATAAAGGATGGTGCATTCGTTCGGAAAGCAGCGTTAAATAAGTGAGTAAGGGTCCTTGGAATTGGGGCAATCCCTATTTTTAACATGGATTGAATTGGATCCAATAGGGCATATCTCATCCCTGCGTACCGTCTCAATCTGCTCCGCTCCATCTTGCTGCCGCTGTTGGTGAGTATCCATAAGATACGGTCACGAGGAGACTGTGCTATCATCTCCAGAACTGCCAGAATCTCTTTTTTTTTTTAATTTCTTCCTGATCGGGAATCATGATTTTTCCGTTGCGTTAGGGTAATGAATCGCATTGAAGTCTTCAACCATAAAAAAGACTAACTCATCTCCTTTCTCTGAAGTAGTTCTATATTCTGTATACCCATCCATTGCCTCATGTATCTCTAAGAATGACCAAAAATTGTAGTGAAAACGCGAGCAATAAAAAAATGAACCCTACGAGCGCTGCTTTATTTCTCTTGAACGTCTCTCTGAACAAATCTCGCCGCGTTATTATATCCGCTGGCTTTTTTTTGCTCACACCGTAAAGCGACCCTTTATTTCGATCATATATTATGCCCATATTAGAATAGAATATAAATATAGCCGCCAAGACGCCAAGGAAAGAACTCAAAAGCAATATCAGATTAACCATAAAGTCACTTCTCCCGCCAGAATTGCCATCATCTCTTTTTCTTTGCTTCTTCTTGGCCGGGCGGTAATGATAGCTGGCTGATGCTTTGGGTGAGCTGTGCAATATGCGCCTGCAAAAAGCCTATCATTTCATCCTTCTGCTTGATGGTATCCTGAAAATGCGCCTGGTCGTGCTCCATGAGGATCATGTCTGAGACCTGAAAACTGACCTGGGCCTTGCAATGGCCTTCAAGCCATCATCTTAAGTCGCTCTTCATAGTTGCATAGATCTCAAAATTCCTGCCAGCATCAGGGTACGTTGGGACTGGGCGGTCGAGCCCGTGACAACCACAGCATTTATTAATATTGTTGGCATAGGTCTAGGCATGGGATCAGTATTTAGCGCGTTTACGATATATGACTATGCTGCGACGTGAAAGTGATTTTTCATAGGTATCTGTTATCGCGTAGAGTTTTTCTTGATTCTCCTACTGCCGAATTCACTTAAAATTTAAATTTGCACTTTTAATTCGTGGAAGGACGTAAATATAGCCAAGGAATCAGCAAATTCCAAATTGATATAGTTTTATTAAATTTTTCCAACTTAATAAGATTTTACTTTCAGTTTATTGCAAACAATAAATCTATAGGAATTGTTATTCTGGTAACTCATCCATTCTACATACTATGAGAATGTACCATATTGGCCGCCTACACCCCTGATGAGTGGGCTAGAAAGTATCTTCAAAGAGCTTTTCCTTTTGCTGGTAGCGGTTTTGGGGCTATCGATTTTAGAGGTTCAATTGTATTAGCTTCATAAAGAAATGGTATAAGTTAAGATGTGATTTTGTTGGAAAATAGACGGAAAATAACAATTCGATAGGGTAGATAAAAGCCTATTTCAGTTATTTAAACCGCCACCCAGTTTCTTCGATTCATTGCGCAAATCTGGCCAACGTCGCTTTCCTGCGCATCCACTTCTGCGATTCACGCTGCAGATCTTCTTGCTCTATAGCTTGCCGACCTGCCCTGCCAACCAAGTTGTCTCTGTTTTTCCTGGGACGCCCCATACTTATCCCCGCCGAGATTTAAAAAATACATCCTAATAGTATACTCTAATTTGATTTATGCATGTGAATTCAGAGCTATACACTTGCATTATGTTAGAAATGTTATATTATATAAATCTACTGGTTTGGTCTATATTGCACGATTTGTTCCTGTTCCGTTTAACGATAATCTGCTTTTAAAAGAAATTATTTATATGATTCTGATATTTATCAGAAGCGCAGGAGGAAGCATCATCAGAAACGTCACTATCAATATTTCAGACAAAAATGACTTGGAGTTTGTGCAGAAACTACAGAACTTGGGCATGAAAAGAACCGTGGCCTGTGTCATAATATTTCTCAAGGATCAGAACGAGAGATCTTCCAGGGATATCGAAACAGCTACGTTCCTGAGCCAACCGGAGGTGAGTATAGCAATGCGTACACTGCGCCAAAATAATTGGGTCAATGAACGCGAAATTAAGGCCAAGGGAAAAGGTCGGTCCACGATCATCTACAAGCTCAGCGTACCCATTGTGGAGATCATACAGCACTATGTGGATGTGAAAAATAACGAGTCCGCCCAGGACATGAAGTACATCCAAAGGCTGAGGGAAATGATTGCCACTTGATCAAAAAGCAACCTCCGCTTCACCTATTTTTGCGCCCAGGCCCACCGCCTCCTCGACCGCGGCCAGGTCCTTCATCAGGAATATCCTACCGTTCGAAGTCTCCTTGAAAGCCACGGAGTTTTTCAGGATCTGGGCATACTTGGCGTGCTTGGGGAACTGGACCACGTGGCCTTTCAGGTCCTCCACCAGGTCGTAGTCGAAGCCGTTCTTCTCCAGGAGCTTTAGGGCATTGTTCCTCGCGCCGATGGATTTGAATTCGAAGCGATAGAGATCCTTATTGTAGTAGTCTAGAAGTGCATTGTAGATCACTCTGCTATCGAAGAACTGCTTGAAGACCCAGAGCTTGCCAAGCTTGAAAAATATGATGAGCTTGCGCCTCTCTATCACATCAAAGGTATTGGCCTGCATATCTAGCCATCTCTCTTGTAAACTCATATAGATGCCGTTACGAATTAGTAGTAACATATTTATGTATAAAGATAGATAGTAGGTGCCATGCCGCGGATTGGAGTCAAGCGGGGGAACGTTCGAAAGCTGTCAGTATCGGTATCCGAAGACAGTGTAGATTGGATAACAACTCAAGTTGAATCACAGAAATACCGTAATATTAGCCACTGCATTGAATCGTTGATTATCGCAGCCAGAAAAGCCAACAACGAATCGAGCTAATAGTCACCTCGACCATAAACCCCATTGAAAACAAACAACCGCTGCTAAAACTTAATAATACGCCCATAGTATAGCCTTGTAAAAAATAGGTCTTAGACGGGTCTAGACCACCCGTCTGAGAAAACTCCACCACAGGAGTGTTACCGTATGTCAAATGTAGCCAATGCTAGCATAAATACCTTTGGGACATCACCCAAAGCCGATTTTGTACCGCCAGACGATCCTGTTCTTGAAATCCCAGCTTCGGAGCTGCAGGGACTTTTAAACGAGATGGTCCTCACTCATAATGAAATGGCCGAAATGATTAGAGATGCTGGCATTCTCCGGGGGAGAGAGCTGGCCCGGCTCACAGAAGACCACGCCGGGGCCTTGAAAACGGAAAGATCGCCCATAACCAAGCTGCTATTGCTCAATGCCTATATTCGGCAGCTTCTAAAAAAGATACGCGAGGCCCTGAAAAGCCGGCCTGCAGAAGGGTCAAAGGTTTTGCAAGTCTGTTCAAAGATCATGGCAAGAGCGGTGCAGATTGTGGAATACATCAAGACCACCGTCCAGGATACTCCTAGAAAAGAGATCGCCCTGGACTCTCAACAGGCCAGGATACTCTTCCAGGGAGCCGGAGGTGAGCCTGTGAGCCGCAAGGAGACCATTAGAGCCATGAGAAGAGCAGAAGCCCTTTGGCCCGCCCTGAAGTGCGGTCACAGGCCAAATGATGGTCGCCAGACCACAAGGCTAACCGCGAAGGTGGAAGAGCTGCAGGATGTGCCTGTAATCGGCTATCGTGACCTTTGGCAACGGTCCGATAGGTGCGTAAGCCTGAGCATATAAGCTCACCTAGTTAATATAGTCAAAAAATATACAAATAAATTTCATAAATCCGAGAAGGATAATAACTGTTTACTGCTTACTTTAGTTTACCTGCTAATACCGTTTCGGTTTCGTTTCTATTATAATAGCAGACAAATATCATTTTTTGGGATGGATAGATATTCTCTCCAGATCGTTGCCAAGTGAAACATTTGATCAGGCGGCAGGATTATAACTTTGCGGGCATTATCCATAATAGTACATCACTCCGGTGTACACGTCACATCCAGGGTAGGCGTAAGCCTACCCACAAAAACCTATTTTACTAAAAATCGTTTCAAGCAACCGAAAGTGTTTTGGGAAGGCATGTTTAGAAGAGACATCGGAGTGGGTTGAATGAAATCAATAACGATATTGATATTAGCGCTGCTCTTGATTGTAGCGCCTGGTATGGCTATGAACCTAACTGAGAGTGCATACTTGAAAGGCATTAATGACGGCTACAGGTTGGGACATCTCGCATTGGTGGGGCAGAGCAATGCATCTGCCGAAAACGAGTACAACGACATGGTTGCCCGCTTAAATTTGTGGCTGGATCAAATCAATTTTACCGGCGAGCGGTGGGCCAACCTACAGAAGGTTGCCGCAGGCTACCAATTGCCTCCCCTCTATAACGGAACATTCGGAGGAATCTGATGAAAACTATTCTTGTAATTCTTTTAAGCCTTGTCGCAGCCGTCTCTCTGGCAGCTGCCTATACCCCTGAGCAACAAGTCACAGTCGACGGCGTGCGCCTGTCCTACCAGATCGGGCAAGCATATGAGAAATTTCTCCAGAGTGGAGATGCTTCGCCCTTCAATGCCCTGGTTGATCCGTGGAATACATGGGTTGTTAAGAACTTCGGGCAAGACGCCAATCTGCTTATGCAGAAGTTGACCGGCCCGGTGAATCTGCAAGCACCCTATATCCTGGCAAACAATACCACCCAGGGGGGCATCGTGCATCAGATAGACGGCGCGAATAAGGTGGGTGGGGCAAGCTACACGACCAACGACATGAACCTGTTGTCGGATTCTGCGATAAGTCAATATGCCACACAAGACACATATACTGATCCAAAAACCGGGGTAACATCCAGAGTCACAGGAGACGGCTACCTGGGCGGGGTTTAGTCCCGGCTCATTATCATTTTTTTGAACATATTTCAGTCTAACAAAAAACCATAATCAAGCGCCATGATAGAGGCCCCAGGGAGCATTCTTTTTTCTCAGAAAAGTTCTATGACATTCTTGCATCGTTGAATGAAAATGTCATAGAACTATTTTCAGGAATCGATAGCAAGCGACGCGAGAAAGGAGTATTTAAGTCTAATGCTCCATCGCAAGAAAATATGGCTATGGATAAGATCAGGAATCGACAGCAAGCGACATGATAGATACAATTTTGTCTATTTGTTCTAATGGACTGAGAAAATATCAAATTGCCATTACTTCAAATTTTTTGGTAGAATATTCAATATACTCAGTATATTCAATATACTCAGTATATTCAATATATATATATCAAATAATACATCCACTGCTGCATATTACATACTACAAAGTATATGATACAAAACTATTTATACTGGGCCGCCTATATTGACCATATGCCCAAACCGGATATGCTAGTTTGGCCGGTGCACTATCAAGTCACCGAGACGCAGAGAACCCTTTTGGAGAACTTTGCACGCGAAAACGGAGTGTCTTTGTCGAAAGCTGCGAGAACTTTGCTAGGAGAAGCAATGAAAGCAAGAGGAATATGTTAACGAAAATTGTAAGGTGCCCCGGTTTACTGGACCAGGGCGGCGCAAATATCCAGACTTCAGACTCCCAACCACAGGAGCAAGACTCATAGGAGAATCTCATCATGTACTATGTTTTGATTGTATTTAAAGCGATCGAAAGGTGCCGGCGGAGGTCCTAAAATGGCCGCCAAAATTTCGATTCCTGAATGCCTGGCCTACGAATCCTGTAAGGCGTTGGAGCAAGTGCGCTGCCTGCGATGCCTGCATATGCCCATCGACACCTGGCAACGATGCGTGCGCAAGCGGATAGCTAAGGCCCGGAAAGCAAGCCTGGAGGCGGTCTAAATGGCCAGACGTGCTAGACACGAACTGCCCCGCCCAGCCTGGTGCAGCATAAAATGTTCATGGTATCTGTTGACAGAGTATAATCCATTGGACGATAAAGCACCGGACTGTATGTGGTTCTGCCCTAAGTGGCAGTGCAGACACCCAGTGGAGGGGCGATAAAATGCAGATCCCCCCAGTTTTTAACCGGCCCGATGCGACGTTTACATTCATGGCAGCAGGCGAGAAATGGCCGCCAATTATCCCGGCGAAGGGATGGCAATTACCTGAGAACGGGCATAGTTTCGAGGAGACATTAACTTACGACGGCAACGTAGGCTTTCGAGCTGGGGCAGGCTACATCGGCCTGGATCTCGATAACCCGGCCGCCTTCGAGGGACTACGCCTTCCACCTACGACCACCTGGTCCACGCGCCCCGGCAGGTTTGGCAAGCTCTTCACTGGAACCGTACCGGCTGAGTTAATGCAGCACTACGGAAAACCTGCCGATCACTCACAGTTTAAGCTCTATAAAGATGGGAAAGTCATAGGCGAAATAAAGTTAGAGAGATGCTACCAGGTTATCCCTAATAGCTGGAAAACGTTGGACGATGGGCAGGTAGTTTTGTATCAGATGGTGGATAGCATACCACCCGCAGCCCTTGACCTTGCCATTCTCATGACTGACATCCTGTCGCTTCCTGGTATCTCGTTAGTCCAATATCCAAAGGCCACGGACAGAGCGCGTACCTCATCTCCCACGTTCTCTCATTCTGCAGTCCAGTATCCAAAGGCCAGGCCGGAGAGCATGCCCCCCAAGGCCCCGGAGCGCACCGTAGCCGATGATTCAGGGAGAAGTATGTCTTATGCCCTGTCAGCATTATTAACCGAACTGGGAGAGGTTGAGACGGCTCCCGAATCCACCCGATATGATTCCGTCTATAAAGCAGGGTGTGCATTAGGGGAGTTCATCGGTAGTGGGCTATTACCAGAGGTTCCGACCTTTAATGCCCTGGTAGAGGCAGGATGTAAGTCGGGATTGTCTACCAAAGAAGCAATCAAGTCAGCAACAAACGGCATAGCCAAAGGTAAGAGGAATCCCCGGAAGATGCCGCCGCCAACCACCGGAGACGACGGAGACGACGGAGACGCCCGGATATGAAACCGTTTTCTGAAGATCCTGAGGACGCCCCGGTGGAGGTTGATCCGGCAGAGACAGAAAGAGAAGAAGAGGACGCAGATGAAGCAGAGATCAAGGCAGCAGCACCGAAGGAGATTACTTTCGACGACGTAGCAGATATTCATTATAACAAGAAGGGCGAACAAGATGGATACCAGCTTTGTGTAACCAAAGCAGCGTATTCTCTTGCTCGAAAGATGAGTATAAAGATGTCAGAGGATTCACCTGATATCTATAGATTCAACGGCGAAATCTACAAGCCGGATGGCTCACGCCTGGCAGATATGACGTTATGCTCCCTTCTTGGAGATGCGATAACCATTGTTAAATTCAAGGAAGTAGAGAGAAGAATAAAGAATACTTTGTTATCCAGCCCGATTAAGTTTGAACCCAACCCGTACCTATTGGCAGTTAAGAACGGGGTCGTAGACCTGCGAACAGGTGAGTTCAGGGGATTCAGGGAGGAGGATTTACTTCTTGAAAAACTTGATATAACTTACGACAAGAATGCGAGATGTCCGGCGTTCTGCGACTTCATGACATCCGCAACCAATGTCATAGTAGATCGACTCACTTTAATAGACTGGTTTGCGGCGCACGCGATCAAAGTACCTATTCCTTACGTTCTATTTCTGTTAGGATTGGGTAGGAATGGCAAAGGCATCTATGAGAAGTTGTTGAAAGAGTTTTATGGACAATGCTCTTTCAGGGATTTTGCATTAGATGCCCCGGAGAAAAATAACTTCGCCGCAAGCGCGCTATATAGGAAAAGGGGATGGGTTGCTGCGGAATCTAAGACAAGCAAACAAGAGCCTACTATTGGCACGGAGTTCATGAAGTTGATTACGGGCAACGGGGTCATAGATGGTGATAGAAAGAACATAGGGAGAATAGTGTTCGAGCCCTATACTCAAATTACCGTCGATACCAATACAATGCCCAGGGTTAATGATAGATCGGTCGGCTGGGAAGAGAGGTTAGCTAAAATAAACCTGCCTTATCTCTTCCTGGAGAAACTTGTGCCGGGAGATCCTCAGGTAAAGATAGCCGACCCGGACCTATTTGAGAAGCTAACCACTCCGAGCGAACTGTCGGGCATACTCAATTTGGTGCTCTATAGAGCTAAAGAAATCTGCAAAACCAAGAGGATAACCAAGAGATCAGGTAAAGAAATGGTCAAGGAATATTCGGAGCAGTCTAGTAGCATGGAGACATTCTTAAATGAGTTTTGCGAGTACGACGCGATGTGTTCCGGCTTACTGCAGCCTTTCACGGAAGTCTTTGAAGCATTCGAGGCTTGGTGCCAATTAACCGTATCCGAGAAAGTGGATTCTGGTTACTTCGGAAAGCAGTTAAAAAGGTTGTGCGGGAACATAGCTCCCAAGAGAGAGAAGAAGGCAGTTGGCACGATCCGCGTTAACGTAACCTCATATCGTGGCTTGATATTCGACACAGTGAAGTATAAAGCGGTCATTGAGAAATTACAAGCCGGTTTTAAAGAGGCAAATGTCTCTAGTGTCTCAGGTATGTCTCAGGCAATGTCTCAAGAGAATAATGGCTTACTGATAGCATTGTCCCCAGTGTCCCCAGTGAATCAATGGAATACTATCCTTAAGAAATTCTCTTATCCCTATATAGAGAAAGAAACCCCTGATTTACTAGAGACACGAGGGACACTGGGGACAACGGCAACAGGAGACATCGAGAAAGTGTCTCAGGTAATGTCTCAGGGTAATCCGGATTCCGAGGCACTAGAGACAAGCGAAAGCGATGGTTCCCCAGGCGGCGTGCCGGTGGTAGGCGCGATATCTTTACCAGTGTCCGAGACAGATAGGATTCGAGCAGGTCATCAGAAGCATGTATCCAAGAAGAAGAGCACTTGTCATATTTGCAATCGCACTTTCCCCTATGAACTAACCCCTGATATCAGCAAAGAGGGAATAGGTTATATTTGCACGTCTTGCCACATGGGAGGAGCCCCAGCCGAGCCGCCTAAGGCTGAAGCCCAGCAAACCAGTTTAGCGTAATTGTGTTTTCCTATTTAGGAAAATATCTTTTCCATTTGTCCTTTAAGGATACATTTATATACATTCAGCTCAATATATGAATCCATCTATGAAAAGATGTGCGGTTTGCTACCATGACAAAAGATGTGAGATCGAAAGGGACATCATAAAAGGTGTTCCTTATGCGATTTTAAGCAATAAATATAGCGTAAAGGAGCAGTGCATCACGGATCATAAAGCCCGTGGGCATATTCCCGCAGGGCTATCAGAGGAAGTAATCAAGAAACGTAGCGAAGATCTAACCGCACTTCTCGATGAATGCCTGGAGATCAGCATAGGAAGCGCACGAGAGGCCCGTACAGCCAAATGCTATTCGGCTGTTGGATCAATCATGGCCGGGCCTTATAGAGTGCTGGAGAGATCACCAGGTGCCCCGGTAGAGAGTGGCCTGGAAGTCCCATACTACCCCCTTCAAGTTGTTCGGTTTTTCTTCCGGGCCATAAAGCAATTATTCAAGTCCGTTGCTATAATCTTGGGCGAAGGGGCACACCCATTGTCCACTATTCCAACTTCGCCCTCTTGCCCCATTCACCGACGGCCTATCAAGCCATCTGTGGCCGTGTCCGGTAATCCATCATGCTGGGAGATCGCCGATCCTAGGGCATTACAGAAATTATAATATTAACTATATAAAGCAATAGACGCTTGTTTCTTATGTAATGCTTCGATATTATCTTATGTGGCTTGGTTACCTAAGAATGGCCACCTCGTGGCCTATAATAAGAAACTTTTATAAGTATGTAAGATACTGATCTCAGTTTTATGCAAGAAAAAAGAAGCAGAGACCAAATCAAGGCTCAAATTCTTGCCTTATGCCAGGAAGATGGCGCAAATAAGACCAGGATCGTTTACCAGGTGGGTTTGAATTTCAAAACAGTGAACGGGTATTTGGATTTACTACTTGAAAAGAGTCTCCTTGAAGCCATTCCCGGTTCGTACATCATGTATAAAACGACTGAAAAAGGCGAAGGAGCCTTAGAAAGCCACA
>Ga0307380_10009206_pt1 | contig 12562 bp, 8 predicted proteins | sample UN3MG_FD_202239 | JGI IMG/M metagenome (GOLD analysis project Ga0307380, IMG submission 202239) | Soil microbial communities from Risofladan, Vaasa, Finland - UN-3 | ecosystem: Environmental > Terrestrial > Soil > Coastal area > Acid sulfate soil | place: Finland: Risofladan, Vaasa | collected... | reverse complement strand
CCTGCAAAGGGCTGCCATTGCCCGGGCGCGGCCAAGGGTGCTGCCAACATTATGCTCCAGTGTGTTGGTAGCATCTGAAAAAGTGCCTTTTTGGCCTTTGGTGATATTTTCCGCGCAATAATCGAAAATATGGTTTAAGAGTTCGGTTTTCGTTATTTTCTGATTGGACAGCTGCTTCAAAATATTTGAGAGCCCCGGGCTTGCTGTTTGAATCTCTTTTTCGTTTCGCAGGTAGTAAGCCCTGTCATTAGCTGATATTTTTTCTTCGGCGGCAGGTAACTTTGATTGCGGGTCGGGCCTGAGATGTATATCAAACTGGGCAAAAAACCGGCCTCGTTCATGGCCGGGCATTGATACGGCCGATGCTCCGCGCCCTCTGGTTCTTTTGTTCCTTAGTAAATCCACCAAAATGCCTTCATGTGAAAAAGTCTCACGCCAGAGCCGGCTGTTCGGCGTGCTGTCCGGAATGGCGATTTGGATTTTATCTCCTTTTGTGAAGGAAAAACTGATATCGTATGTCAGACGCCATCCTCTGGTACCATGGGCCCAAACCGGTTTCCAGGTATATTTCATCCGCAGCCATACGCACAAAAGAAACGCGGCTGTAAGTATTACTGCTGTAAGTATTGCTGCGCGATTACGGTTAAACATTTACTTTCTCGGAAAATTTAAAACTGCGTCCCAGCGGTTATTTCTTTTTTTATAAACTGGAGAGTAAAAACCTCCTCTTTTTCCTCTTTTTCAGGAAAATAAGCTATGTAGAGGAATCGTTTAAAAGTATCAGCAAAAAACACGGCTCGGACCGTGGTGTCCTCCGATTTTTTCAGACCGGCATATTGTGAGGGCTCAAAACTCTTCGCCATTGGAATTCTGAAAAAGTATATGGGTGCTACCCTGCGAATTTCTTTGTCCTTGATTCTTTTTAGAATGCCCGCGGCTTCGCTGCCGGGAAACATGCGAAGGAAATACTTTTCAGTTCTTGATGTTGGTGAACGCTTATTTGGTATTGTAACAGTAATCTTGTCGGGCCGGGAAAATGTTCCTGAGACAGGTTTTATCTTCTGTCTGTTTTGTAAGCCGGAAAACATCCGCAGCTCCGGATCGCCCCAGAAATGGAAGCTGTATGCCGCCCTCTCGACTTTGGCGTATTGGGTATGCCCGCGTGCTTTTTTGAGAGCACTTACGCATAGCAGGTAGTTTTTCGCGTCGCGCATTGCTTCACCTATGGTGTCGCTTCTGTACAAGAGCCCATCGCAAAACGCCTTGATAAATGCACTTCCGGAGGCACTGTGAATATTGGTCTTACTGCCGATTATACCTATGGCACCTGAGGTCAGAATATCCAAAACGGTATCGTCTAATGAGTGACAGCTTTGAATTACGACCAGGGGTATTGCCTCCAGCTTGCAAGGTTCTGTTGTTTGCGAAACTTCGTAGACTTGGCTGTCCACGTCCTCATCGAACATATGATAATCCGAATCCGTCCGTTCGTTTTGTTCCTGCATATTTATTTCGGCATCGTGTGAGTTGTCATCGTCGCCCGATGAATCATCATAAACATCCGTATCGTTTTCCGTGAAATCCGTCGTATCGTTGTAATATTCATACCGGCTTTGTTCATATTCATAGGGGTAAATCTCCTCTTCGTCTTCGAAGTAAGAGGTGTTGTCGAACAATGAAAAGTCGGTTATATGACCTTCGTATATTATGAATTGAGATTTTTCCACGGAGCTCCTGAGAAGCTCGTTGTTGCAAGAGATGCCGTAAAACTCGTTTATTTTTATTCCAAGGTTCTTGAATTCTCCGGCGGTTGCCCTGCTAATGGTCTCACAAAGCGGCAGCGTGCTGTAATCGGTGCTCGGATTGGCTATCATGACGACGTTTGGCTGTTGCTGAGCGAGAATATGGTCCCGTGCGACGCCATAAGCTATGAGTGTTGAGGCTGCCCATAATTGATGGAACGGAATTCGGCCGATTCCCATCCGGGCAGCCTGACCTTGTGGAAGCGGAGGGGAAAGTTCCGCCGATATTTCATAAGTGTTCGAGTATTCTTCTTCTCCTTCTTCTCCTTCTTCTTCGTTCGTGACAATATCGACTGCTTCATAGTCTCCTAATATGGTTATTGTTCTTGGCCTTAGAGAGTACTTGCGAATCAAAGATTCTATTTTTGACTGAGCCGACGAAGGTTCTGATGAGTAGCATGGCACAAGAGCCGAGCCGTGTATAAGGCTAAGGTAAGGCGCCAGCCAGGATATGGACCCTTCGTCGGTTGAGTTATCAGGAACGCGAAAGAGAATAATATTTTGTATGCTCGGAGCTCTGAGCTTTTGAATTAAACGCTTTTGGGTTTCTTTGATGTCGATAATTTCCGTTTTATGCCGGGGAAAAAGATTCTCGGAGTCAGTCGGGCTGTTTTTCGAAGTTACGTATATGATACGTCTAACCTTCAAAGAGTCCAGTTTTTGTGAAAGGGTATTTAGCTGCTCTTTTCCCGTTGAGACGATGAGAGGTACACAGGAATGTGAAGCCAAAGCGGAGCCCATGATAATAGCGACAGGGTCATATCTGGATGCGATAACTACAGAGTCGGCTTTTTGCCAAAAATGACCGGCGAGAAATAGGCTCGTTTCGACAGGTTCGGATTTTGTCGGAATATTGCATATCGTCGGATTGTCGTTGATTTGGTCAAGGGTGAAAGTCGGATTCGATGATAGTATGGTGCAGAAACTCGTTACCGGTTCCAGTTGCTCGAGCAATTTTTGTTGTCGGGGATTTTCTTTTGATGCCCATTTCAAAAGAATGGGTGTTTTATTTACCTGGCGTATCTTTGCGGCCGCCGGGGCCGCCGCCGCAACCAGCCATTCATCGTCTTCCTGCAAAACTATCAGTGCTATGGGTTTATTCTGCTTTTCTATGGCCGGTATCAGGAATGTCGGTTTTTGTGCCCCCTCTGATGAGTTATCGGTGAATTGTTTGTTTGAGGATTGAGCGAATAGAGTTTTGGCAGGGGTGTATATTAATAAAATCAGCATCAACATAGCTGATAAACGTTTTTGAAATATACTTTTAAACATATGAATCCCTGCAAAAAAATATTCGAAAGTGTAAAAAAACTATCTTACTAACTACTCCAAAAACAGATGTAAGTGCGAAATTATAAGGATATTTCGTCGGAAGTGAAACAAGAGATTTTGTTATAATAATATATTTGTACTTAATATTCAATCATAAAAGCCGAATTCATAGGCCGCATCGAATAGAGCAACAATGTTTTCAGCCGGCACGCCAGGCTGGATGTTATGTACGTTGTTGAACACGTAGCCGCCTCCCTGCTTGAAAATTTCTAGGTTTTTCCTCACGTGCTCCCTGATTTGGTCCGGTTTGGCAAAGGCAAGAACGTGCTGGGCGTCTATACCCCCGCCCCACAGCGTAATCCGGCTTCCGAACTTATCTTTGAGCTTTTGGGGTTCCATATTCACAAGGCCGATCTGGACGGGATTGAGAATATCGATACCATTGTCAATAAGCTCCGGGATGTACTCGAAACAGGCCCCGCACGTATGATACCAGATTTTCGCTTTTGTAAGCGACTTGATATGCTGGACGAGCTTTTTCTGTCTGGGCTTGACTATTTTTCGGTAAAAATCCGGAGAAAACAACGGCCCGCTCTGACCGGCCAAATCATCGCCAATCATCACTACATCGACGATATCACCCACCTCGCCCAAAAAACCGGTATGATAGTCCATCCAGAATTTAAGGGTCTTATCCAGCAGCGCCTCGCAAAAGGCCGGGTTCTCTATCGTATCTATGAGCCATCTTTCGAGCCCGCGCATATACCAGCAGTATTCATAGACCACACCCCCAATGCCGGTTGATATGGCGTATGGGGTATCGCTGCGCATCTGTAGGGCTTTTTGGCGAACTCCGGTGAAGCGACTTGGGTCGCTGCCGTCGGGGAAAGGATAATCTTCGATATCTTTAACACTCGCATCAGCGAGCGGATGATGTGAGATGTCCATATAAAGCTGCTGCTCATCCGGCATCGACCAGACGACGCCGAATTCATCTTTCAGGTCGTGCCAGAGTTTACCATTGCGGGTATTCTGTTCGATTCCGCCTTTGAAATCGTCCGGGCCGTGCGCACATATATAACGGATATCAACCCTGAAACGCTTTAGAACTTCTTCGCTCGGTTTGGCGAGCTGCTGGACCGGGTCGAGAATTGTTATTTCTTCGCTCAGCCCCAGATGACAAAGCAATTCCGCATACGCTCTTTTATGTATTCCTGTTTGAAATCCTCCGAGGTCAATCGGTACCCTGTCGGGAACCTCGTGATTGAGAGCTTTCAAAACGCGCTGCCTTGAAGTCATTGTCTCTTTTTTCGCCATTGTCTTTACTCTCCCAAAACACTTACCCGGCATCGGCCTGTATGATTGCCTAACGAATTTCGGTTCTTACTTTCCGATTGACGCAAGGTAGTTTCCCAGTCCAACGATGAATGTTGACAGTATGAGCACAAGTATCCCGGAGAAAACGATTGTGTGTGTACGACGGCTGCTTCCTTTCCATTCCCGGAATATCAAGCCCCATATATTGCTGAAGACGATGATAAAGGCCATGTGGATGGTCCAGCTCGAAAAGTCGTACTGTCCCATTTTGGTTGTGCCCATTCCATAAAACATAAACTGGAAGTACCAGGTAATTCCCGCTAATGCGGAAAAGACATAGTTGCCGGCAAGTGAAGAGTTGGAGTTATCGATGTAATTTTTCGTTGTACGGTTTGTAATATTCAGCAATACGCACCAGATAAAATTCGTTGTGAATCCGCCCGCAAGGATGCAGATAAAAATCGCGCTGTTCTGCCACAAAGACGGTACGCCCCGTTCGACGGCGAGCTTGGCGATTGGTTTTCCGGCGGCTATGCCGAACGCCATACACGCACTCATCACACCTGCAAATGTAGCGACCCAGAGCCCCCTGCTGAAGTTGAATTCCTTAATCGTCTCTTTCTTTTTTTCGTCCGACAGCTCTTTCTCTTTGGACATACCCGCCCAGCCGCAAATCGCGATTCCAATAAGACAGACAAGTACGCCTCCCAGCGTGGTCAGGCCTGAGGCGATGGTGATTAAATCGCCGATGGTACCGAAATATATCGGCGGAATAATTGTCCCGAATGCCGCACAAAATCCCAGCGCGATTGCATATCCGAGCGACATTCCGAGATACCGCATCGACAGTCCGAACGTAAGGCCGCCGATGCCCCAGAGCAGACCGAAAAGATAGCTCCAGAAAATACTGCTTTTCGGCGCTTCCCGCAGAATTGAAATCAATCCCGGCACCGTCAGAAGTGCGATAATCCAGGGCATAATAATCCAGGACAGAATTCCGTTTACGAGCCAGTAACTCTCCCACGCCCAGTTCCGGACTTTTTTGAATGGGATGTAAAAACTGCCCGCTGCAAAGCCCCCTACCGAATGCAGAAAAATACCTAATGCTATCATAAATGGCCCTGTTTATTCTGGAACAATATATCCTTACAAAGTTCTTTCGGTGCTGGCCGTAAACTTTTGGGCACTCAGGATAAGGAATTTTACCTATGGCAATAGTCGATAAGGCGGGCGATTTCGCTGCGAAGGTCTTTTCGGTGGACAATCATATCCACGAAGCCGTGCTCCAGCATAAACTCGGCGGTCTGGAAACCTTTGGGCAGCTCGACTTTTATTGTTTCGGCAATCGTACGCGGTCCTGCGAACCCAATAAGTGCTCCCGGCTCAGCTATTAAACAGTCGCCAAGCATTGCAAAGCTGGCGGTAACGCCGCCGGTAGTCGGGTCGGCCAGGACGCAGATATAAAGCCCCCCGGCCTCGTCGAATTTCGCCAGGGTGGCGGAGGTCTTGGCCATCTGCCCTAATGAGATTACACCCTCGTGCATCCTTGCCCCGCCGGAGCAGCAAACCGCTACGAGGGGCAGTTTTTCGTCCATTGCCATATCAACCGCGACACAGAGTTTCTCGCCGGCTACGAAACCCATAGAGCCCATGAGGAAATTCGGCTCCATAACCGCCAATATAACGCCTCTGCCTTTGATAAAGGCCTTGCCGATCCGCATAGCCTCTTTTGAGCCGGATTTTTTTGCGTCTTCTTTTAGCCGCTTTTTATAAGTGGTTCCCCTGAACTTAAAGCCCAACGGGTCCTCGCTCGTTAAGTTGACAAGAACCTCCTGGAAAGAATCTTCATCGGCCAGGTACTTTATCCGGGTTTTCGCCTCGATGCGAAAATGGTGGTCACAATCCGGGCAGACATTAAGGTTCTTTTCGACGGCGCTTTTGTAGAGCGTGTGCTCACAGCCCGGACAGCGAACCCACAATCCTTCGGGCATCTCTTTTCGCGGCTTCAATGAGAAGCCGTTCCATTTTGATTTAGCTTCTTTGCCCATGGTAACCTGTATTTAATTAAATCCTGCATTCAGCGCGGTATATCCCTGCATCGACATAAAAAAGCAATTCGTGGATTTTACCAAAAAGCAGCAGAAATGGCCATAAAAAATCAGGGGGCCTCTAAAAATTGCTTTTGTCACGAGAACGTGCGAAATTTTCCCCGGCTTTGGCGGAAGGTCAAAATCGCCGCACGCATAGCCAAAGCTATGTCGAGGACACATCTTGGCCTGACAACGCCGCCTTCAGGAGATTGCAGCCGTTCGCAGTAAAAATGAATTTTTAGAGGTTCCCTTTACCCGGCCGCCTTTCGAATGGCGTTTATTGCTGCAATACGGTCCTTTTTTGCAAATATTGCATTGCCTGCAACAAGGGTATCGGCCCCGTATGAAACCACTATTGGCGTGGTTTTGGGGTCTATCCCGCCGTCGACTTCTATGCGGATATCAGGGCCGACGATATCTCTGATTTTGCTTATTTTTTTTGCCGCCTCGGGCATAAACTTCTGTCCGCCGAAGCCCGGGCGCACTGTCATCACCAGGACCATATCGCAGACTGGCCCAACACTCTTTATGGCATCGACGGGAGTCTCCGGATTCAGGCATATCCCGGCAGTGCATCCTAAATTGTGTATTTTGTCGATAAGCTTTAGCGGCTGGTTGGCTGCTTCGATATGAAATGTTATATGGTTGGCGCCGGCTTGTACAAAAGGCTCGGCGTATTTGTCCGGCTCACTTATCATCAAATGGGCATCGAAAACAAGACGGCTGCACTTGCGAAGCTTGGCAATAACCGGCGGGCCGATAGTGATATTCGGGACAAAATGGCCGTCCATCACATCGAGATGCACCATATTTATTCCGGCCGACTCAACCATAGCTATTTCGTCAGCAAGCCGGGCAAAGTCGGCGCTTAGTATCGACGGCACTATCTCAACTGTTCCTGCTTTGGGCAATCGCATCTTTGTTGATTACCACGAACGATGAACTCTATTTCTCATCAAGGATTTCAAGGCACTTGAACTTTTTGCCTTCCAGAAATTCGAGCGAAGCGCCTCCACCCGTGGAAATATGGCTTATTTTGTCTTCCAGGCCGAGTTTCTGCACTGCGCTGGCACTGTCACCTCCGCCGATTATGCTGCGTGCGCCTTTATCTGTGGCTTCGGCAACGGCCAAAGCTATGGCTTTAGTTCCCTGATCGAAGGGTGGTATTTCGAAAACACCCATCGGCCCGTTCCAGAAGATGGTTTTGGCATCGATAATGTTCTTTGAAAACGTCTCGATGGCAATCGGTCCAATGTCCACGGCCTGATAGCCCGGGTCAATATCGCCGACGGCGGTTCGGTGTGGCGCTCCGGCCTTGAGCTTACGTACTACATCGTGATCCACTGGCAGGATTACTTCACAGCCGGCCTCGGCGGCCTGGTCCAGCAGTTTTTGGCCCTTATCGATGAAGTCGTTCTCGCACAGGCTTTTGCCGATGCTCTTGCCCCTGCCTTTGAGGAACGTATATGCCATCGCCCCGCCAATAATAATGCGGTCAACCTTATCTATCAGATTTTCAATCACACCAATCTTGTCCGAAACCTTTGCTCCGCCCAATATCGCGACGAAGGGTCTTTCCGGATTTTGTAAGGTTTCACCTAAGAATTTTAATTCCTTTTCGATAAGGAAGCCGATAACCCGAGGTTTGCCTTCCATCAGAACCGGCACTGTGTACATTGAAGCGTTATCTCTGTGTGCCGTGCCGAAAGCATCGTCAACATAAATATCCGCCAAATCGGCAAGCTGCTGGGCAAAATCGTCTTTTGCCTGGCGCAGTTGTGCATCTTCTTTTGCCGCTTTGTCCTTTATCGTTTCTTCTTTATGAAAGCGAAGGTTTTCGAGCAGCATACACTCGCCGTCGGCCAGCGCCTCGGCCTTTGCCTTTGTCTCGGGGCCGATGCAGTCTTCTGTGAAGAAAACCTCCTGTCCCAGAAGCTCCGAGAGTCTTTGGGCCGCAGGTGCCAGAGACAATTTTTCATCTCTTTGCCCCTGAGGTCTGCCGAGGTGGCTCATAAGTATCAGCGCGCCGCCGCCTGCCAGGATTTTCTTGATTGTAGGCAGTGCCTTTACGATTCGGTCATCGCTGGTAATGTTGCAATCTTCATCCAGCGGCACATTAAAGTCGCATCGCATCAGGACCTTTTTGCCCTTAACATCGATATCGGCAACAGTTTTCTTGGCCATTTCTTTTACCTGCATTTTGTGTCATTTCCATGTAAGCGGATATCCAAATTCAACTCCGAGTCTTAGGCGGAGTAATCGATTAGTAATCAAAAGCTCCTGTTTGCCGCCAAAGGAACACTTGAGACGAATTCAATACTCTTTACATCTTTGCCATTTTTTCCATAATATCGACACTGCGATTCGAGTAACCCCACTCGTTGTCGTACCAGCTAACGACCTTAACCATCCTGCCGATGACCATGGTGCACAGAGAGTCGAAGATACTCGAAGCTGGGTTATTAACAATGTCGCTGCTGACTATGGGCTCGTCGCAATAAACCAGGATGCCCTTCATCGGGCCTTCTGCTGCTGCTTTCATTGCCGCATTCACGCTGGCGGCGGTAACGTCTTTTTTGACATTAACCACAAGGTCAACGATACTTCCCACCGGAATAGGCACCCGGACGGCGAAACCGTCGAGTTTACCGTCAAGAGCGGGAATCACTTTTCCGATGGCTTTTGCGGCGCCTGTGCTTGTTGGAATCATATTTGCCGCCGCCGCACGGGCACGACGCAGGTCGGAGTGAATCATATCAGCCACATTCTGGTCGTTGGTATAAGCGTGAATGGTAGTCATAACACCCTGCTCGATACCAAAGGCGTCATTGAGGGTCTTGCATAGAGGGGCAAGACAGTTGGTCGTACAGCTTGCGTTCGAGACACATTTGACGTCGCTGGTGAGGGCGTTGTCGTTTACACCCAGCACGATAGTCGCATCGATATTGTCCTTGGCCGGGACGCTTAGCAGAACCTTTTCGGCCCCTGCCTTGATATGGTCGGCGTAACCGCCCTTGGGTGATTCGGCGTTGCGGAAGATGCCCGTCGATTCCAGGACAATCTTTACGCCCATGTCCTTCCAGGGCAGCTCGGAGGGATTCCTTACGGCCAGGACCTTCACGGATTTGCCGTTAATGACTAATGCGCCGTCCTTTGCCTCGACTGTGCCGTTCCATTTGCCCATTACGGTATCATATTTAAACAAATGCGCAAGGCTCTTGGCATCCGAGAGGTCATTGATAGCGACCAGCTCCAAATCGCCCTGTCTTTGGAAAATAATTCTTGCTACGGCTCTGCCGATTCGGCCGAACCCGTTAATTGCAACCTTTGTTGACATTTCAAAATCTCCTTCTAAACATTCTAAATAAGGTTTTTTCTGATTTAATTCCCCACCATTCACGACTTTAGGGATAAACGAGAAAGCTACTTTAGGTCTTTGCCTTCCCATTGTCAAGAATTTATTGCCAACAATTCAAGGGTGCCTCTAAAAAATTGCTTTTGTTACGAGAACGAGCGATATTTACTCTCACAAGACGGAAGGTCAAAATCGCCCCTGGCATCGCAAAAGCTACCTCAAGGACGCAGAAATCCCCAATAATCAATCGAAAAGCCATCCCCCAACGTAGGGGCGGTTCGCGAACCGCCCTCATCTTGAAATGCTCCAGCCAAATTAACAAACCAAAGAGCCTTCATATGAAAGCAGGGGGCCGGGGATCAACCCCAATAGTCAATAGTAAATATTAAATCGAAAGGGTTTACCCTCGATGTTAGCTTACTTGCTTTTCTTTTGGGGGCCGGGGACGGCCATCTTCATCCCCAATAGTCAATAGTAAATCGTCAATAATCAATTAAAAACGGCCCGCCACCGCGATGGCTGCAACGCGGCTTTCATGGACGGCCACTCAGATTGGATCCAGGCCGAAAAAATAACAGAACAAATGCTCCAGCCAAATTAACAGCCTAAAGAGCCTTCATATGAAATGCTATACGCCTCCACAGACCAATAATGAAAAAAACTTACCTCAAGTCGTCCAATTTTCGATGTGGAGATCATTACCTGCAACTTCACGAATGCGATTCAGTTTATCATTCGTGACTAAAGTCAAATTACGTGTTATGGCCTGAGCTGCTATCCACAGGTCATTTTCAAGACTTCCGAGTTCCAACCAAGTAAACCTATCAACGAGGTCATCAGTACTCAAACCTTTCTTTCTCTTCAAGACATTGGTACATAAGCGACCCCTGAGTTTTCCATACTCCTCAGCAGTGTATGTCCTGATATCGACAATCCAGGGCTTTTTAGTCTTGATAAAATGCAAATGTTCGGCCTGAACAGAAGAATCTTGTTTGGTGTTTTCTGGGAGCCCTACCGCTATCTCACCCCAAGTGATAACGGATATTCCAATTTTGGCTTCTGCTGGTAATTCTTCAAGACGTTTTTTGATTTTAGCATGCTGTTTCGGATACTTTTGGGGATCAAACCAATACGCCCACATGTTGGTATCTATCAGGAAATCTCGCACGCTACTCTTCCTTAAATGCCTCCGTTGCAACTTCAAGGGCCTTAATAATTTCAGGCGATCTCACATCTTCAACCCATTTATTCACAAAGGATACGGTTGACTGTTGATATTCCTCAGAGAGGTATTCGTGTAATGGAATCCAGGACTCAAAATCTTTTGGGAAGTAGCGTTTAAATTTGAAGTCCACACCGTTTCGTTGCCAACCATCAAACAAATCCAATACTTGTCGTTCGAGTCTGGGAGGTAAATTGTAGAGACGCATTACTTCGGCATCAATGGCTAACATCTGTTTATTAGCTTCTTTCTTGTCTACATCCCTCTGTAAAACCTTACTTGCCGAGGAAAATAAGCCAAAGTAACTTTTGACCAAATGGCCAAGCTCACTCATAACTTCCCTTCCGACATCTGGTATTGGTAATGCACGAAGCATTCCCGTGAGTATGGTTCTCTTTGTCCCATGACAGTAAGCATACGCATTTGCTAACGGAGAATTCAGTATTGCCCAGATAACCTCGAGGGACCAGTCTGTAGTCTTAGGTCTAACTACAAGGAAGCTACTAGTAACTGGATGTCCTTTTTTGTCAATCAATGCCTTTATCCGCCATGGACCTCGGCTTACTGGGGCGTAATTGACTAAAAGCTGCGGGATACCTGTTTTAGTCCCCCATCTTTCACGGCTGATAAAGCTCGGATCAAGATTCAAGAACCATTTTTCTGGTACTTCAGTTATTTTGATTTTCTCATTGAACTCTGCAAATCCCTCGATTCCGCCTGGAAACTTGCTTTTTCTTTGTGAAGTAGATCCTTCTAGTAATCTTCTCGCAATGTATGAAAATCCCTGTCCCACATCCGCAAAAAGACAAAGTCTGGGAAATGATGCGCAATACTCCCAAATGCGAGCAAGTTCGGGGATACGCAGATCATAATTATCCACATGTTTAAAACGAAGTTGCGAGATTTCTTCTGTGGATGCCCTGTAACGATCTCTGAAGTCGCTTAAAGTTTTTTCTCTTACCCTGACGAATCTTGTTTTGCCACTAACTTTTCTGGAAGTTCGCTTTCGTCCCAAGATAACGACAGACTCATGATCAGCGGAAGGAAAAACATTATCAGGCAAAACACATATTTCAGATATTTCAAAATCTTCAATCAACATTTTTCGTAATGGGATAGCATTGACACTTTTTAGAAAACCACGAGGAAGAATCACACCAAATACCGAGCGACTTGGCATAAAGGGCAATGTCCGACTGAGCACTTCAGCGGCTTTGTTACCGTGCTTTAAAATGATACTGTTTTCAGCGTAGAATGAATTTTCCTTGGGTGTAAAATTCTGGAACGGAGGATTACATAACAAAATAGTGGAGTTACTCGCTGCTTTTGAGAGAACCTGCCTTTTATAAACATCTACAGGAAGTAATTGCCAGCCGTTTGGATTTGGAACATCAGCCAAAGTCAACGATAACCTAGCAATCTCTCGTGCAAAAGAATCCACCTCTACGCCAATCAGATGATCTTTGAGGTAATCGTGGCGTTTCTTTGGGTCATTTTCGTCAAT
>Ga0307380_10009204_pt1 | contig 12563 bp, 7 predicted proteins | sample UN3MG_FD_202239 | JGI IMG/M metagenome (GOLD analysis project Ga0307380, IMG submission 202239) | Soil microbial communities from Risofladan, Vaasa, Finland - UN-3 | ecosystem: Environmental > Terrestrial > Soil > Coastal area > Acid sulfate soil | place: Finland: Risofladan, Vaasa | collected... | reverse complement strand
ATGTTGTAGCTGGAAACAGCCTGCCAAATAGGCAATCATTGACTGCGCTATTCAGCCTCCTGCTTATCCATGGATGCGGCCTGACTCGCGCGAGGCGAAGTCTGATCCTCCGTCGTTCCGTGGCGGGCGTTCACATGTAGTCACTTGAACATCGCCCGTGGCCAATTATCGTAGCGTGTACTGGATTTTCAAGACATTCGTTTCTGGGAGCGATACCAGAAAGCTGAGCTGATTGTCACTTACATTCTCCCTCCACAAGCGGCCGTCCGCCCAAACAGTCAAGACTTGCCATGTGACACAAAATACTCAATTATTGGTAATTACAGCTGTAGAATAAGAATACAGGATAGTCGTGCATTGCGCCATTCAACCACTTGACACACGAGACCCCTCTCGCTATACTTGGGAGCGATTCCAGAGACGGTTCGATGGAACGGAACTGGAGAACGTGCTTCTGGAAAGGGAGAGGAGGTAGCTCGCACGATGCGATCAGCGAACCGGTCGAGATTGTCCCGAAAGCTAGTCATGTGCTATGCGACTCTGAGCGTCTCAGGTCAGGCTTTGGATCCCGTCAATAGCGACGGGTTTTCTTATGCCTCCGTCGATCGCTCCGCGCCACCTCCTACAAGTAACCCGATTGGCGGGCCGGCGCTTGCTTGTGAGATGCGTTGGATCCTCAAAACGCCATCCCGTACCAAAATTAATCGAGCGCTCTCTTCGTTCGATAGACCTCTCTCTAGATCGAACAAAGAAGCATCAGGGAGGTGATGTAGTGAAGTTGCGGTAAACCAGCGGCAAGAGAAGGAACAAATCGAGTAAAGGAGGGTTTTTATGTGGGCAAGGAGTAGATTGACAGTTTGTACACTGGTTGCAGCGGTGTTGGTGTTGGGCTTGACCAGTGGGTTGGTTTTTGGACAAGTGTTGGAACGGAGTGAGACCCTGTACTCCAATGGTCAACAGTGGGGTCCAGTTGTTGGTTGGAATCCATACTCTTCCAGCATGAATAACGCTATGGCTATTGCCCAGCAGGACAATGCCCGCGTCATCATGTTCGAAACCCCGTACCTGTACAACATGCTCGATGGTGAGGTCTATCCTCTGCTGGCGGATGGTCCTTTTACGTGGGACAATGCGCGTACCTATATCACCTTCAAGCTCAAAGCTGCCGCACATTGGAGCGATGGCACCCCGCTGACCGCATATGATGTGGCCTATACCTGGGATTCCAATATCAAGTACTCGACCAATGCTGGCAATAACTTCAAAGATTACATCGGCTCCATCATACCAATTGATGCCCAAACTGTTTTGGTCAACGCCAAACTGGACGCGAACCGCAAAGCGATCAATCCTCTGATGGTCGCTGCTTACCTGAGCGGCAACTATGTCATCCAGAAAGCCTGGACCCAGACACTGGAAGCCCGCGCCGGCGGCGATGCGACTAAATTTTTAGCTGATACTGCGGAAGACGTTGTTTACTCCGGCCCCTATCACAAGTTCTTTGCGGACGATACGAAGGTTGTCTACGTTCGTGATGACAACTACTGGGGTCAGGATGCCAGTATGTGGGGCAAGCTGCCGGCTCCGAGGTACCTGGCGCACACGATCTTCAAGGATAACGCGGCCGGTTCTGTTGCTTTGGCAATAGGTGAAGTGGATGTTAGCCAGCAGTTCAACTCCAATATTCAGGTTTTGTGGCTCAACTATGGGCTGCCCATCTCCACCTACCTTCCCGGTGCTCCTTATGGGATTGGCGCCAGCCTCCCAACGGCCTACTACAACCTGAAGTCCCCTGGTTTGGACCAGGTTGCGGTTCGTAAGGCTATTGCCATGGCGGTTGACTATCCCACCATCATTGCCAACGCGATGACCAACCAATCGGCGACATTCGATCAGGTTCCGCGCTCACTCATGAACCCGACCCCGGGTGAGCAGGCCCTGTACGACCACGATGCCGTCAAGGACCTGCAGTGGGCTGGCAACGACATCGCAGGCGCCAAGGCACTGCTTGATGCAGCCGGGATCACCGATACCGATGGTGATGGCTGGCGCGAATACAATGGGAAGAAACTTTCCTATGTAGCCACCGCCCCCAATGGCTGGTCTGACTGGCAGGCTTCGATTGAAGTAGTCGCTGCCGCCGGTAAAAAGATCGGGATTGACATCACGACCAACTTCCCTGAATGGTCCGTTTATCAGACCGTCGTCACCAAATCGGATGCGCCTCTTCCCGCCGGCTATGACATCCTCATGATGTGGAGTGACGGCGCTGGCCCCACCCAGCCTTGGGGACGTATCCGCCATTTGTTGAGCTCTGAATTCGTTGGTATGGCGAACAACTGGAACGGCAACTGGGGTCAGTATAGCAATCCCAGGGTCGATGAATTGATCCAGGCGATCCCCAGTGAAAGCGACCCCGCCACGCTGAAGGCAGCCTACACGGAATTGGTCACGATCTACCTGACCGATGTTCCCTCCTTCACGCTCATGTACCGTCCCCAAAGTTTCCATGCGGTGAACGAGAGTGTTTGGACAGGCTTCCCTCACCAAGGTGATGGAACCGACCCGCCCGTCCCGCCGCTCAACCTGACTGACGGTTGGAGTATCGCGGGCCTGTATAACCTAACGTTAGTTGTTCCGTAACCTATCCTGTAACAAAACAGCCATGTTCCGCCAACCCTGGAACATGGCTGCTGTTTTTAGATTGACGAGGAGGTTGCGGTGAAAGGATACCGCAGATATTTTCTTAACAAGGCGCTTTGGTTCGTAGTCACCTTAGTTTGTGCCTTCATCCTGAATTTCATCCTGCCTCGCTTGATGCCGGGAGATCCCGTGGCAGCCATCGTAACAAGGATGGCCGTAGGCATGAGCAATGCGACCGGGGTTCAAGCGATTTACCAGCAATACACGGAGTTGTTTGGCACCAACAGACCCATGCTCCAACAGTTCTTCATCTATGTGAACAATGTGTTTCACGGCGATTTTGGTTTCTCATTCAGCCAATATCCCAGAGAAGTGGCAGACGTTATCAAATCTGCCATCTGGTGGACGATATGCCTGCAATTCCCGGCGATCATCGTCGGCTGGCTGATCGGGAACACGCTCGGGGCGCTGGCAGCGTATCTTAAAAAAGGATTTGATAAAGTACTGATGCCCGTCAGTATTCTCGTGAGCAATTTCCCGGCATTTGGCATGGCAGTCATTTTAATGGTGGTTTTTGGTGTCACCCTGAAATGGTTCCCAGCCTCAGGCGGATATGGGTTTGACCGGATTCCCGACTTCAGCTGGCAATTTATCTGGTCCGTGATCGTCCATTACCAATTGCCATTCTGGTCGATCGTGTTGGTCGCCATCGGCGGGCAGGCAATTGGCATGCGCTCCATGGCCATCTATGAACTGAATGCGGACTATGTCAAATACAGCCGTTTCATGGGCATCAAAGACCGCAAGATCATCGGTTATGTATTTCGGAATGCCATGCTCCCGCAGGTGACCGGTCTGGCGTTATCCATAGGCACCATGGTCGCCGGCGCGCTCGTGGCGGAGATTATCTTCAGTTATCCGGGGCTTGGTTACACCATGCTAACTGCTGTCATGGGTGGGGATTATCCGCTGATCTCAGCGACTACATTGATCATCACGTTGATGGTGCTGATTGCGATGTTTCTACTCGATATCATCTATGGCTTTATTGACCCGCGGATTAAAGCTACGCAGTTGGATTAGGACGTCTGGATGAAATGAAACATACGATACGTCAAGTTTTTCGCTCTGGTAAATTTTTACTTGGGTTTATCATTTTTTTGGCACTACTGCTCATAACGATCTTTTATCCGCTGATCATAAAAGATGCTCCATTGGCGATCATCGGTCGGGGTACTTTCTTCCCCCCCGGGATCTATGTGAATGTTTACGACAGCATCGGTTCCCCCCAGTATACACTTATGCTGGATGATGCCGCTGCCAATCGAATTGCCAGCAAGTTGAGTAATGATGACCGCCTTGCTATGAGGGATTGGCTTGTGGCAGACGGGATTCCTGAAAATCAGATCGATATCAACAATACCAAAGCACTCCTGGATCAGTGGGAGAACAATTATGACCCAAAGAAGCAGGTTGAGGGGATGACCCTTGCCAAGCAAAGATACTATCTAAGGCTCAATACCTCGCTCCAAGGACTTTTGTCAACCGAGGGGGCGATCATTGCGGCAAATAACCCGCAATCGGGTGCCTTAGAAGAGTCAGATAGCGTAGCACAAACTGATTATGTGAACATCAAGGAGGTTCCAAACGTGCGGGTGCTACCGCTCGGGACCGATAATTTCGGCAGGGATGTGCTGACGGAGTTGGTATCAGCATTGGCCACATCACTGAAGATTGGTTTTGTGGCGGGGACAGTCGCAACCCTGATCGGTTTAGTCCTGGGATTACTGGCGGGCTATGTTGGTGGCCTGATGGATGATATCATCATGTTCTTCACCAATCTCTTTACCGTAATCCCCGGTTTTGTTTTGTTGATCTTGATTTCATTCAGTATCGGGCAGGAACACCGCGGTGCGTTCACGATCGCTGTAGTGATCGGGTTCACCTCCTGGGTATGGACCACCAGAGCAGTGCGAGCGCAAGTAATTTCTCTGCGTAATCGCGACCATGTCAACTTGTCGAAACTATCAGGGCACTCCGTCGTTCACATCATCGTCGCAGATATTCTGCCTTACATCGCTTCCTATGTCGTCATGGCGTTTATTCTGCAAATTTCATTCGGAATCCTGGCGGAGGCCGGGTTGTCGATCCTTGGGTTGGGACCAAAAACAACGGAAGTGCCAACCTTGGGGCTGATGATGAAGTGGGCGATGATCTACCAGGCGCAAATACTCGGAAAATGGTGGGCGTATCTCCCCGTAGTCGTAACCATAGCTCTAATTACGTTCTCGATGAATTTGATGAATACGGGTCTCGACCAGGTATTCAATCCGGAATTGAGGGACTAGGCGGTTGAAATGTCAAATGTAACATTAGAGGTTAGGGAACTAACCACAAAATATATCACCCGGTTCCGGGAAAATGTTTACGCGGTTGACCATGTTTCTTTAAAAGTGGAGGAAGGGAAATCATTAGGAATTTCAGGAGAGTCAGGCTGCGGAAAGTCGACACTGGCGCTCAGCCTGATGGGTTATTACTTTGCTCCACTACACTATACGAGCGGTGAGATTATCATCGACGGGCGGAATATTACCGGGATGGACCCTGACGACATTCGTAAATCGATATTGGGGACGGAGATCTCTTATATCCCTCAATCGGCGATGAACGCGCTCAACCCTACACAGAAGGTCATCCACTTTATTGAGGATGTTTTTCAAGCGCACGATCCATGCAAAACCAAGAAAGAGATTCATGAATTTGCCAAAGAAGCCTTTGAGGCCTTGGGGCTACCGGCAGAAGTGTTGCAAAGATACCCCGTTGAACTTTCGGGTGGCATGAAACAGCGCACAGTGATCGCCGTATCTGTGGTTCTTTCTCCAAGAGTGCTGATTGCCGATGAGCCTTCCTCCGCACTGGATGTCACTTCACAAAAGATGGTCATCAAGATGCTCAAGAGTTTGATGGAAAACTGTATCATCAAATCGATGATCTTCATCACGCATGAGCTTCCGCTGCTTTACAACGTGACCGATGATATCATGGTCATGTACGCCGGGCAGATCGTGGAGAAGGCCACCGCCAAAGAAGCCGTGTTTGATCCCCTCCATCCGTATGCGCGGGGCCTCATGGGCTCGATCATTGTGCCCGAAAGCGGCCTGCGGGATGTCAAATTGGCGGCCATTCCTGGGGTGCCGCCTAACCTGAAAAACCCGCCGGCGGGTTGCCAGTTTTCCGAACGCTGCAAATACGTTCAGCCAGAATGCATGGTGCGTTCTATCGATCTTCGTGAAGTTGGAGCCGGCCGCGCTTACCGCTGTATCTTTTCGGAAGAACAACTGAGAGAGGCTTATAAAAATGGCTGAGAAAGAAAAATTATGCCTGAGCGGATCAGGTCTTACCAAGGTATTTGGGTTTGGCCGCACGAGAACGGTTGCCGTCGATCATGTGGATTTCGATTTCCACGAGGGCGAAGTCGTCTCGATCGTGGGCGAATCAGGCAGCGGAAAGACCACTTTGGCGAAGATGCTTTTGGGATTGATCAGCATCACTGAGGGTGAGATTTGCTTCCAGGGGAAGAAGCGTGATATCAGGACTCAAAAGAAGAAACGGGAATACTGGAAAAATATTCAGGCGATCTTTCAGGATCCGTACTCGTCATACAACATATTTAATAGGATCGACGCCGTGCTTTTGGATTGTATTCGCATGCGTGTCGGTCGAAAGCTTCCGCATGCGAAAAGAATAGAGATGATGGCAGAGGCGTGCAGCTTTGTCAACTTGAAGTTCGAGGAATTGACCAACAAGTATCCTTTTGAGCTTTCCGGTGGGCAGATGCAGCGTTTAATGATCGCCCGTATCTTCCTGCTGAAGCCCAAGATCCTGCTGGCTGATGAGCCAACCTCGATGATCGACGCCTGTTCGCGCGCGACCATCCTGGATATGCTGATGCAGTTGCGTGACGAAATCGGGATGACGGTTGTTTTTATCACTCATGATATTGGCCTGGCGTATTATGTTTCTGACGTTGTATATATTATGGAGCATGGAAAATTTGTTGAAAGCGGATCTGCCGATGATGTGATTCTGCATCCGAAAGAGACTTACACCAGACGCTTGATCAGGGATGTTCCAAAGATCCATGAAGTATGGGATCTCTCAACTGTGTAGTCCATTCCTCTTGACTTTGGATTCGAGCGAAATCTTAGGGAGAGACATGATGCGCATACAATCTTTGACAGGCGCCTGGCAGTTTCGCCAGGCGGGCACAGATGAGTGGTGGCCCGCCACCGTCCCCGGCGGCGCACATACCGACTTGCTGGCCCTGGGCCGCATCCCCGACCCATTTGTGGGCGATAATGAGCGTCGCGTGCAGTGGGTGGCCGAAGCAGGTTGGGAGTATTGCTATCAGTTTGTCGTCACGCCCGAACTTCTGCGCCAGCCGGACATCTGGCTGGTTTGCGACGGGCTGGATACCTTGGCGACCGTCAGCCTGAATGGCCGCGAACTGGGCCACGCGGCGAACATGTTCCGCCAATATCGCTGGGATGTGAAGCCCCTGCTCAAGGCGGAAGGGAATGAGCTGCGGATCGACTTGGAGTCCGTCGTGAGGCATGTGGCTCAGAAACAGGCTGTCCGCGGCCTGCCCGGTGTTTCACAGGCCATCGCCGGCGGCCCACACGTTCGCAAGGCGCCCTGCCAATTTGGCTGGGATTGGGGGCCGCAGCTTCCGCCGGTCGGCATCTGGAAAGACATCCGCCTGGAGGCTTTTGATTCCACCCGCCTTTCGGAAGTCCACTTGCGCCAGTTTCACGTCAATGGCGTCGTCAGGCTGGAGGCGCGCCTGGCGGTGGAGAACTGGACCTCCGGGCTTTCTGCCCTTCTGCAGGTGACCGCGCCTGACGGCGCGGGCCGCACCAGCGGTGCGGTGAGCACAATCAGCGCTGCCTTGGCGTCCGCGACCGACAACGTCCTCGCGCTAGAAATCGAAAATCCGCAGCTTTGGTGGCCGAACGATTGGGGGGATCAACCGCTCTATCATGTGCAGGTGCAACTGAACCGGTCTGGGGTGATCCTGGATGAAAAGACCTATCAACTGGGTCTACGCACGATTGAGCTGCGGCAGCAGCCAGACGAATGGGGGCGCTCGTTCACTTTTGTGGTCAACGGCCAGCCGCTCTTCGCTAAAGGTTCCAACTGGATTCCGGCCGATTCCTTCCCCACGCGCCTGACCGAGGCTGCCCTGGAGGGCCTGATCCGTTCTGCAGCCCAGACGCACCAAAACATGCTGCGCGTGTGGGGCGGCGGCTTTTACGAGGATGAGCACTTTTACGATCTTTGCGACCGCTATGGCATCCTGGTCTGGCAGGAATTTGTCTTCTCGTGCAGCATTTACCCGCTCGACGAGCCTGACTTCGTCGAGAACGTCCGCGTCGAAGTGGTCGAAAACATCCGACGCCTGCGGCACCGGACCAGCCTGGCCTTGTGGTGCGGCAACAATGAAATGGAGTGGGGGTGGGCCGATTGGAACTGGGACAAGCCTGAGCTACAGGATCTGAAGGCCGCGTACGACCGCTTCTTCCACCACATGCTGGCGGAGTGGTGCGCGGCTGAAGACCCCGACCATGCTTATTGGCCCAGCTCACCGTCGTCAGATACGCCATTCGAGACTCCCAACGGCCACATTCAGGGCGATGCGCATTATTGGGATGTCTGGCATGGGCGCAAGCCGTTCACGGCGTACCGCAGCCAGTACCCGCGCTTCATGAGCGAGTTTGGCTTCCAAGCCCTGCCGCCTTTGGAGACCATCCGCACCTACGCGGCGGAACCCGACTGGAACATGACCTCCTACATCATGGAGCAGCACCAGAAAAACGCCAGCGGCAACTCGGTGATGGTGGGCCAGATGCTGGACACCTTCCGCCTGCCCAAGGATTTCGAATCGCTGGTGTATCTCAGCATGGTCTTGCAGGCCGAAGGGATTCGTTATGGGGTGGAGCACTGGCGCAGGCATACCCGGCGCGTATCGGGCACGCTGTACTGGCAGTTGAACGACTGTTGGTCGGTCGCGTCGTGGTCCAGCCTGGACTATTTTGGCCGCTGGAAAGCCTTGCATTACGCCGCCCGCCGCTTCTATGCGCCTTTGTTGCTTTCCATCGAAGACGCCCCTCCGTGTCAGTCGATCTTCCTCAGCAGCGACTTGCTCGAAGCATGGCAGGGTTCAGTGCATTGGGCCCTGACGACTCTGGATGGCAAGATATTGACCTCAGGTGAGAAAGCCGCGCACGCGGAACCATTGGGCGTGACGGCTGTCGAAAAGCTCGATTTTTCCGGATTCCTGGATGATGATACCCGCCGGGAACTGGTGTTTGTGGCCGAGTTATGGCAGGGAGATCGGTGCCTGGCCGTGCAAACCGCTGTCTTTGTCCCCACCAAATACCTGTCACTGGTCGATCCGCAGATCAATGCCGATGTGACGCTGAAGGAGGGCGTGCTTGCCATCGAGCTGTCGGCGCGTTCACTGGCCCGCCTGGTGGAATGCAGCCTGACCGGCGCCGATGTGATCTTCAGTGACAACTATTTCGATCTGCCGGCCGAGAAAGTCATCAGTGTCACGGCTCCCCTGCCGGCCGGATGGGATTTAGCCACGGCCCAGGCAGCGCTCAAGGTACGCTCTGTCTATAACACGTATTCCAAGTGAAATAGCTTAACAGGAGGAATGACATGAATACCGATATTCAGTCCATCATTGCCAGTATGACGCTCGAAGAAAAAGCCGCCCTATGCACTGGGGCCACGCCCTGGACAACCACCCCGGTCGAACGCCTGGGCCTGCCAGAGATGACCGTTGCGGACGGGCCGCACGGCGTGCGCCGCGCGGCGGATGTCGGTACCATGGTCGAGGCCAGCCTGCCCGCCACCTGCTTCCCGACCGCCTCCTGCACGGCCTCTACCTGGGATGTGGACTTGTTGCGTGAGATGGGCCAGGCATTGGCCAAGGAGTGCATCGCTCTGAAAGTGGATGTGGTGCTCGGCCCTGGGGCGAACATGAAGCGCTCCCCATTGGGCGGACGCAATTTCGAGTATTTCTCCGAGGATCCGTACCTCGCCGGCCAAGTGGCCGCCGCCTTCATCGAGGGCGTGCAGAGCAAGGGCGTGGGCACTTCTCTCAAGCATTATGCTGTCAACAGCCAGGAGTTCCGGCGCATGACCATCAGCGCCGAGTTGGATGAGCGCACCCTGCGCGAGATTTATCTCCCCGCCTTCGAGACCGCCGTCAAGAAAGCCAAACCCTGGACGGTGATGTGCGCCTATAACAAAGTCAATGGCAGCTACTGCGCCGAGAATCACAAGCTGCTGACAGAAATCCTCAAGGAGGAGTGGGGCTTTGAAGGCCTCGTGGTCTCCGACTGGGGTGCTGTGCATGACCGGGTGTCATCCTTGCAAGCCGGCCTGGACCTGGAGATGCCCGGCCCCAAGCCGCGCCGTACAAAAGCAGTGGTAGAAGCCGTCCGCTCAGGCGAGCTGGACGAAAGCGTGCTAAACGAGGCGGTGCGCCGCATTCTGGGAATCGTCTTCAAGGCGGCCGAGACCCCCAAGGGTGGGAACTTCGACACCGCCGCCCACCACGCCCTGGCGCGCCGGGTCGCCGCCGAGGGGATGGTGCTGCTCAAGAACGACGGCCTCCTGCCTTTGAAAAACCCGCAGCGCATCGCCGTTATCGGGCGTGCCGCCCAGACGGCATACTTCCAGGGCGGCGGCAGCTCGCACATCAACCCCACGCTTGTAGATAGCCCATTCAAGGAGCTGCAAAAGCTGGCCGGGAACGCCGAATTGAATTACGTCGAAGGCTACTCAGCGAGCGGCGAGTCCAACCAGGCGCTCGTCGAACAAGCCGTCCAGAGCGCCCGCTCGGCAGACGTGGCCCTGCTCTATATTTGCCTTCCCGAATCCAAAGAATCCGAGGGTTACGATCGGCCCGACATTGACCTGACCCCGCAGCAAGTCGCCCTGATCAAGGCCGTCACTGCCGTCCAGCCCAAGACCGTTGTCATCCTCAACAACGGCGCCCCGCTGGCAATGGGCGACTGGATTGACGGCGCCGCCGCTGTGCTCGAGGCCTGGATGATGGGCCAGGCCGGCGGAGGGGCAATTGCCGACGTGCTCTACGGCCGGGTCAACCCCTCGGGCAAGCTGGCAGAGACCTTCCCGCTCCGGCTGGCCGACACCCCCGCGCATCTTAACTTCCCTGGCGAGAACGGCCAGGTGCGCTACGGCGAAGGCCTGTTCATCGGCTATCGCTATTACGATGCCCGCCAGATCCCTGTTCAATTTCCCTTCGGTTACGGGCTGAGCTACACGACCTTCGCCTACGGCAACCCAAAAGTTTCGACGACGCGTTTCAAGGATGTGGACGGCGTGACCGTCTCAGTGGAAGTTACCAACACCGGCAGTGTTGCAGGGAAGGAAATCGTTCAGGTGTATGTCCATGACCAAAAATCCGGCCTGGTGCGGCCCCAGAAGGAGCTAAAAGGCTTCTCCAAAGTGGAGCTCCAACCGGGTGAGACCAAGACCGTTTCCATCAAACTTGATTTTCGCGCCTTTGCCTTCTACCATCCCAAATATAAACAGTGGATTACCGAGGACGGGGAATTCGACATTCTGATTGGCGCCTCGTCCGCCGACATCCGCTGCACCCAGACCGTCACGCTGCAGTCCACGTTGGAACTCCCCAGTCTTCTGGACCGCGAGTCGACTCTGCGCGACTGGTTGGAGGATGCGCGTGGTCAGCATGTCTTCGGACCGCTCTTCCAACAGATAAACGCCCAGATGCAGGCCATTTTCGGCGGCGGAGAGGGCGGCGACGGTATCGGGATGGAAGTGTCAGGCTTTTTGATGGATATGCCTTTGCTGGAGGTGCTTGAATTTCAGGGAAACACACTGCCGGCCGCGCCCGAAGAAATGGTAGCTGGACTGCTCGCCCAGGTCCACGGCAAAGGTCAATGATTAGAGCAAAATTAGATACCGACCACTTTGTGGCATGTTACCGCTAGGAGAAATGATCGTGTCGAATATAGAGTTAAAAGGCCCTGCGCTACCTAATATTCCCTGGGAAGAACGCCCCCACCATTGCAACGAAGTCGTCTGGCGTTCAGGGAAAAACCCCATCATCACGCGCGACGCTGCGCCGAATGTCAACAGCATCTTCAACAGCGCCGTCGTGCCTTTTGAGGACGGTTTTGCCGGCGTGTTTCGCTGCGACGACACCGCCCGGGTGATGCAGCTCCACGCCGGCCGGAGCAAAGACGGCGTCACGTGGCAGATAGAGCCAAAGCGCATCCAGTTCGAGTGCCAGGACGAAGAAATCGGCCGCTTTGAATATGGCTACGACCCACGCGTCTGCCTCATTGACGACCGCTACTACGTCACGTGGTGCAACGCCTACGCCGGTTGGCCGACGATCGGCATCGCCCACACGCACGACTTCGAGACCTATTATCAGATGGAGAATGCCTTCCTCCCGTTCAACCGAAACGGTGTCCTCTTCCCCCGCAGGATCGATGGTCGTCTCGCTATGCTCAGCCGGCCGAGTGATCGCGGCCACACGCCGTTCGGCGAAATCTACTACTCGCAGAGCCCGGACATGATCTACTGGGGAAAGCACCGTCTGGTCATGCGCCCGGCCAGCGGCTGGCAGGCCACCAAGGTCGGCGCCGGCCCCGTGCCGATCGAGACGACCGAGGGGTGGCTCCTCTTCTACCACGGCGTCCTCACTTCCTGCAACGGGTTCGTGTATTCGATGGGAGCGGCACTCCTCGACCTTGACCGGCCCTGGAAGGTCATCGCTCGAACTGAGCCCTACCTCCTCCACCCCAAGATGCTCTACGAGCAGGTCGGCGACGTTCCGAACGTCATCTTCC
>Ga0307380_10009203_pt1 | contig 12563 bp, 10 predicted proteins | sample UN3MG_FD_202239 | JGI IMG/M metagenome (GOLD analysis project Ga0307380, IMG submission 202239) | Soil microbial communities from Risofladan, Vaasa, Finland - UN-3 | ecosystem: Environmental > Terrestrial > Soil > Coastal area > Acid sulfate soil | place: Finland: Risofladan, Vaasa | collected... | reverse complement strand
GCGCTCGAACCTGCTCGTCGCGCGAGCCGGATCCAGCCGGTCGAGGCGCTGCGGACGCGACTCGATACGACGACCTCCCGCCGAGCGCGCCTGCGCTGGCTGACCGCCGTGTTCGTTGCGATCGCCCTCGTTGGGGTCGTGATCCTGCCGCGCGCGGCCGGGATCGCCGGGATCGTCCAGACCCTAGCGGTGTACGGGATCCTGCTCATCGCGACCTTGCTGATCCCGGTCGTGCTGCCGGTCATGGCCCGGATCGCCGGTGCGCCGTTCGGACGGGTCCTGCGAATGGAAGAGCGCCTTGCCCGGAGCGCGATCAGGCGCGATCCGAGCCGAACGGCACTGACCCTTGGCAGCCTGACCGTCGGGCTGGCCATGATCGTCGCACTCGGCGGTGTCGGGCAGCACGCGCGGGCCGCCGCCGCCGGCTGGATCGACGATGTCATCCCGGGCGAGCTCGTCCTGACCTCGATCCGGGCGATCGCGCCAGATGAAGGGGTCGAGGCGCAGTTGACCAAGGCCGTGCCCGGGATCGAGCGCCTCAGCCCGATCGCCACCTTCGACGTCGCGGTCGACGGAGCCCGCACGGATGCCGCGGCGGTCGTCGGCTCGGACCTGGCAGCCGACGGTCGGCTCCGCTTCACGGTCGGCGACCGCGACGCCGCCCTGGCGGCGCTCGACGCGGGCGGCGCGACGGTCCTGCCAGCGGCTCTCGCCGAACGGCTGGGACTTGCCGTTGGTGACGCCCTGAGGGTCCCCGGCCATGACGGCCAGGGTCTCGATCTGCGAGTCGTGGGGATCATCGAACGCTCGATCCCGGGCAAGGCCGGCGAATCGATGCTCGTTGGCTGGACAGATGCAACGGATCGGCTCGGTGTGATCGGAGCCGATGTCTTCGCCCTCAGATTTCGTCCGGACGCATCCGCGACCGCTGCTCAGGATCTTCGCGCTGAGGCGGAGCTGCTGGCCCTGCAGGTCGTTCCCCTCGAGCAGATCGAGGGCGCGATCAGCGTTGCGCTCGCGCGTATCTTCGGGTTGTTCGATGCCCTCGCCGTCGTGGCCGTCCTCATCGCCGCGCTGGGCATCGTCAACACGCTGACGATGAATGTGATCGAGCGAGTCCGAGAGATCGGGATCCTGCGCGCTGCCGGAATGAGCCGACGCCAGGTCTGGCGGTCCGTCGTCGTCGAAGCCGGCGTCCTCGGCCTCGCCGGGGCCTTACTCGGCATCGCGGTGGGTCTGATCCTCGGGACGGTGATGGTCATGGCGACCGGTGACCGGATCGATGTAGTCACGGGTATCCCGTGGGCCGTCATCGGTGTCGCCCTCGTCATCGGGGTCGGAGTCGCGATGCTGGCCGCCGCGTATCCGGCGCGGATCGCCAGCCGTCTGTCCATCACCCGGGCCGTCCAATACGAATGACGCGATGCTAGACTCCGGCCGTCGATCACCGACAGTGTGATCCCCTGAACGGAGTCCAGATGTCGCTAGCGATCCCCAGGCTCGACCGCAGCACGACCGAGGATCACGGCCTCACGATCGCAGACTTCCTCGTCCCCATCCGGGTCGGTGAGCGGGTCAATACCCGGGTCCGCGACATCGCCCTCGTCGTGGCCGGAGCGCTCCTCATCTACTTGACGGCCCGGATCGTGATCCCCGTCCCGGGCTCGCCCGTTCCGATCACGGGGCAAACGTTCGGGGTTCTCCTGGTCGGTGCTTCGCTCGGTCTGCGACGAGGCCTGTTCGCCGTCTCCCTGTACGTCCTGCTGGGCGTTGTCGGCTTGCCGTTCTTCGCCGAGGGCAAGGGCGGGTTGAGCGTCATCTGGGGAGCGAGAGGCGGCTACCTTGTCGGCTTCATGGTGGCTGGCGCGGTCGTCGGACGGCTGGCCGAGCTCGGTTGGGACCGGAGGTTCACCGGCGCATTCGGAGCCATGCTCGCCGGCAGCGTGATCATCTATGCGATCGGTCTGCCCTGGCTCATGGTCGTCACCGGGTTCACGCTTGAGGAAACGATCACGAAAGGATTGACCCCGTTCCTGGTCGGAGACGCCCTCAAGCTCTTGCTCGCAGCTGTGCTCCTGCCGGCCGCCTGGTGGGTCGTGGAGCGCCGCCCGGACGACCGCTGAGAAGGGCCGCGCCGGACGGACGGCTGGAGGGAGTGGAGTCCGAGGCCTGGCTTCTCTCGCCGCCGATCGCAGGATCGGTACCGAGGATCAGTAGATCCGCGGGAAACGGGGAGCGAACAGCGTCCTGCCGAGGTCGATCGGGGTCGCCGCATCGAGCGCATCGAGCAGCGTCGAGGTTGTGACGAGATCATCCCGGTTGGCCGAGATGTAGCCGCGGAGGGCAGACCAGAACACGCTCCAGCCCATGGCTTGGCGGGCCTTGTCGAGCAGGTTGCCGCCGCCGATGTAGACCCGCTCGTAGTAGCAAGCGGCCGAGTACTCATAGATGGTCCGGTCAAGGCGCCCGGCGGAGCATCGGCTGGCGCGCTTGAGTCCGGTGATGAATCGGGCCGCGAAGTCCGCGGCGGCCTCATCGGCGAACGGCTCCTTCGCCTGATCGCTGCCGACGATCCCGTAGAACCATTGATGGGCCGTCTCGTGGGCGGCCAGATAGCGAAGGGTGGAGGCGGCGACCCCGGTCGGGATCCAGATGAGGCCCGGCGATTCCATCCCATACCCGCCGGCCGATTGGACGACCTTGAAGGCGCCATGCGGATACGGACCGAGGCGCTTCTCGAGAGCGTCGAACGCGTCGGCCGCCGCGTCGAGCATCGCGGCCCCTCCGGCTCCGGGTCGGTAATAGACCCGGACGACCGTGTCGCGGACGACCCTTGATCGCTTCAGATAGTCCCGGGCCGCGGTGACCGTGAAGTCTCGGACGTTCGCGGCACGAAACGTCTGGGTCAGGCCGTCTGCGCTCACGCTCGTCCGATGACCGGTGGTCGCCAGGACAAGCCTGCGCGATGTACCGATCCGGACGGTCACGGACGGGCTCGACGGAGTCACGAACGGATCACCGTGATTCGGTCGGTCGAATGGGGTTCGCCGACTCACCCACGGCAACCAGCGGTACAGATCGACGACGCCGTTGGTCCGGGTGAACAGCCAATCGGATCCGGCGAGATCGCGGCGCAACGTCGCCCGGTATCGGATTCGCACCGTCGTGGTCGCGCCGATCGGGAGGTTGCGTCCGAGGGGAACGATGATCGTCTGGCCGCGGACCGTGGCAGCCACGGACACGCCGTCGACCGTGACCGGTTGGAGTCGCATGGCTCCGAGGCGGGCCGCGATCGTGTTGAATTCCATCCGATCGATCGCTCCGCCCGATGTGTTGCGGATGGTCGCCGAGCTGTCGACGCGGATCTTGCGCGACCGCCAGGACAGCTTGAGGTCGGCATCGTAGGTTGCTTCAAGGATCAGGCTCGATCGGCCGACCGGCCCAGCTGCTGCCGGAGAGGCCGCCATCGTCACGGCAGCCTGCATGGGCTGGCCGGCAGGCGAGGAGAGCGCGATCCCGGCGACCACGATCATCAGCGAGCCGACGACGGATCTGGTCCAATGCATCGTGCCCATGCTACCCCGACCTTGATCGATCGCCGACCGGCCGTTGCCGCGTAGACTTCGGCCGGTGACTACCGATATTGCCTCGGACCCGCTGGTCAGCGCCATCCGCGCACGGATTCCCGCGGTCCGGCTGCTGACCGAGCCGATCGATCGCGAGGGCTACCGCCTCGACGAGACGTCCTACCTGCGGGCGGGCCTGCCCCGCGCCGTCGCCCTGCCGACCACCACCCAGGAGGTCGTCGAGTTGGTACGCATCGCCGCCGAGCTGCGCGTCCCGATCGTCCCACGGGGCGCCGGCACCGGGCTTTCGGGCGGAGCCGCCGGGATCGATGGCGCCCTGACCATCGCATTCACGGCCATGGATCGGATCATCGAGATCGATCGCGAGAACCTGGTGGCGGTCGTCCAACCGGGGGTCATCAACGCCCATCTCAAGGAGGCGGTCGCAGCCCAGGGGTTGTTCTACCCGCCCGATCCGGCGAGCTTCGAGACGTGCTCGATCGGGGGCAACCTGGGCACGAACGCGGGTGGGCTCTGCTGCGTGAAGTACGGCCAGACCCGCGACTCGGTCCTGTCGCTCGAAGTCGTCATGGCCGATGGAACGATCATCCGGACCGGCGGCCGCAACCTGAAGGATGTGGCCGGCTATTCGCTGACCCATCTGTTCATCGGCAGCCAGGGGACGCTCGCGATCACGACCGAGGCGACGCTCAAGCTCCGACCCGCGCCGCCGCCGCGGCTGACGATGCTGGCCTTCTTCGCGACCCTCGAGTCGGCCGGCGCCGCGGTCGCGGGCCTGGCCGCGGCGGGCCTGACGCCGGTCACCCTCGAGCTGCTCGACCAGTTCACGATCGCTGCGGTCGACGACATGAACGATCTTGGCCTCGATCGAACCGCGGCCGCCATGCTCATGATCGAATCGGACATGCCCGGTGTCGCCGCGACGGCCGAGTTGGAGATGGCCGAGGCCGTCTGTCGAACCGCCGGCGCGACCGACTGCGTGCGGGCTGCCGATACCCAGGAGGCCGATTGGCTCCGCCAGGCTCGACGGGCCGCCCACTACGCTCTGGAGCGTCTTGGCGAGGTTCGGATGGAGGACGTCGGCGTGCCTCGGTCGCGCGTGCCGGAGATGCTCCGAGCGATCGAATCCATCGCGGCCAGGCACGATGTCCGGATCGGGACCTTCGGACATGCCGGAGACGGCAACCTGCACCCGGATCTCGTATTCGAGCGGGGCGACCCGACGGCCGAGGCCAAGACCGAAGCGGTCAAGAAGGACCTGTACCGGGCAGCCTTGGACCTGGGCGGTACGGTCACGGGCGAACACGGGATCGGGAGCACCCGACGCGAGTGGTTGGAGATCCAGCGGGGCCCCGACGCCGTCCGCGTGATGCGCGCGATCAAGGCCGCGCTGGACCCCCTCGGGATCCTGAATCCGGGCCGCGTCCTCTGACCCTGGTGCGCCATGGCGGGCGAGGCACGAAGTGTCCTTGACATGAGTTGACAAGGGCGCCGATGATACGCCGATCGTGCATGCACATCTGTCATATACAAACGTGCGCAGGCGCCTGTGAGCGACTTCGAACAGCTCGTTCGCGTGAGCCGGCTCTACTACGAACTGGGTGAGACGCAGAACGCCATCGCCGACCAGCTCGGTGTGACTCGACCGCAGGTCTCTCGCCTGCTCACACGCGCCCGAGCCGAGGGCATCGTGGAGATCCGGATCGTGGACCGGACCGCGGCCGATAGCCAGGCCGCGGGAACGCTCATCGAGCGCTACGGCCTCGACGCCGTCCATCTTGCGCCGACGATCGTGGGGTCCGACGACCTGACCCGCCGAATGGCCGCTCGGCTTGCCGCCGAGATCCTGCGCAGTGCGCTGCGCAGCGGTGCGACGGTCGGGATCGGGGACGGAGCGTCAGTGGCGGCGACGGCTGCCGCGCTCGAGGAGACGTCGATGCCGGTCGCGGTCACCGTCGTGCCGCTGTGCGGCGGCTTCTGGTCGACCGGACAGGAGCGTGAGCCATACCGGCGGATCGCAGACGTGCTCGACGGCCAGGCCCGCGGCCTGATGGCGCCGGGCGTCGTGGACGATGCAGCCACACAACGAGCGCTTGTCGCACACGCCGGCGCTCGGGCCATCTTCGATCTCTGGGATCGCCTTGACGTCGCGCTCTTCGGGATCGGCGGGCCCGCCTGGACCCGCGTGAACCTCGGGGAGGATCTCGAACGTGAGCTTGACGCCGCCGACGCTGTCGGCGAGATCCTGATCGCCCCGTTCGACCTTGACGGCCGGTTCGTTTGCCCTGTCCTGCGCGAGCGGGTCATCGCGTTCGATGCCCGGCGATTGGCCCGGATCCCGGTCTCGATCGGCGTAGCCTCCGGGGCGGCCAAGATCAAGCCCATCCTGGGCGCCTTGCGAGCCGGAGTCGTCCGCACCCTCGTGACCGACGTCGCAACGGCCGAGGCCGTCGTCGCGCTCGATGCATCGACGCCCACGTTGTCGCCGGAGCCGGAGCAATCGCCGTGAGCGTGGAAGACAGCCAACCAGTCGTCCTCGGGCTGGATCTGGGAACCACCGAGGTCAAGGCAGGTCTGATCGATCTTGATGGCCGGCTGCTAGGCCTGGCCCGGAGCAGCTACGAACTGGACGTGACCGGGGGCCATGGCTGGGCGGAACAGGATCCGGGCGCTTGGTGGTCGGCCGTCGTGAGCGCCGTTCGAGGCTTGCACTTGCATGGTGTCGGGGAGGTCGTGGCCATCGGGGTCGATGGTCACGGACCGACCCTCGCCGCCGTCGATGCCCGGGGTGAAGCGACGCGCCCGGCGATCACGTTCCTCGATGCTCGCGCATCGGAGGAGACCGCGGAGCTGGAGCGGACGACCGGTGTTCGCGGTTGGGCCCTCGCTGGACTGCCTGCCGCGCTCTGGGTCGAGCGTCACGAGCCGGACACCGCCGACGCGACACGCTGGTATCTCACGACCTGGGAATATCTCGCGTTCCGGCTGACCGGGGTCGCGTCCGGCCCGCTCGTCCCCGACCAGCTCGTGCCCGACCCGGGCGCGGTCGCCGCGGTGGGAATCCCGGCGGCCAAACTGCCGCCGCCCTCTTCGACCGGCCAGATCGTCGGAGGCCTTGCCGATGCCGCGGCTGACGCGCTCGGACTTCGGCCGGGGATCCCGGTCATCGGCGGGACCGTCGATGCCTTCGCGAGCTACCTCGGCGCGGGCTTGCTCGAGCCGGGCGATGCCTTCGATCCAGGGGGTTCGGCCGGTGGCTTCGGGGTCTACTGGGATCGGCCGCTCGATGTCCCGGGCGGCTTCGTCACGCCGGGCCCATTGGCCGGGCGGTACAGCGTCGGAGCCGCCATGGCGGCGACCGGTCGTGCCCTCGACTGGTATCGAGACGACGTCCTGGGTGGGACGATCACTACCGATGCACTGCTCCTCGAGGCCGCGGCCACGCCGCCGGGTGCCGACGGACTCGTGTTCCTGCCGTATCTCGCCGGGGAGCGATCGCCGATCTGGGATCCGGAGGCACGTGGCGTCCTGGCCGGTCTGACCCTCGGACACGGGCGCGGCCATATCGCCCGAGCGATCGTCGAGGCTTCGGCCCTGGCCATCCGCCAGGTCGCCGCTCCGATGCTGGCCGCCGGCGTCCGGGTGACCGAGATGCGCGTCTGCGGCGGGCCGGCCAGGAGCACGTTCTGGAACGGTGTCAAGGCGGATATCACTGGGTTCTCGGTCGCGGTCCCCGCCGTCCTCGAGACTGCGGTCCTGGGTTCGGCGATCCTCGCCGCGGTCGGGATCGGGGCCTATCGCGACCTGCCGGAGGCCATCGCGGCGATGACCCGGATCGCCACGAGGATCGAACCACGCGCGGAATTCGCCGCGACGTACGACCGTGCTTTTGCGGCGTACCAGGCGCTCTATCCAGCCACCGCGCCGATCCTTCGTCCGCTGACCGCGCCGGACCCGTCGTCCGGGATCCGGGCATGGCGGTGACGTCCGCAGCGGCCGGCCGGATCGACCTGCGCGACCTCTCGTTCGCATTCACGAACCGAGGCGGGGCCCCGCTGCCGGTGCTCGACAGGGTCGACCTGGCGATCCCGGGTGGCGGGATCGTGGCCCTGATCGGACCGAACGGGTGCGGCAAGTCCACCCTGCTTCGGGTCGTCGCCGGACTCCTGGCGCCAGCCACCGGGACCGCCCACCTCGATGATGCGCCGATCGCCGGTCCGGATCCGCGGATCGGTCTCGTCTTCCAGGAACCGCGCCTGCTGCCGTGGCGCTCGGCCGCTGACAACATCACCTATCCTCTCGAGCTCGCCGGCTGGGAGTCGGACCGCCGGATGGAACGCCTGGCCGCACTGACCGAGCTGGTCGGCATCGATCCGGCCGTCACGACCTCGCGCCCGGCCGAACTCTCCGGCGGGACTCGCCAGCGGGTCGCCCTCGCACGTGCGCTCGCGCTCGAGCCTGAGGTGCTGCTTCTCGACGAGCCGTTCAGCGCGCTCGACGCCCTGACCCGCGAACGGTTCGACCTGGAGATCCTGCGTCTGTGGGAGCGAGCGGCGACGACCATCCTGCTCGTCACGCATAGCATCCCGGAGGCCATCATGGTCGCGGATCGGGTCGTCGTGCTGTCCCCGCGGCCCGGTCGGATCGTCGCGGACATCGCGATCGACATGCCGCGGCCGCGGACGATCGACGACCTCGATGCCGCGGCCGTGTCACGGGCAGCGCATGAGATCCGGGCGCACCTCGCCATCCCGACAGAGCTCGTCTCATGAGCCGGTCGACATGGTTCCCGATCGTCGGCGCCTTCATCTTCTTCGTCGCTGCCTGGAAGGCCGTCGTCGTCGCGGCCAACCTGCCGCCGTTCATCCTGCCCGGTCCGGATATGGTCGGTGGCCGATTCGTTGACGCCTGGCTCGATGGGACGGTCTGGCCGCACTTCGCGACCACCATGGTGGAGATCGCGATCGGGTTCGTGGTCGGGGCGGGGCTGGCCCTGCTCGTTGGCTATGCGCTCGCCAGGAGCGCCCTGTTCGAACGTCTCGCCTCTCCCTACCTCGTCGCCGCCCAAGCGATCCCGATCCTCGTGCTCGCCCCGCTGCTCGTGCTGTGGTTCGGGTCCGGTCTGCTCAGCAAGGTCGTGATCTGCGCGCTCATCGTGTTCTTCCCGGTCGCCATCGCGACGATGGTCGGGATCCGTTCGGTCGACCGCCGACTGCTCGAACTGGGTCGAAGCCTGCGGGCGACGCCGCGCCAGATCCTGGCCACGATCGAGATCCCGGCGGCGCTGCCCAGCATCTTCGGCGGCCTGCGAGTCGGCGTGACACTAGCCGTGGTGGGTGCCATCGTCGGCGAGTGGGCGGGCGCCAGCCGTGGTCTGGCCGTGCTCATCAACCTGGCTCGTGGCTCCCTGTTCGATATCCCATTGATGTTCGCCACGCTCGTGACGATCGCCCTGATCGGGGTCGCCCTGTACCTGCTCGTCGTCCTCGCCGAGCGTCGTCTGGTCGGTGCCCGCTAGCCATGTCGTTCCGCTCGGAGGTCCCTGTGTCATTCGTTCACTCCCGGCCGGCGTTCAGCCTCATCGCCGGCCTGGTCATCGCATCGCTGATGGCTGCCTGTGGCCCGGGGGCAACCTCGCCCGTGCCCAGCGTGGCGCCAACGAAGCTCGTCGTGGGGCTCGGCTATATCCCGAGTGTCCAGTTCGCCCAGTTCTACCTGGCCCAGCAGACGGGCCTGTATGCGCAGGCCGGCCTGGATATCGAGTTCCAGAACAAGATCGACCCGGATCTCATCGCCCTCGTCGGGCAGGGTGCCATCGACGTGGGCATCGGGGACGGGACCAGTGTCATCCCGGCCGTCAGTAACGAGATCCCGATCCGGTACATCGCGACTGTCTATGGCAAGTTCCCGAATGTCGTCTTTGCCAAGGCGTCCTCGGGCATCGAGACGGCGGCCGATCTCAAGGGCAAGAGGATCGGCACGCCCGGTCGGTATGGCTCAGGCTGGATCATGCTCCAGGCACTGCTTGAATCGGCTGGCCTGACGACGGACGACGTCGAGATCATCGAATACCCGGACTTCACCCAGGAGCTGGCGGTCGAGCAGGGAGCCGTGGATGCCGCGACTGGGTTCGCCAACAACGAACCCGTCCAGCTCGAACTCAACGGCGAGACCGCGGTCGTCCTGCGCATCGACGACGTCACGCCGCTGCCCGGGCCCGGTCTGGTTTCGGGAACCACGACCCTCGACTCAAAGGGTGACGCGATCGCGGGCTTCGTCGCTGCAACGCTCCGGGCGATGGAGGAGATCAGGGAGAACCCGCAGGCGGGGCTCGATGCCGCGATCACGGCCGTTCCGGAACTTGCCTCGGCGACCGGTCAAGCTGAGATCCTGGCCGCCACCATCGACTCCTGGGCCGGCCCTGAGCAGGAGGCGCAGGGCCTTGGCGCCATCGATCGCGACGGATGGTCCGCATCCATCGCCTACCTGGGCACGCTCGGGCTCGTGAACGCCCCACTCTCGGTGGAAGACGTGGTCCGCAGCGACCTGCTCCCGTCCGGCGATTGAGTGGCTGCCGGTCAGGAGGGACGAAATCGGGTAAACTAGAGAGCCCCCGGCCGCCGACAGCGTTCGCGCCCCCCGGTGATGCCATTTCGCAGGAGATCGTGTGAACAGTCGCCCACCGGTAAAGCCCACGACCGTCGAACCCTTCAAGCACGTCATCGATGAGTACAAGCATCAGGCGCAGACCATCACCTGCACCTGCGGGTGGCACGGCAGTTCGCAGGCCGCCGACCGAGGCGGGTCCGAGTGGACCGCGCACTTGTTCGAGGTCCGCGGCAAGAAGCGCTGACCGTCTGACGACTCCGCCCACGCCACGACCCGGGTCATCCGATCCGGGTCGGATCATGTCCGGCGCCCATCGGCGCCTGCTAGCCTTCCGTGATGGATCTGCCCAGCGCGCCGTTTGCGATCCGGGCCCGCCTGCTGACACCGCTCGCAGCGGGCGGGACCCTGCACGAGCCGGACGGTCTCGTGATCGTCGACGCCGTCGGAAAGCTGGTCTTCGCCGGGCGCGCTGGCGAGCGACCGGTCGAAGCATCGACGGCGGTCGACCTGCGACCGTGGGTCGTCATGCCCGGCATGGTCGACCTTCACTGCCACCTGCCCCAGGTCCCCAACGTCGGCCTCGGTTTTGCGCTGGACCTCCTGACCTGGCTGGAGCGGATCACCTTCCCGACCGAGCGATCCTGGTCGGATCCCGCGATCGCCGAGCGACTGGCCCCGCCGATCTTCGAGTCGTTCGCGGCGGTCGGGACGACGACCGTCCTCGCCCACGGCGTCGTGTACGCGGCCGCCATGGACGCTGCCTACCGGGCGGCCGAGGCGCACGGGATCCGGGCGATCCTGGGCAAGGTGATGATGGACCGGGGTACCTATGACGACGAGATCCTTCCGGCGACGATCCTGGATCGTTCGATCCGGGAGTCGGCCGACCTGATCGAGCGTTGGCACGGCGCCGATGCTGGTCGACTTGGCTACGCGGTGACGCCCCGCTTCGCGCTCACCTGCTCGGCCGAGATGCTTCGAGAGTCGGCCGACCTGGCGCGCTCGACAGACTCCTGGTGGCAGTCACACGTCTCCGAGGATCCAAACGAGATCGCCGAGGTGGCTCGTCAGTTCCCCGATGCCCGTGACTATGTCGACGTCTACGATCGGGCCGGCGGGCTGGGCGCGCGGACGGTCCTCGCGCATGCGATCCATCTGTCGGAGCGCGAACTCGGACGGCTGGTCGAATCTGGAACGCATGTTGCCCACTGTCCCGCCTCGAACCTGTTCATCGGGGCGGGGATCATGCCGTTCGCGCGATATCGCGCAGCGGGCCTGTCGCTCGGTCTCGGATCGGACGTCTCCGGGGGCCCGGATGCGTCCATCTTCTCGGTCATGCGGGTCGGAGCCTATGCCCACATGGCGCGGCGATCCCTGGTCGGCATCGAGGGTGATGTCCTTGACTCGCTCAGCTGGCTTCGGGCGGGGACGCTGGACGGCGCTCGCGCGCTGGGTCTGGGCGACGTCATCGGGTCACTCGAGGCGGGCAAGGAAGCGGACCTCATCGCTGTTGATCCGGCCTTCGCGGCCGCCCTCCCCGGAGCGCCATCGGACGACGACCCAGCGGACCTGATGGGCCGACTGATCTTCAGGGCCCATCCCGACATGGTCCGTGCGGCCTGGGTCCGCGGTCGCAGGCTTGACGGGCCCGGGCGGCGATGACCGAGCACGCCGACCTGCTCATCACGGGCGGCACGATCGTGGATGGCACCGGTACGCCAGGGCGGCCGGGCACCCTCGCGATCCTCGACGGTCGGATCCGCGTCCTCGATCCGGGCGCCGCAGTTGGAGTCGGCCCGGCGCTGCCGCGAGCACCGCGCACGATCGACGCCACGGGCAAGGTCGTGGCCCCTGGCTTCATCGACCTCCACAGCCACGGTGGCCTGATGATCCTGGCCGATCCGCGGCACGAGCCAAAGGTCCGTCAGGGCGTCACGACGGAGCTCGTCGGAGTCGATGGCAATGGGTTCGCCCCATTCAGCCGGCGCGAGGACCTGGAAGCGTTCGTCGTCCTTGATTCCGGTCTCGACGGCCGCCCGGATCTCGACTACGGCTGGACCTCGGTCGGGAGCTACCTGGCCCGCTACGACGGCACGGTCAGCCTCAATATCGCGACCCTGGTCGGCAATTCCCAGTTGCGTATCGCCACGGTCGGCTGGGACGACGGCCCAGTCGATGCCCAGGCGATCGACGGGATGGGCTCGATCCTGCGCGACGGGATGGCCGAGGGCGCGTTCGGGCTCAGCTCCGGTCTGGACTACCCGCCGGGCGCCTTCGCGACGACCGACGAATTGGCGGCGCTCACCCACGTGGCCGGCCGCAGCGGCGGCTTCTATCACAGCCACGTCCGCTACCCGCTCGGTGACC
>Ga0307380_10009200_pt1 | contig 12565 bp, 11 predicted proteins | sample UN3MG_FD_202239 | JGI IMG/M metagenome (GOLD analysis project Ga0307380, IMG submission 202239) | Soil microbial communities from Risofladan, Vaasa, Finland - UN-3 | ecosystem: Environmental > Terrestrial > Soil > Coastal area > Acid sulfate soil | place: Finland: Risofladan, Vaasa | collected... | reverse complement strand
TGCGTCGGATGCCATGAGCAGCGCACCCGCACACCGGCCAACCCTGGCCGGAGCACACTTCAAGCCCTTAGACGTCCCCCGAACAAAGTCGAGCCCATCCCCGGTATCCCGGAAGTGTTCGACTTTCCACGGGACATCCAGCCGATCCTCGACAAGCATTGCCTCAAGTGCCACGACTACGAATCAAGTGAGGCCGGCGGCCCCCGTTCCGGCGGCGTCATCCTGAGCGGCGACCACGGCCCGATGTTCTCTCACAGTTACTTCGAGCTGACCATGCGACGTCAGCTCGGGGACAATCGCAACCAGCCCAAGAGCAATCTTCCGCCAAGAACCATCGGCAGCAGTGCCAGTGCACTGATGAATAAAATTAACGGCAGCCACAACTCCGTCGAGCTAACACCACACGAACGCGATATGATTCGCTACTGGATTGAATGTGGGGCACCCTATCCCGGTACCTATGCGGCCCTGTCCAGCGGAATGATTGGCGGCTCCTTAGAAAACCAGCAGGACATCTCCGACCGTAAATGGCCCAGTACGAGGGCTGCTGCTGAAGCTATCCAGCGCCGTTGCGCGCGCTGCCACAATAAGAATTTCCTACCACTGCCGCGAGCGCTCTCAGGGGGGACTTTGAGGCACAGAGTATTTAACCTGACACGCCCGGAGAAATCCCTGATGCTGCTGGCGCCGCTGTCGAGCGAAACGGGCGGGTATGGCCTCTGCAAGCAAAGGGACAAGAGCAGCGAGGCCGCGACTGTCTTCGCTGACACCAACGACCCCGACTACCGGAAAATCCTGGCCCTTTGTATCGCAGGCAAGGAACATTTGGACAAAACCAAGAGGTTCGATATGCAGGGCTTTCGCCCACTGCCGTCGTATGTCCGGGAAATGAGAAGGTATGGCATTCTACCGAAAGACCCGCCGGAAGATGTCGAGATAGATGTTTACGCAACCGACCAGGCGTACTGGCGGTCGCTGTGGTATAGGCCTGACGCCGCAATCGTGCCGGGCCGATAATTATAAAGGAAGCTCATAATGACCAAACGACAACGACCCATCAACAAGAAAAGAGTGTGGATATACATGTTTGTGGCACTTGTTGGCTTCAGCAGTGTCACGCTTGCCGCTAAAGCCGGCGATGAATATCTCTCGCCGCTGGCGCTGGTGGCGGACAATGAGGGCAAGATGCTGTACGTCGCCGAGGCCACGGCGAAACAAGTGGCCGTGTTCAATATTACCGCGGGCAAGGTTACGAAAGTCATCTCGCTGCCCGGTCAGCCCAGCGGGCTGGCCCTGGCGCCGGACGGCCAAACACTCTACGTCACCGCCGGGGTGCCGAACGGAGGCGTCCACGTCGTCAACCTAAAGACCGGCAAAATCGACCACACATTCCCCGCTAAGCACACACCAACCGCACCGGTCGTCAGCCCCGACGGCAAAACACTCTACGTCTGCTACCGCTTCTTCAACGCCGTCGCCATCTACGACCTCACGTCCAAAAAGAGCGTCGCCGCCCTGACCGTAATTGCTGTCTCCAGAGAGCCCGTAGCCGCCGCCCTCACCCCGGATGGCAAGTCGCTCTTCGTCGCACACCTTGTCCCCGGAGGAGCCGCCGACCGCGACTACGTCGCAGCAGAGGTCTCCGTCATCGACACAGTGGCAAAAAAACGCGAAAAAACCATCCAGCTCCCCAATGGAAGCACAGGTCTCCGCGGAATCTGCGTCTCGCCCGACGGCAAATACGCATACGTCACCCACATCCTCGCCCGCTATCAGCTCCCCACGACACAACTGGAGCGGGGATGGATGAATACAAATGCCCTGAGCATCATAGATATACCAAAGAAGCAATTACTGAATACGGTCCTCCTCGACGACGTCGATTTGGGAGCAGCCAACCCATGGGACGTGGCGTGCACCGACGACGGCAAGTACGTCTGCGTTACCCATGCCAGCACTCATGAGGTGAGCGTCATCGATAGAACGAAACTTCACAATAAATTGGCGAGCGTGGCAAAGGGTGTAAAGGTATCTGACGTTTCGCTGTCGCCTTCCGACGTGCCGAACGACCTGTCGTTTCTGGTAGGTCTGCGACGTCGGCTCAAGCTCACCGGCAATGGGCCTCGCGGTCTGGCCGTAATCGGCACCAAAGCGTACGCGGCTGAATACTTCACGGACAGCCTCGGCGTTGTGGACATCGACTCAGAAAGACTGCCCCAAGCCCGATCCATTGTGCTGGGACAAAAGAAATCTCTGACGAAGGTACGCAAAGGCGAAATGTTATTTAATGACGCTTCGTTGTGCTTTCAGAATTGGCAGAGCTGTGCCAGCTGCCATCCCGGCGGTGGACGGGTCGATGCCCTCAACTGGGACCTTCTAAATGACGGCATAGGCAATCCAAAGAATACCAGGAACCTGCTGCTCGCCCACAAAACGCCACCTGCCATGGCAATGGGCGTTCGTCCTGATGCCGAGGCCGCTGTTCGTGCCGGGATAAGGCACATCCAATTTGCCGTGCGTCCCGAAGAGGATGCGGTCGCGATAGATGAATACCTCAAGTCACTCAAACCTGTTCAGAGTCCCTATCTGGTCAAAGGAAAAATGAGAGAACAGGCAAAACAAGGACGCAAGGTTTTCAACAAGGCAGGATGCGCTTCGTGCCACCCTCCTCCACTATATACCGACCTTGGAAAATACAATATCGGCACCGGAAAGGGCCTGGACGAAAACCAGTCTTTTGATACTCCCACACTGATTGAGGCGTGGCGGACCGCGCCCTATCTGTACGACGGTCGTTCTGAGACCATCAAAGAAGTGCTGACCAGGCACAACCCCGGTGATAAGCATGGAAAAACATCAACTCTGACCGACGAGGAGATAAATAGTCTCGCAGAATTTCTCCTCTCTCTTTAACGGCACCTAATGCTGCAACTCCAAAGAGCAAGCATGCGCCAGCCCCCGCCGTTTTGCCTGGCAAATCGAAGCAGCGGGGGCCAATGTCAGCTACAAATTCTCTCACAACAGCTTAAAACAGTCTCAGGGACTCGAGAAGGTAACTCTATCATAATTTTTTGCTGTAAGTTCAACTCTGTCAATATGCTATGGCATTTAGATATATACGCGGGTTTTCTTAAGGACGCAGCGAATTTTCGGCAAAAAATAGCAGAATTATTGCTATATACTGTTTGACTTTCACGTACCCATGCAATAGCATACCCGCTACTGACATCTGTAGATTTGTTTCGTTATAAGAAAAACTGAAGAATTAGACTTATATTCAGGAGAAGTGAAGTGGAAAAAGTTAAGATTCTGTTAGATGAGAGTGATATTCCCCGACAGTGGTATAACCTGGCTGCAGACCTGCCAACCCCAATGCTTCCGCCGCTTGGTCCCGACGGAAAACCTATTTCCCCGGACATGCTTGCTCCGGTGTTTCCGATGAATTTGATTGAGCAAGAGGTAAGTGCTGAAAGATGGATAGATATCCCGGAGGAAATCCTAAACATACTTTATCGCTGGCGACCGGCACCGCTGCGAAGGGCAGTATATCTGGAACAATACCTTGATACGCCTGCACGCATATACTACAAGGATGAAAGTACCAGCCCGCCGGGAAGCCACAAACCAAATACAGCCGTTTCCCAGGCTTGGTATAACAAACAGTTCGGCATCAAAAAATTGACTACTGAAACCGGGGCCGGTCAGTGGGGCAGCGCCCTTGCCTTTGCCTGCAAATTGTTAGGGCTTGAATGCAAAGTTTTTATGGTCCGAATAAGTTTTGACCAAAAGCCGTTCAGAAAAATAATGATGCAGGTCTGGGGAGCAAACTGTATTGCAAGTCCAAGTTCCGAAACAAATGCCGGAAGAAAAGTGTTAGAGGAAATGCCCGATACTCCGGGCAGTCTGGGAATTGCCATCAGCGAAGCCATTGAGGAAGCGGTAACTGATACGACCGGTAAGACACGTTATTCTCTTGGAAGCGTTCTGAATCATGTACTGCTCCATCAGACAATAATAGGCCTCGAAGCAAAGAAGCAGTTGGAAAAAATCGGTGAAAAACCGGATATAGTCATTGGTTGCGCCGGCGGCGGCAGTAATTTTGCAGGTTTGTCTTTCCCATTTGTTGCCGATAAAATCAATGGTGCCGATATTAAAATCATTCCGGTTGAACCGACGGCCTGCCCAACTATGACCCGTGCACCTTTTGCTTATGATTTTGGAGACACAGCCTGTACGACACCGCTTTTGGCGATGTACACACTTGGCCATGCCTTTATTCCGCCTCCAATTCACGCCGGAGGGCTGCGCTACCATGGCATGGCACCGCTGGTTTGCCAGGCAATCGTGGAAGGTTTGTTGGAACCAAGGGCATACCATCAAAAGGAGTCCTATAATGCCGCGATAACGTGGGCCAGCACTGAAGGATTTATCACTGCTCCGGAAACCAGTCAGGCTATTGCCGCCGTAATTGAGGAAGCCAAGAAAGCAAAGGAAGAAGGCAAAGAAAAGGTTATACTTTTTAACTACAGTGGGCATGGACTTATGGACCTTACGGGCTATGATGCATATCTATCCGGAAAGCTTATTGATTATGAACTCCCGAAAAAAGATCTGCAAAAATATCTCAAAGACCTTGAAAATCTGCCAAAGGCAGAAATGAGGAAAAGCGGCAAATGGTAAATCTGTTCTGAGGTCAAACTTGTAATGCAAACACTGTTCTTGCAGCAAAAAAGGGCAAAAAAACAAAAAATTTATTACTTGATTCGCTCCTGTATGCCGATAAACTTGATGAGCTTGGATGTTGATAAGCTGCTCAGAGTGCTTTTGTCTGCATGATGTTAGTTTTATGCATGGTGTAAAGTTACTATAGAACATTGTAAAGAGTTAAGTAAGGTTTTTTTAAGGAGACAGGCATGAAGAAAGAAGGAATTTTATTGACTGTGGTGGTCTTGTTGATTGTTACCGGTGCTGCTCAGGCCCAGGTAGGAGAGCTGCACGGAGCGGTTGAGTTCGCCTTCCAGAGCAAGTATATCTGGCGAGGCTTCGATCCGTACGGAGACAAGAGTGCAATTCAGCCGTCCATCGACCTGGACCTATTTGGCACCGGCTTTGGGCTCAACGTCATGGCTCACAGGGCAAATTCGTCCGGGTATGAAAACGGCGAACGTTGGGACTACACCTTCTATTACGGCAACAAACTCTTTGAAGATGAAGTCTATGCGACCAACTGGAGAATGGGTTATGTGTACTATAATTACCCGGATATGACTAGTCACACCAGGGGCAGTACAGACCTGCAGGAACTACAATGGGTTTTTTCCTGGCCGAATGTCATACCGGTTGAAGGCTTAGTTCCAACCTATGTGCTTGTCAAGCTCTGGCCCTCCAACAGCGGTACCCTGAATGGTAAAGCCTCTGGCTGGGCGCACATCTTTATGCTTGACTATGGCCTGAAGATGCCGGGCATTCTGCCTGATACTGATGAACAGGTTCTAAGATTCCACACAGAGCTCGTCTACAATGATGGAGTCGACCCACGCGGCATAGGCGTGGACCATGATTGGTCGAACATAGTCTTTGGTATCGCAACGGACTTTGACCTTGGTAACAATGTGACCCTCACTCCGGGAGTTTATCACCAGGTCACAATGGATGATTCGGTCAATGACGATAAGGACGAAACCTGGGTCAGCCTGAGTCTGAAGTACAATTTTTAGCAGCTTTTATGAATTCAATGGGCTCTGCCGACGTCCAAACGCGGCAGAGCCCTTTAATCCAGGGCCGTGCTGACGCTGATAAACACAAATACCATGCTTCCACCGATCGGTCCGGTAGGTTTAGACTACATCGCCGGTTGTGCCACACGAGCAGGGATAACAACAGATGTCCTCGATTTATGCCTCGCCGACGAGCCTCTCAAAACAATGCAGCGGTATTTTTCCACCCATACCACACAACTTGTGGGTGTTTCCTTCCGAAATGTAGATGATTGTTTCTGGCCCAGTGCCGCATGGTTCGTTCCGGGACTAAAAGATACAATTAGAACTATCCGAAGCATGACCGACGCGCCGATTGTAATCGGTGGTGTTGGCTTTTCGGTTTTTGCTAAGTCCATTCTTAAATACACAGACGCTGATTTTGGCATCCGCGGTGACGGAGAAATAGCAATAATTTCACTTATTCGCCAGTTACAAAAGGCAGGAAAATTCACGGAGGTTCCCGGTCTTATTTGGCAAAAGGATGGAAAGATTTACAATAATTCACCATCGTGGCCAGACCCAATTTCCCTGATAACAGCCCGCGATTTCATTGATAACCGCAGCTATTTTAAAAACGGCGGACAATGTGGATTGGAAACCAAACGCGGCTGCAATCGCCGCTGCATATATTGTGCCGACCCACTGGCAAAAGGAACTAAACTCAGACTGCGAGAGCCTTCTGAAATTGGCGAGGAAGTTCTTTCTTTACTATCGCAGGGAATAGATGTATTGCATTTTTGTGACTCCGAGTTCAATGTTCCTCGAAGTCATGCTTATGCAATTTGCCAAGAGCTCATCCGGCACTCACTCGGAAACAGGATTCACTGGTACGCCTATATGTCACCGATTCCTTTTGATGAAGAATTAGCTCAGAAAATGGCCCAGGCCGGCTGTGCCGGCATCGACTTTACAGGTGACTCAGCTAATTCTTTGATGTTGAAGACCTATCAGCAGCAGCACAATAAAGACGACCTTGCTTCTGCGGTCAGGCTTTGCCGTCTGCACAACATCGCTGTTATGATAGACCTTTTGTTGGGCGGGCCAGGTGAAACGCCGCAAACAGTGCTAGAAACGATTGATTTTATTAAAAAAATTAATCCCGATTGTGCAGGTGCCGCATTAGGCATAAGAGTTTACCCAAATACTTCTATGGGAAAAATAGTCGCCCAGGAGCTGCGGGAGAGAACGGATTTTAACATCTATCGAAAATATAGCGGGGCAATTGATTTGTTGAAGCCAACTTTCTACATATCCAAGGCTTTGGGCGAGCATCCGGCGGAGCTGGTAAGGGATTTGATTGACGGTGACCCAAGGTTCTTTGAGCCTGCCGTCGAGACTGACCGTGAAGCTGCCGAGGACGGTGATACAGCCAATTATAACTACAATGAGAACCTGCCACTAATACAGGCAATTCAGAAAGGTGCGCGTGGCGCATACTGGGACATCTTACGACAATCTCGAAATGGCTAAAAGCATCGGCTGAAAATGTGCGAAGTTTACAGTTGACCCAACATTTGGGATTGGGTTTGATCCGGCTTCGCCAGAGGCTACGCAGGACAAGTTGGGTTTGATTGGGTTTGTTTGGCTTTGTTTTGGGTTTGTTTTGGCATTTTATTGGCTTTAATTGGCTTTGTTTGGGTTTGTTTGGCTTTGTATTGGGTTTGTTTTCCCGGCGTCTGCGAAGTGGTTCATTTTCATAATCCTTTGTTATTACTTTAGTTACGCTCATTTGACTTTCCAGGAAATTGGCTTTGTTTATATTAGTTCGTTGTTCATAGTTCGTAGTTCGTTGTTGGCAAGCTGGGCTGGATAAGCGGTTTGCGTAGCCTGTATATCGTATGTCGTATATCGTATATCGTATTGCGTATTGAGTAGGTTGCATTTGTTATTCACCTAAGGGATTTCCGTCCTTTTAGCTGGGGGCTGAAAAACAACTGTCCCTCTATAAATGCACGGATGTGCGCGTTTGATGCGAAAAAAGGCTTGTTTTTGACAGGCTTTACAGGATTAACTTGTTGTGGGCAAAGTAGTTAAAATTTTTTTATTTTTTTCAGATTTGGCCGGTTACTATGTGCGCTTTTGGTTGATTTTTAACCACGGATTAACACAGATTCACACGGATTTTGTTTTGCCAGCCGGTGCGGACTTGGCAGCGGCTTTCTCGATACCAGTATCTGCGAAGCCTGCGGCCAGCGTCCGCTGGGCCATCGGGGATGGCCCGCATAAGAATATGCAGGCTGGCAAAAGAAGGATTCTTTATTAACCGTAGATTAGCGTGGTTTACACGGATTTATTGCTACGGAAAGTCACAAAAGAGACAAAAAATGACCAAAAAAGTGATTTTTTTGGGTCATTTGAATTTGATTTGACGGATTAGATAATTTGGGGTATTTTGGGGGCAGAACTTAGAGAAAGCACCTGGGAGTGGTAAGATGCTGGATGCTCGATGCGAATTAGAGATTAGAGAATTGGTTTGGCGGAAACAGACTCAGAGAGAAGCAAATCTGTAAGTAATAGAGATTGTAGAAATTGAAGGAACGGAGTTATGAGTAAGTCTACTCTTATTCTATTAGTTCTATTGTTTGTAAGTGGTTGTGGAGGGCCAATTGACGGCCCCCAGATGGTTCAGAATCGACAACGTGAGGTTGATGTAAATCGACAGAATCTAAAGAAGCTCCAAGTTGGAATGAGCAAGCAGGAAGTAATAACAATTATGGGAGAAAAAAGTGCTGGTTCTGCAACTTCAGGAGACGGAACAATCGAAATTTTATACTACCACACTAATATAAAGTTCGATGGCAAAGGTGTAGGTATAACGAGCGCAGAAGAGTTTGCAGCAGAAATCAAAGATCAACTGACGCCTGTTGTCTTTGACAGCGGAAGCCTCACTGGCTGGGGCTGGGAGTTTATAGATTCCAATGATGAAAAGTACAAGCCCCCATTTCCATAAATTTAACTGTCCCAAGCCGAATGTAACTAAAACAACGATTTATTGCCCAAATTCTTAAACAGCCCGCATTGGTGAGCCGATATGTATGATATAAGCAAGGCAGATAATAGCTATTACTAAATAAAAGGGAACTATCCTGGTAATACTGGATAAGAACAATCTCGAGTCAATGCCTTATTTAATGGACGAGATACACGATAGATATTTCCATTTTGATGATATTGTTTTTGACAGTGATTCTGCCGAATGTAAATTATTTTTGGGTGAAAAGAAAAAAGGTCTCTTTGGTAAAGTTGTAGTAACTAAAATCCTCAAGATAACTAGTGCGACACATTGTCATTGTTCTGACATATCAAGAACAGGACAAAATAGTATTAATGAGGTTCATATTGACTTGGATAAAAGTGTAATTAATATAGAATGTAATGCTCCCGCAGAGTTGAAGATTTCCGTTCATCCCAACTTTGAGATATCAATAGAATAAACTATATACTTGTTTTTCTGGCTTAAAACTTTGATAACTTGCTTTTTATTATTACAACTTTGATGGTCTCGCTCGGGCAAATAAGAAACCAAGAAGAAACGAAGGTAAAGGATAGTTGGTAATGGACGCTAAGGCTAAAAGAGTGTTGATATTCGTTGGTGTTCCGTTGAATATGTGCGAATGGGAAATCCCAATTAGGGGAGCAAGGCTGTGAATCGTGACAAAATTAAGTTAATTTTTGTCTTCGGTAGTATTCTGTTATGGATTCTACAGGGTGTATCCACCGCCCAGGCAGGGGGGAGAACTCGCTCAGCCAAGGGAACAGGAAAGGCCATAGCATATGATCAGAACGTTACCGTTGCAGAGGACAGCAAGATTGATATCAGACTTGAAGCTACAGGTCCTAATGGTATTGTGCTCACGTATGGTATCGCAAACCGGCCATCGTATGGACAGCTTAGTGAGCTGAAAGGAAATGCAGTTACCTACACTCCATATCGTGACTATTGTGGGTCTGATGATTTTAGGTTCAGTGTTTACAGCAGGAAGCCAAGGGTGAGTAGCAACTATGCCACGGTTTCGATAACTGTCACACCTTTGCCTGATACACCCGTTGTGCAGCACGTAGAGGCCGTCACCACACAAAACACACCTATTGAGATTGACCTGGTTGGGCTTGATCCAGACGGTGACGATCTGAAGTATGATATCAGAAGCCGACCCAAGAATGGAAAACTCAAGCTAATAGATGATACTCACAACATTTACCGATATACCCCAGAAGCGGACTTCAATGGCAAGGACAGCTTTACCTTTAAGGCCAGCGACGGCCAGAGCACGAGCAATCTGGCAACGGTCAATATTACTGTGGTTGCTCTTTCTGAAAGCTGGTTACCAGCAGCCCGCGAATCAGTTTATGCGGTGCGTGTGCTTGAGCCGCTAAAGGTAGAGACGCCGGTTGACGTTGTGGTTGACTATGTTGACCATGACGATAACCTTTATATTCTTTCTGCTCCAGCCGGGGGCGATAGTCGGGTTTTGGTTTGTAATTTAGATTTACAAATCGAGCATACGTTCATTGTAGATGCGAATAGGCCCCGAGGCATTGCCGTATCCAAGAAGCATGTGTATGTTGCTAATACTGGTGGAAACCGCGTGTTGAGGTATTCGAAAGAAGGGAGAATTGACCTTTCTTTCGGGAAAGACGGTAGTGTTGGCCAACGCGGCTCGGGCGAAGGTGAATTCGACAAGCCTTGGGCAATTGGTGTGGACAGGAAAGAAAACATTTACGTCAGTGATTCCGGCAACAATCGCGTACAAATCTTCGATGTTTCCGGAAAGTTCAAATCTCAATGGCAACAGAAGACGGATTACGACAGAAAGTCTGCTCGTAGGAATATTGTCATTCGTGATGAGCTTGAGGAGAAAATGTATGTTGAGATGCTATCCTCTCCGCGGCATATCAATGGCGACCAAGTGCGTGTGAATGACCGAGTACCAATAAGAAAGCCAACAGGATTTTATCTCCAGTCGTCAGGAGTCGGAGGCCAAATATTTCTCGCAGACACGGAGAATCATAAAATAAAACGGTTAAGTTCTGAATCGGGCTACCTATACTCAGCTTGTGGCGAGAAAGGAAGTGCTATGTGCTGCTTCAATTACCCTATGGATATCGACTATGACCTTGAAATGGACCAGTTGGTTGTAGCGGATAGCGGCAATAATCGAATTCAGGTTTTGCAGTTGTGCAGTTATGGTGAATTTTTCAGTACGAATGCGATGACTTGCATTCAAGAGATCTCCGACCAGAATCTATCAGACCCGATGGGTGTAGCCGTTGTGACGAAGCAGCCGAATCAATTCATCTATGTTGCCGATACCGATAACAACAGGGTGGTGAAACTGCAAAATGGATTTCATCGGGCCGGTGTTTCACCTGTTGATGTTTGGGAACAGTTCAAAGCTGCCTTGCTTGCAGATGATATAGACAAGGCTTTGAGTTTTATTAGTTCGTGGTCAAGGAAAGACTACGCAGAAATTCTCAAGGAGACGAGGCCTCATTTTAAAGAGTTCGTGGAAGGCATGGGGGATTTGATTCCGAGTTCACAAGATGCCGGGTCAGCTGTTTATGAACTTCTTACCACAGACCCTAACGGAAACACAATTGCCTTCCCAGTATACTTTAGCCTGGAAAAGGACGGGACTTGGAAAATCGGAAAGTTTTGAAAAAGACAGATCAAGTTTTGAAACGACTAAAAAGAATGCTCACTGAAAAAAGTTAGGGGAAGACTAGAAAAATAAGGACAAGATGGTTTTTACACATCCGGGAGTATTGACTGCTGCTGATATATCGTGCGTGGTTATTCCTGACGGGTGTGTGGGGCTACCAACGTTAGCGGCTCTGGAACAAGGGATAGCGGTAATCGCCGTGCGTGAGAACCGCAACCGAATGAAGAATGACCTTGAAGAACTGGGATTTGCGGCAGGCAAGCTTTTTGCCGTCGAAAACTATCTGGAGGCTGTCGGTATAATGACAGCCCTTAAGAGCGGCGTAGCTCCATCGAGCGTCCGCCGACCACTCAAAGAGACGAAAGTTTCTACCGGAGAAAGTTCTCAAGTTGACACTCCTTCCTTGGCGACTGAGGAACGTGGACGTTGATGAGAATATACGGCCGGAGTGGCGGGGGCTAACAGTCTACCGGAGATACAATGTCAACGTTGTTTTATGGTTCCCTTCGGCCTTGCTCAGGGTAAACTCCCAAGCTCAGGATAAACTCAGGAGCGTATATTAGAAGCTTTGCGAGCAGGTCTCACTTCGGCAAGCTCAGTGTAAACTCACGGGGGCAGACGGGGCAGGCGGGGGGAAAGTGAAAAGGGACAAGGGACAAGGGGCAGAGATAGTTTTGAGTTTTAAGTGTTTAGTTTTGAGTTGGGATTGATTCAATGCGGTGCCAGATTTCTCCACTCCGTCCGCCTTCGGCGGACTTCGGTCGAAATGACACGTATTGAGATTCTTCCCCCGCACTACATTGAGTGCAGGGCTAAAGGCTACTTGCGCTCAGAATGACAGAAAAATGGTGTGCATTGCACACCCTACCAACTTTCTCACCCCTAAGAGATAACGCTGGGTCCCTGGTGCCTTATAGGCACGTAAGTATTTGGATTCGGGAATTGACTAAAACACAATTAACTGTTATAGTTATTTCTCCATAATAAGGCACAGATCAACATGATTCAAAAGGAGCAACACATGAAAAAGATATTTTCTTATATGCTGATGACGGTCCTGAGCACGGCTGTTTTTGCACAGACTAAGGTCATTCTTGATACTGACATCGGATCAGATTGCGATGACGCGGGAGCTATGGCGGT
>Ga0307380_10009197_pt1 | contig 12569 bp, 12 predicted proteins | sample UN3MG_FD_202239 | JGI IMG/M metagenome (GOLD analysis project Ga0307380, IMG submission 202239) | Soil microbial communities from Risofladan, Vaasa, Finland - UN-3 | ecosystem: Environmental > Terrestrial > Soil > Coastal area > Acid sulfate soil | place: Finland: Risofladan, Vaasa | collected... | reverse complement strand
CCGATTCGCCCGGCGGGCAATCTCGCCGGGGGTCTCGGTCAGGCCGAGGTTGACCTGAAACCAGTCGCGCATCGGTACGTAATCGGGTTTCGGGTAGGCCCCGATGCAGGTCGTCAGGATGGTCATCAATTCCCCTCTCCGGCCAAGGAAACATTAAACGATCAGCCAAAATTGGGTAGCTGATAGGGCCAAACAGAACAAGGCATTTCATTGACCGGATTTGGTGTCAGACCGCGCAGAAGAGCCCGTTCCAGCGCCGTCCGCACCAGAGTTTTGCGGGTTGCCACGATTCCATTTCAGACATGACGCCATGTCACTGGAATGGCGCGCCTTTTCGAATTTTCCACAGCCTTTTCAACATTCTATCCACAGAAAACTGAGAAATTTTCCGAGATTCCTGTTGCACCAAGGCCGATTAATTCCGAATGTCTGTTTGCGCAACAAACGGTTTTCGGACCCAGCGGAGCGCGGGGATCGGGAAGCCTTCGGGCGGACAGGTTCCCGGGACAGCACACCTTCGGGTGGGATGGACCGAAAGGATCGGCAGGCCTTCGGGTCGGTTGGTCCGCCGGGATGGGGCGCCTTCGGGCGAACCGGACCGTAGGATCGGAGCATCTTCGGATGCGATGGTCCGCCGGATTGGCAAGTCTTCGGACGAACTGATCCGTAAAATCGAGAAGCCTTCGGGCGGAACGGTTTTGGGAGGCGTCAGGAGTGCTTTTCGAAGCACATGCAGAGACCCCGCGTCTACGCACCTGATGCCTCCTTTTCCTTTTTTACCCCAATCCATCGAATGTTTTCCGCTCTCAGGCACGCTTGAGGCGGCAAAGCCTGTTTTTATCGACTAGGATGCCATGAATCGCGGATCAGCGATCCTAATCGGCCGAGGCGAGATATGTCCAACAAGGAATTCGATGTTGTCGTCGTTGGCGCCGGATTCGCCGGCCTCTATCTGATCCACCGGATGCGCAATCTGGGCCTTACGGTCTGTGTGCTGGAGGCGGCCGATGGTTTGTAAAATCACTTTCGATGCCTGTGCCTTAGGTTAAAGGTAACCAACCAAATGGGAGATTCCGGGTGAAATACTTTACAACTGAATGGTGGGAAAGTGGGTGCGAAAACCCGCTTATGGTCTTCGAAAGGTATCAGGCTTACCTGGATTCTGTCCGCACGCAACTTTCGCCGGAACTCGTCGATTTTCAAGACCATCACACACTTCACGATGCTGAGGTCAAAGGCATTGTAAGTGACTTCAGCAACCGGACGGTCGTGATGGTACTGAATGGTTGGAATATTAAGCTAGAGTACCCAGTACGTTATACATTGCATTTTTCCGGCGTGTCTCTGTTCGACCAGCAACTTCCACAACAGGAATACGTGGAGGCTGAGGTTGGTGACCTTGGTTACTGGGAGTTTGAGGTAATCGACTCCGCCATTGAGGTAAGAATGTTGTTCGTTTTTTCGGGTGAGTTTCGCATAATTTTTACCGGTTTCGCTTTTGAGCATTTGGTCGAAGAGGTTTAGCTCTGCATTTATGCAGTGCGCTAAATATTTCCGCAAAATCGATGGTGCCGGACGTCAAGTTCACAGTTGCGCTTAGATGCAAACGGAAAGGGGCCCGACAACCTGCCGGACCCCTCGTTTGGCGTCAGATATGCATTTTTCCGCGTCTACGCACCTGAGAGCCTGTTGGTAGCCGCCGTTGATTGTGCTGTCAACTGCATTTAGTGTCGTGTGCGCATTTCTGCCCGATACCTTGTGATCAGATGCTACAGATTGTTACTGAGGTGTTCCCAGCTACAGAAAATCATCCTTCACCTACCGCCGACCAGTACGCAGCTGGCTCTCGTCGTCCAAGATCTCCCGCACTCGCGCGTTCCAGTCACCCAAGGTGGGGCCTAGATGCGTAATCGCGCCGGGAGTTTCCGACAGGTGCGGCAGCACGTTCGGGACGGCAATCTCACCCAAAGCATCATCGATGACCCGCGAGATGGTACCTCGGGCGGCGAAATGCGGGTCGGCGAAGATGTCGGCGATGGTGTTGATCGGGCCGCAGGGAACATCGCCGGCGGTACACAGGCGGACCACATCGCGCATCGGGTGGCGACCGGTAAAAGCCTCGACCAGACCGTCGATCAACGGCCGGTCAGCCAGCCGGTCGGCGGTTTTCGGGTGGCTGGCAGCGAGGTCCGGACGGCCAAGCACGTTGACCGCCATCCGCTCCCACATCTTGTCCGAGGTGCAAGCAATGGCGACCCAGTTGCCGTCGGAGCAGGGGAAGTGGCCGTGCGGGCAGACCTGACGGGTGGCGGTGCCCTCGCGACCCCGGACGATGCCGAATTTGGCGTAGGCGGGAGCGATATCGTCCAGTACCCGAAAGATCGATTCGAACAGCGCCACGTCGATGACCTGCCCCTTGCCGGTCTGCTCGGCGACCCGCAGCGCCATCAACACGCCGATGACGCCGTAGTAGCCCGAGATATAGTCGGCCAGCGAGGTCGAACCGGGGGTGATCGGCGGCCCATCCGGCATCCCCGCCAAGTGGCTGAGGCCGCCGACGGCATGGGCGATACGGGCAAAGCCGGGGCGGTCGCGGTAAGGGCCGGTCTGGCCGTAGCCGCTGATCCGCAGGATCACCAGCGCGGGGTTGAGAGCGTGTAGCACCTCCGGCCCAAGGCCCCAGCCCTCCAGCGTACCGGGGCGAAAGTTCTCGGCCAACACGTCAGAGCGGCGGACCAGTTCCTTCAGGGTCGCGACGCCCTCGGGTGATTTCAGGTCGAGGGTGACCGAGTGTTTGTTGCGGGCCTCCGAAAGCCAGGCCAGCGTGCGTTCCGGGTCGTCAGTCGCAGTTCCAAAGCGGCGCATCGGGTCGCCGCCATCCGGGTGCTCGACCTTGATCACCTCGGCGCCAAACTCGGCCATGATCGTCGCCGACAAGGGGGCTGCGATGAAGGTGGCGAGGTCGAGTACCCGGACGCCGGTTAGGGGTTTCATGTCACCCCTCTCCCCAACCCTCCCCCACAAGGGGGGAGGGAGCGCGCGGTTGAGGGGTGGGCGGCGTCATTCCTCAGCCTCCAGCTCGGCAAACACCGCGCGCGCGGTGCGGAAGGCATCGAGTGCCGCCGGGGCGCCGCAATAGACCACGGTCTGCAACAGGCACTCGCGGATTTCCTCGCGGGTCAAACCGTTGCGCAGCGCTCCGCGCAGGTGAATTTTCAGCTCGTCCGGGCGGTTCAACGCCACCAGCATGCCGAGGTTCAGGATCGACCGGTCACGCCGCTCGAGGCCGGGCCGGCTCCAGATATCGCCCCAGGCATAGCGGGTCACGTATTCCTGCAGCGGCAAGTTGAAATCGTCCACCGCGGCCAGCGAGCGGTCGACATGAGCATCCCCCAACACTTCACGGCGGATCGCCAGCCCCTTGTCCCAAAGCGCGTCGGTCATGCCAGCACCCGGATCGGGTTGCCCGCCAGCCACGAGTCGATGCATTCAACGATCTGCACGTAGAAGGCCCGATAGCAGCCGTCGGTGACATAGCCGATATGCGGCGTCAGCAGCGTGCGCGGGCACGAGCGGATCGGGTGATCGGCGGCCAGAGGTTCGCTATCATAGACATCGATCCCGGCCCCAGCGATGCGTTCCGCCGTGAGCGTGGCAATCAGCGCGTCGGTATCAACGATCGGGCCACGCGAGGTGTTGACCAGATAGGCGGTCGGCTTCATCAGCGCCAGTTCCGCCGCACCCACCAATCCACGCGAACGGTCACTGAGTTTGTAGTGGATGGTGATGAAATCGGCCTGCCGGAACAGTTCGGCCTTCTCGACCCGCGTTGCACCCGCCGCCGCCGCCGCCTCGTCGGTCAGGTTCTGGCTCCAGGCGATCACCTTCATGTCGAATGCAGCGGCGATCTGCGCCATCTTGGTGCCGAGCCGGCCGAGGCCGAGAATACCCAACGTCTTGCCCTGCATGTCAGTCCCCAGCGTAGTGATCCACGAGCCCTCGCGCATGCGGGCGTCCTCGATGTGGATGTGCCGCGCCATCGACAGCAAGATCCCCCAAGCCAGTTCAGGCGTCGCCTGCGCCGAGTTGGTGGTGCCCAGAACCGGAATACCGCGCGCCTTGCACGCATCCAGATCGATGGCGGCGTTGCGCATGCCCGCTGTGACCACCAGCTTCAGGTTCGGAAACCGCGCAATCAGGTCGGCCTTGAACGGGCTGCGCTCGCGCATGATGCAGAAGATATCGAACGGGGCGAGGCGTTTGGCAAAGCCATCCAGACCCTCATAGATGTCATGGAAGAATGTGACCTGGTGGTTGGCTTCAAGTCCGCTCCAGTCCGCCATGTCACGGGCGACGTTCTGGTAGTCATCTAGGACGGCGATTTTCATGCGCTGGTGTCTCCGTGGTTGTGGCTAGGCCCGGCCGTGGAAGTCGAGCATCAGGGTGTTGACGATCTCGGGCGCCTCGTACATGGCCCAGTGACCGCAGGCGAGAATAACGTGGGTCTGAACGTCGGGCCGGGCGGCGCGGCACATTTTGAGGCGCTCGGCGATGGACGGGATCGCGGCGGCGTCGTGCTCGCCATAGATGACTTTTACCGGGCAGGTCAATTCGCCGATCAGGCGCGGCGTGTCACCGGCCCAGCTCAGGCGGCGACTGTCGAAGCGGGTGCGCTCGACATTGCTGAACTGCATGTCGATGGCCCAGTCGTCGATCTTCGCACGGTGCCAGATCATCAGGTTGGCCAGGTTGTCGGCATGCATGGTGCGCAGTTCCGGCGGGCTCGGTGTGCGGCCCAGACGTTCGGCCAGCCGGCGGCGGCTCTCCAGCGTGAAACCCCTGCCCTTTGGCGGGCCATACCCGGCGCCGCCAGTCATCGAAAGCGACGCAGTGCGCGGACCAAACGCAACAGCAGTTGCCGCCGCGATCAGCCCACCGAACGAGAACCCGGCGAAGTGGACGCGCGGGGCCTCGCCGCACATCTCCCGCACCGCATCGGCGACCACACCCAGGTAGTCGTCGTTCGAGATATCCCACTCGACCCGGCTGCTGTCGCCATAGCTCGGCTGATCGATGGCGATCACCCGGAAGGCGGTGGCGAGCACATCGACATTGCGCACCCAATGCTCCCACGACCCGCCCCCGCCATGCATCACCACCAGCGGCTCGCCGTCACCAAAGGACCGATAGGCAGTGCCGTTGGCGGTCAGGTGAAACGGCGTCTCGGTCAGGCGCCGGTCGATATTCGGGACCTGGTTCATGGCATCTCACGACACATAAACCGTGCCCTCCATAATCCGCCGCGCCGTGCGCGTGACCGTGGCGCGGCGAACAACCAGCTCGTTGCCGACCAATTCGACAAACGATTGGGTTACGATCGCGCCCGCCGGATGGCCGATGCGAACCTCGACCCTGTCACGGGTCTCGGGCCGGGCCGCCTGATGGACGATGGTGCCGGGGATCTTTGCGGCGATGCCGGTGCAAACCGTCGATGTCCCGGCATAGGTCTTGTGCATCTGCTGCATGAACATCAGGCGCGAGACGAAATCAACATCCATGCCCGGCGTGATGCAGCCGCCGATCACGTTGCGGTAATCCTGCGGCGGGGCGATCATCGCGACGAAAGGCGTGGCGGGGCTGTTGGCGGTCGCGGTGGCGGCATCGGCGTACATGCCCATGACAACGCCCGCCTGCGCCCGGATGGTCTCCAGCGTTGCCCGCAGCGGCCCGTTGGCATCGATCTCGGCGGCGGTCTCGGTGCCGGTCAGGCCCAGGTCGCTGGCCCGCACGAACACATGGGCGTTGCCGATATCGACATAGGAGACATCGATGGTGCCGACTCCGGGAACTTCCATCCGGTCAATCGGGTTGCCGGTCGGCAGCAACGCGCCGGTGGCGGAGCCGGCGGTGGCGGCCATGTCGACGATGATCGGCGCGCCGGTGCCGGGGACGCCGGGAATGGCGCAGTTGCCGATCTCCAGCGGCATGCCGTCCTTGACCGGCACCTCGCAGATCAGCACCCGATCGAGATTGGTGTTGTAGATCCGCACCGTGGTAACCGGCTCAACCGCCGCGACCATGTTCTCGCGGATGGCGAAGGCACCGACGCCGGATGTCAGGTTACCGCACAGCGAGTGGTAATCGACATGCGGCTGGTCGATCTCGACCTGGCCGAAGGTATAAGTGAGTTGCGATCCGGCCGCCTGCGGCAGGTCAATACGGGGCGGGCCAATAACGCAGACCTTGCTGGTCAGCGGGTCGGCCCCGCCCAGCCCGTCGATCTGGCGCTTGTCGGGCGAGCCGAAGATCGCCAGGATCACCTTTTCCCGCGCGGCAGGGTCCGTCGGCAGGTCGGCCTCGCGCAAATAGACACCCTTGCTGGTGCCGCCGCGCATTATCACGCATCGGATCGATGTCAGCATCGGGACCCCTGGATAACCCTTACCGGTTGACAGGCCGGCTTCATGGATGGCGTAGGTTAGCCACGCGGCACGCAAATTCGCAACAGAACGTCATCGCCTATCTGATTTTTCAGGATGCGGCGCGGGAGGATCGAGCGGCATGGACACACCAACCGGCCAGACAACCAGCGCTGCATTGCGTGGCTCGCTGTTCCGGCCGCGCAGTGTCGGGCTGGTCGGGCTGTCCAGCGACCCGGCGCGTCCGACCGGGCGGCCACTGGAATACCTCCGCCGGGCCGGGTTCGGTGGCGTCGTCTACGTGGTCAACCCGATGCGCGAGGAAGTCCAGGGGGTGCGGGCGTATGCCAGCCTCGGCGATCTGCCGGAGGTGCCGGAACATGTCTACGTGCTGCTCGGCACCGATCTGGCCGGGCAGGCTGTGGCCGATTGCGCCGCCGCGGGCGTCAAGGTGGTGACCGTGCTGGCTGATGGATTTGCCGAGGCCGGGCCTTCGGGCGCTGCCCGCCAGCGCGAGATGGTGGCGGTGGCGCGGGGCGCCGGGATGCGCCTGCTGGGGCCGAACTCGATGGGGCTGGCCGACCTGCACAGCGGCGCCTGGATCACCGTCAATGCGATCTACTCCGAGCCGGAACAACTGGTTGGCCGCGTCGCTTTGTTGTCGCAAAGCGGATCGATGATGGGCGGGCTGATCTCGCGCGCCCAGGCTATCGGGCTAGGCTTCTCGAAATCGGTTGGCGTCGGCAACGAAGCGGACCTCAGTGTCGGCGAGATCGGCCTCGCCTGTGTCGATGACCCGGAAACGGACGTGTTCCTGCTGTTCTTGGAGACCATCCGCGATGCCGACCGGCTGGCGGCCTTCGCGGCGGCGGCGCAGGCGGCGGGAAAGCCGGTGATCGCCTACAAGCTGGGGCGCTCCGCCGTTGGCCAGCAACTCGCGGTCGCACACACCGGGGCACTGTTGTCGGATGACGTGGTGGTCGATGCGTACCTCCGCGATGTCGGCATCGCCCGGGTCCATACGTTGGACGGGTTGATCGAGGCGGCGACGCTGTTCGCGGGCCAGCGGCCCTTGGGCAAGCGCGATCCGGTGGTTGGCGTGATGACCACTACGGGGGGCGGCGGGGCGGCGGTTTGCGACCGGCTGGCCTTGGCCGGGGCCCGGATCGAGCCTGCATCGGCGCCGACCATCGAGGCAATCCGGGCGACCGGGTTGAAGATTATCGAAGCCCCCATGACCGACCTGACCCTGGCCGGCGCCCAACCGAGGTTTGTCAAAGCGGCGGTCGAGGCGATGGCACGGGATCCGAAATTCGACGTGGTTGTGTCGGTCACCGGCTCCTCGGCCCGCTCATCGACGACCGAGACCATGGCGCCGCTGATCGAGGCGCACAAGAACGGCAAACCGTTTGGGGCCTTCCTGACGCCTGAAGCCGCCGCCGGGCTGCGGATGCTGATCGAGGCTGGAGTGCCCGCCTTCCGCACCCCGGAATCCTGTGCCGACGCGGTTGGCGCGCTGCTGCGCTGGCAGGCGCCGCGCGCCGGGATCGCGCCGCATCCCTCAACGCCGCGACAGGGTGCGGTGGTGGACGAGCGCACCGCGCTGGCGCTGCTCGAGGCGCTGGGGGTGCCGGTGGTGACGTCGGTCGAGATTGCAATCGCCGAGGCGGGCAGCGCCGCCCTGCCCTTCGCTTGGCCGGTGGTTGCCAAGGTGCTGTCCGACGCCGTGCCGCACAAGACCGAGGCTGGCGGGGTGATCGTCGGCATCGACGGACCGGAGGCGCTGGCCGACGCTGCCCAAAAGATTGCCGCCAGCGTTGCAACACATCACCCCGGCGTGAGCGTCGATCGGTTGCTGGTGCAGCCGATGGTCAGCGGCTTGCAGGAGGTGCTGCTCGGCTACTGGCTCGACCCCCAGGTCGGCCCGGTGGTGACGCTGGCGCTGGGCGGTGTGCTGGTCGGCCTTTATGACGACAAATCGGTACGCCTGGCCCCGGTGGACGAGGCGACGGCGGCCGAGATGATTGGCGAGGTGATCGGTCTCGCGCCTTTGCGCGGCCATCGCGGCTTGCCGAAGGGCGATCTCGCGGCCCTGGCACAGGCGCTGGCGGCGTTCTCGCGGCTGGCGGAACATGTGGAAATACTGGAAGCCGACGCAAACCCGGTTATGGTAATGGCCACCGGGGTTGTCGCGGTTGATGCGCTGATCGTGATGGGAGGATGAAATGAACGTCGTGCAAAAGTTGAAGGACCAGGTCAGCCCGGCGGAATGGGCCATGCGGGTCGATCTGGCGGCCTGCTACCGGCTGGTCGACGTGTTCGGCTGGTCGGACCTGCTGGGGACACATATCTCAGCCCGGATATCGGGCGAGGAAGATGCTTTCCTGATAAACCCTTACGGGCTTTTGTTCGAGGAGATCAATGCCTCGTCCCTGGTCAAGGTCGACGAGGCAGGCAATATCCTCAGCCCGACCGAATACTATGTGAACCCAGCCGGATTCGTGATCCACGGCGCCATCCACATGGCCCGCCCGGAGGTCGCCTGCGCGATCCACACCCACACCCAGGCGGGCACCAGCGTCGCCACCCAGAAGGCCGGGCTGCTGCCGCTGACCCAGCACGCCTTGGCGGTGATCGCCCATACCGGCTACCACGGCTACGAGGGCATCGCCACCGATATGAGCGAGCGCGACCGGCTGGTCCGCGACCTCGGCGACAACGCCATTCTGGTGCTGCGCAACCACGGCCTGCTGACCGTGGGGCGCACCGTGGCCGAGGCATTTGTGTGGATGTACCGGGCCGAGCGCGCCTGCCGGATGCAACTCGCCTTCCAATCCTCCGGCGCCGAGGCGACCGAGATCCCCGAGGAAGTGCAGGCCGTCACCATCGCCCGCAACCGCCTGGCCAACAGCCCCGAGGGTCACCGCCCCATCGGCGTGCTGGAATGGCCGGCGCTTTTGCGAACACTGGATCGGGTAGATACGTCGTATCGGGAGTAAAGCCGGGATGCCGGCGATCCATCCCGCAATTGTAGGGTGCGCATTCATGCGCACCAATTGGGGGCGTCGCGACCGGGGCGGTGCGCATGAATGCGCACCCTACGGATCGATGCGGAACTGGCGGCAACATTGATGAGAAGCCGATCACACCGTCTGATACCCGCAATCTTCGCCACCGCGCTCGCGGTGCTGCTTGGTGCTGGCACCGTGGCCGCCAATGCTCAGGAGCCAATGATAGAACAATGCCTCGATCCTGCAACCTGCCCGATTCCCTATGTGCGATTGTCGAAACAGGATACCGAGCCGTTTTTGTTTCTTGGCAAGGTGATCGATGAAAAGCACCCCCGCTATCAGGACTACAAGAGCGCCATTCGTCGCTTCCGCGACGTTCGATCTTGTCTGACCACGGAGGAGCGCGAGAAGTCGCAGCCGGATTTGCGTCAGATAGAGTGGGGCGCAATCGATAATGTTAAAGAAATGGAGGTCTGCGTCTTTCGCGTCATATCCAGCTTCGACGATATTGAAACCATCAAGACCTGGCTGCGGCATCATGATTTCAATGTGGCCGATGAGAACCGGGTAAGGAATAAACGGTACGTCCCCGACTACGAAACTGATCTGATTTTCGGGCTCACATCAACACTTTCTGAAAAGAAGTACAGGGAAATGATACCAAGATCATGGATCGCAAGATTAATTGGGTTTGAAAGTGTCCGTATTCCAGCGTTGACCATATATTTTTCTCAATCGTGGCAAGTTGTCGGAGTGGCGGTAGGCGGTAGTTCAATACTGAATTAAAATGGGGCATACAAATGACCAACCTAATGCACGGCTTCCCACCCTCCCCCGACGCCCAGGTCACCCTGGCGAACTGGCGCAAGGCGCCGCATAACCGCTGGGCGTTTCAGCATGTGCGCGAATTGGTTCCGTCGGCGGATATTGCCAATGATCCGGCGGCGGTGCGGGCGTTGCCCTCGGCGCCGGTGGATCTGTCGGGGTTACAAATCCCGAACGGCACCACCACCCTGCCCTTCGACCGGTTCCTCGCCGAAACCGATACGGATGCGCTGGTGGTGTTGCATCACGGGCGGCTGGTCTTCGAGCATTACGCCAACGGCATGACGCCCGATACCCCGCATATCCTGATGTCGGTCTCGAAATCGGTTCTGGCGCTGCTGGTCGGCATCCTGGCCGGGCGCGGCGAGATCGACCCCGAGGCCCCGGTTGCAACCTATGTGCCCGAGGTCGCCGGCACCGCCTACGCGGATGCGCGCCTGCGTGATCTGTTGGACATGCGGGCCGGGATCCTGTTCGACGAGGATTATCACGCCACCGGTGGCCCGATCATCGAATACCGCAAATCGACCAATTGGGAGCCGCTGGGGCCCGGCCAGGCGCCCTCGGACCTGCGCTCGTTCTACGCCACCTTGACCCAGCGCGACGGCGCCCATGGCCGGCCCTTCCACTATATCTCGACCAATACCGACCTGCTGGGTTGGTGCATCGAGCGGGCCACCGGGCAGCGCTATGCCGACCTGATCAGCGAACACCTGTGGCAACCGATGGGTGCCGAGCGCAGCGCCTATATCACTGTCGACCGCCTGGGCGCGCCGCGTTGCGCCGGTGGGTTCTGCTGCACCGCCCGCGATCTCGCCCGGATCGGGCTGTTATTCGCCGAGGGCGGGAATGATGTCGTGCCTAAAGCCTGGCTCGACGACATCGAGACCGGCGGCGACAAGCGGGCCTGGGACGACAGCACCAGCGCGGCGGATTATCCGGGGCTGCCGATGCGCTACCGCTCGCAGTGGTATGTGCTGGAGCGGCCGTCGCCGATGGTCTTCGGCATCGGGGTGTTCGGCCAAAGCCTGTATGTCGACCGCAAAAACGGCTTCGTGATGGCCAAGCTGTCGTGCCAGGCGCTCCCAGTCGACGAGCCGATGAAGATGTTGGCAATCAGTGCTGCCGAGACGGTGCGGGGTCATTTGATCGGCGGGTAACCTTAGGTTGCTGCAACGCCCCCTCCCTAACCCTCCCCGCCCCCTTGTCAGTATCGGCGAGGTGAGGGGACTGCGTTGTGTATGCTGCAAAGCCTGTCGACCCATCCACGGCCTGTCCCCTCTCCCCGCTGGGGGGAGGGTTAGGGATGGGGCGTTCACCGCCTACTCAGCGTCCCCCGGATACCAACTCGGCTTCCTTTTCTCCAGGAAGCTGGCCAACCCCTCGCCAGCCTCGTCGTCGAGCCGTTTCAAGCCATGCGGCTCGGCCAGTTCGGCCAAGCCCTCGGCGTCGAAATGCAGGCCGGCATACTCCAGCGCCGCCGCCTTGCTGGCGGCCAGCGAACCCGGCGGGCAGTGCAACAGCGCATCGATGATCGGCGCTGCGGTCTGGTCAAGCGCCCCAGCCGCACATACCTCGTCAACCAACCCAATCTCGTAGGCGCGGCGGGCGTCGAATCGCTCGCAAGTCAGCGAATACCGCCGCAGGCGCCCCGGCCCGAGGCGTGACAATAGTTGTGGCACGATCGGCAATGCGATCAGGCCCCAGCGCGCCTCGGTGATCGAGAACATCGCGGTCTCGTCGGCGATGATAATATCGCAGGCAGCGGCAACCCCGGTGCCGCCACCAAAGCAGCCGCCATGGATCAAGGCGACCACCGGCTTCGGCAGCGACGTCAGCCCGTAGACCGCCTCGGCGGTGCGCTGGCTGACAGCGATGCTGTCGTCGGGTGACAAGCTTCGCAGCCCGTCGATCCAGGCGAGATCCGCCCCGGCCTGAAAATGCCGGCCCTCGCCGCGCAGCACGATCACCCGCACGGTGTCGTCGGCGGCCAAGGCCTTCGCGCCTTCGGTCAGCTCGGCGATCATCTGGGCGTTGTAGGCGTTGTTCCGCTCGGGCCGGGCCAGCCAGACCGTGGCGACCCCGCGCCGGTCGACTGCAACTTTGATTGTGGCTTCAGACATGCGTTCCCCCATCACCAACCTGATGGGTCCGAGCCTAGGCGGGCTGCCCGGCGAAATCCACTTGCCAATGTGTGAGGTCTCAGGGGAACCTCCCACCCGGGAGAAAATACCATGCCGCTACCGTTGGAGAATGTGAAGGTGCTGGACCTGACCCGGGCGCTGGCCGGGCCGTACTGCACCATGATCCTCGA
>Ga0307380_10009196_pt1 | contig 12569 bp, 14 predicted proteins | sample UN3MG_FD_202239 | JGI IMG/M metagenome (GOLD analysis project Ga0307380, IMG submission 202239) | Soil microbial communities from Risofladan, Vaasa, Finland - UN-3 | ecosystem: Environmental > Terrestrial > Soil > Coastal area > Acid sulfate soil | place: Finland: Risofladan, Vaasa | collected... | reverse complement strand
AGCGGATGGTTACTCTGAGCTTCGGCGGCTCAAGAGCGAGCTTCATCAGCTACAGAATGATGAGCGGGATCGCGCTCGGAACATTGACCTTTATCAGTTCCAGATTCAGGAAATCGCCAACTCCAGGTTGACTCCAGGCGAGGAGGAGGAGTTGATTGCCGACAGGACACGCTTGGCGAATGCGGAGAAGCTTCATGCGGCCGCCTCGGCAGCGTTCGAGCTTCTGGGGGAGGGCGACCGGTGTTCTGCCGATACGCTGGGTGAGGCGGTCATGGCCCTTCAGGGATTGGCGGAGGTGGACACGCAGCTTCAGCCGATGATCGAATCTCTGCAGGCAGCGCTCTATCAGGTGCAGGATGGCGCTCGGGAGCTTCGGGCCTACCGAGGCGGAATCGAGTTCAATCCTGACCGACTTCAGGAGATCAATGAGCGCCTGGACCTCATTCGCACGCTTAAGAAGAAGTATGGCGAAATGATAGAGGAGGTCATCGGATACGGCGATGAGCTTCGGGACAAACTGGAACTCCTGACACACAGCGAGGAGCGAACCGGCGAGCTTCAGGCCGAGATCGAGTCCCTGGAGGCGAAGGTCATGGCCGATGCCAAGCAGCTTTCGGCGCTCCGCCTGAAGGGCGGCTCGACGTTCGTGAAGTCGGTCGTGAAGGAGCTGGCAAGCCTCGGAATGCCGAGCGCGGTTCTGGAGGTTTCTCGCCGCGCCCATGAACTCGATTTGTCGGGAATAGACAGTATAGAGTTTTTAGTCTCGGCGAACCCTGGAGAGCCGCCTCGCCCGCTTGCCAGGATCGCATCGGGAGGCGAGATCTCAAGAATAATGCTGGCCATCAAATCCGTCATGGCGGCGGTGGACAGTATGCCGACTTTGATCTTCGATGAGATAGATGTCGGCGTCGGCGGACGGACGGCGGCAGTCATCGGCGACAAGCTGAACTCACTTGCGCAGAACTCTCAGGTGCTGTGCGTTACGCATCTTCCTCAGATTGCTTGCAGCCCGGGGCGGCATTTTGCGATCGAGAAGCAGTCGCACGAGGGGCGGACAGTCGTCCGGGTGCGAGAGCTGTCCGATGAGGAACGGGTGACCGAACTGGCCCGTATGTTAGGTGGGGCTGCTCCGTCCGACACCGCCATCCAGCATGCGAGAGAGATGCTGGGGGGAAATGCGTGATGCGTGATAAGCGTGATTCGTGAATAGTTATGCTCTCGATTACCGGAAAAGCCAGAGTTGACAAGAAGACCAAGAACCTCGCAGGCCGCTTTCAGCGGGGCGAGATCGCGGTCATTGACCATGCCGACCTCGACTCCACCTGCGCGCGCATACTGGTCGAGCGCCATGCCGCCGCGGTGATCAATGCGAGTCCCTCGATCTCCGGCCGATATCCGAATACTGGGCCGGGAATAGTCCTGGCGGCTGGAATCCCGATCCTGGACGGCGTCGGCTCGGAGATCATGGCCGACATCAGTGAGGGCGATGAGCTCCGAATCGAGGGCGACTCGATCTGGAAGAATGGGACCGTCATAGCCTCGGGAACTCGTCTCACGATGGACAAAGCGGCCGAGCTGATGGAGGCTTCCCGGAGTAATCTGGCCTCCGAACTAGGGAAATTCGCTCAGAACACTCTGAAGTTCATTGAAGAAGAGAAGTTCCTTATCCTGGATCCTGTCGTAGTTCCCGAACTCAGGACGAAGCTTGCCGGCCGGCACGCGCTCATCGTCGTTCGAGGCGAGGGGTATAAAGAGGACTTGGCGGCCATCAAGTCGTATCTTCAAGATGTAAGGCCCGTGCTCATCGGGGTTGACGGTGGGGCTGATGCCTTGCTCGAATATGGCTTCAAGCCACATCTGATCGTGGGGGATATGGACTCGGTCAGCGATGAAGCCCTCAGTTGCGGGGCGGAGATCGTTGTTCATGCCTATGGAAATGGGAAAGCCCCAGGTTTGGAGAGAGTAAAGTCGCTTGGGCTGCATGCCGAGGTCTTCCCCATCCAGGGAACGAGCGAGGACATGGCGATGCTTCTTGCATACGAGAAGGGGGCTGATCTGATCGTCGCTGTGGGTACTCATTCGAACCTCATGGACTTTCTGGATAAGGGCCGGGCCGGGATGGCGAGCACGTTCCTCACCAGGCTGAAGATCGGCTCGAAGCTCATGGATGCGAAAGGCGTCAGCCGGCTCTATAGACGCACTGCCGGGGCGAAGGAGCTTCTGATCCTGATTGCCGCCGCTGCCGCCCCGGTCCTGGTAATAGCATATCAATCGCCGGCAGTTCGCACGTGGGGCGGCCTGGTGTTCTTCAAAGTCAGACGACTTCTGGGAATGTAGGTGCACACAAGTGCTCATTGATCTGAAATACCATCTGATAAGTCTTGTGGCTGTCTTCCTTGCCCTGGCTGTGGGAATAGTGGTAGGCAGCTCTTTTCTTGCCGGCTCATCGGTCAAAGGCCTGGAAAAGGAGTTCGTCAAGCTTCGTGTGGAGAATCGGCAGCAGCAGCTTAAGATCGAGGGCATGAAGGCTGAGATCAATAGCCATAAGGAATTCGATCGGGCTGTCGCTCCATACCTGGTGAAAGATCAGCTTTCATGGCGGCGGGTAGCCATCATCCAAACCGGAGACTATAGCGAGGCCACCCAGAGCGCGAAGGCCATTATGGAATCTGCCGGCGCGAGAATAGCATCGGTCACCACAATCTCAAATCTCGATTCCCAATCTGCGTATGACCGGGCAAGACGCGCAGTGGAGCTGATCACCGACGAGACACCGGCGGAGCCCATCGGGCGACTGATGGGGATTGTGGCAAACTGCATTGCGACGGGAACGAATCCCCAGGCGCTCAGCATACTCGAGGAGAAGGGACTGCTGACGGCATCGGGCGAGTATGACAGAAAAGTGCTGAGAGTTCTGATTGTCGGCGGAAGTCGGCGGAGGGCGAGCGATCAGGCCGTGCACGTTGACCTTCCCTTGATAGACGCCTTGAAGACCGCCGGGGTCGTGACTTTGGTCGGCGCGGAGCCGCTCAGTGCCGTTACCTCATATATCCCATCTTACCATCGCAAAGCAATTCCCACGGTGGACAATGTAGATCAGCCGATGGGCGGGGTTGCGCTCGTATACGCGATGGCCGGCGAGACCGGCAACTTCGGTGTGAAGAGATCGGCCGATCGGGTGGTGCCGATCTATCTGGAAAGCGGGCAATGGCGTCAGTCTCAGCGATAATCCCGGCCTATAACGAGGCCGATGTGATAGCGGACACGATCCAGGCGGTGTCACGCATTCCCGGGGTGAGCCAGATCGTGGTGGCGGACGATGGTTCATCGGACAGTACGGTTTCGATAGCGATGGCTGTCAATGCCGGGCCGGTGGTGATGCTGGGGCGAAATCGGGGGAAGGGCGCGGCACTCAACAAGGCTTTGTCTCAGGCCAACGGCGAAGTCCTGCTGCTCCTGGATGCCGACCTGGGGAAGTCGGCTTCGGAGGCGGTGAACCTCCTCGAGCCGGTGCTCAGTGGCGAGGCGGATATGACAATCGCCGTCTTCAAGCCGACGGATGCTGATGGGAAACTCTCATCGCGAAGTGGGGGATTCGGCCTCGCCATGAAGACGGCCAGGCTGGGAATCAGGCTTCTCGGCGGAAAGTGGGTACAGTCGCCGCTGTCCGGGCAGAGGGCGTTTAAGCGGGAAATCGTCGAGAAACGGGGATTCGCCCTGAGGTTCGGAGTTGAGACCGGGCTTACCATTGATGCCCTCAGGGGCGGATACCGGGTGGTGGAAGTTCCCGTGCGGATGGTGCATCGGCCGTCTGGACGGAGTCTGAGGGGCTTCGTGCATCGCGGGCGGCAGATGGCCGACGTGCTCCTGACCCTGGGTCGGAAGGCGCTGGGGAGATGATAACCTGGCTCTTGGATTGGAAAGTCTTGCTCGCCAGCGCCGGCCTGACGATCTTGGCCATGCTCATTATGAGCATGCTATCTAAGGCATTTCGGCTTACGCGGGAGAACTTCAAGGGTCACCGGATACCTACTGGATACGGATTTGTGTTGGTGCTGGCGGCGTCTCCGTTGCTGATATGGGAGACGCTGCCTCTGGCAGCCATTCTGGGGTTTGGAGTCCTGGGACTGATTGATGACATCTTCGGCAATCGTGAGGTCGGCGGGTTTAGAGGACACATCCGTCTGCTGGCGAAAGGGAAAGTAAGTACTGGACTGATCAAGGCCGTCGGCGGCGCGATTCTCGGCTTTAGCATTGGAGCATATGCCGCCCATGGCGATCCCGCCATCGGCATCCTGAATGGCCTTGTGATTTGTTTATCGGCAAATACGCTCAATCTACTGGACTTGAGGCCCGGCCGAGCAGTATCATGTTGGTGGTTGGGCGTGCTGGCGCTGGGGCTTACCTACCACGCGGGGGCTGTTGTCAATGTCATGCTGCCAGTTTTCATCCCAGTCTTGTGGTTGAGTGTGCTTGACCGTTCGGCGAAGGTAATGCTGGGAGACGCCGGCTCGAACGTCCTGGGGGCGATCTTGGGCTTGGCGATTGTACTCAGCTTGGGTGTGCCGGCGAAGATTGCGATAGTGATTTTGATGGCGGCGGTGAATATCTACTCGGAGAAGTATTCTATCTCGCGCCTTATCGAGAACAACAGTTTCTTGACAAGGCTGGACCGGCTGCTGGGGGAGAGGTAAGATGGGAAACATAACGATCAATGAGGAAAGGTGCAAGGGCTGCGAGCTTTGCGTCTACTTCTGCCCTAAGCATGTGATATACATGGCGGAGAAGTTCAACAGCAAGGGGCATCACCCTTCGGAGTTTCGTGACACGGGCGAATGCAATGCATGCACCGTCTGTGCGGTGATGTGCCCCGACGTGGCAATAGAGGTGTACAAGTGATGGGCAAGAAGATGTTGATGAAGGGCAACGAAGCGATTGTTCGGGGTGCGATTGCAGCCCAATGCCGGGCGTTCTTCGGCTACCCCATCACACCTCAGAACGAAGTCCCGGAGTATATGTCGAAATACATGTTCGAGGCAGGGGGCGTTTTCCTGCAGGCGGAGAGTGAGGTCGCGGCGATCAATATGGTCTACGGCGCTGCCTGCGCAGGTATTCGAGCGATGACCTCGTCCTCCAGCCCGGGAGTCAGCCTGAAGATGGAGGGGCTGTCATACATCGCGGGCGCTCAACTTCCTTGCGTGGTTGCGAACGTCCAGCGAGGCGGGCCGGGCCTGGGGAACATCGCTCCGGCGCAGGCCGATTATTTCCAGGCCGTGAAGGGTGGGGGACACGGGGATTACAAGCTCCTGACGGTCGCACCCTGGTCGGTCCAGGAGATGTTCGACCATGCGGTTCTGGCCTTCGACCTCGCGGACAAGTACCGGAATCCGGCGATGATCCTGAGCGACGCGATCATCGGCCAGATGCTCGAGCCGATCGAAATCCCCGAGAAGGTGGAAGTCAACATTCCTCCGAAGCCGTGGGCGACTACCGGTGCATCCGGGCGGGGCAGGAACTTCTGCACTTCGCTTTATATAGTGCCCGAGGACCTGGAGAGGATCAACCTGGAGATCCAGGCCAAGTATGCCGATGCAACGGCACATGACGTCAGGGCTGAGGAGTATGACACCGAAGACGCCGACCTGGTGCTGGTGGCCTATGGAAGCGTGGCTCGAATCTGCCGGACGACGATGAGCCTGGCAAGGCAGAAGGGGTTGAAAGTCGGCTTGTTCCGGCCCATCACGCTCTTCCCATTTCCTTCCAAGCGCCTAGCCGAGTTGGCGTCGGCGGGCAAGCAGTTCCTGGTGGTGGAGATGAGTGCGGGGCAGATGGTGGAAGATGTTCGCCTGGCAGTCAATGGCGTCTCGAAGGTTGATTTTTACGGGCGCCTCGGCGGCATGATCCCCGGCCCGATCGAGATCCTGGATCAGGTGGAGGGGCTTATCATGCGCCCTGTTTTGCCGGTTGACGGCCGAATTATAGCGAGAGTGAAGTCGTCGGAAGAGATAACGTCAGGCTAATAAGCAATGAAAATCCTACGTGTGTATGTCGATGCTTCAGTCATCGGTGGGTGCTTCGACCCTGAGTTTGCAGTCGAGAGCAGGGCACTGGTCAAGATGGCAGAGGACGGCGAGATCATCTTGGTTGCGTCCAGCGTGTTACTGGAGGAGTTGAAGAAAGCTCCCACTCACGTTAAGGATTTGCTCGGTTCATTGCCTGATGGGGCGGTGGAGTACCTTGAGACCGGTAGTGAATCAGAGCGTCTACATGAGTTGTACCTGGTGGCAGGGGTGGTTGGCGGCAGTGCAGCTGATGATGCGCGGCACGTAGCGACCGCCACTGTTGCCGGAGTTGATGTCATCGTTAGCTGGAATTTCAAGCACATCGTTCATTTCGATAAGATAAAGGCATACAACGCAGTCAACTTGAAAGAGGGGTATCCTATCCTTTCCATATATACGCCAAAGGAGATGGTCTAGATGAAGGTAAAGCCCATCCCAGGGTTTAAGGCCTTGAAGTTCAAAGAAGAAGCCCAAGCACGAGTCCTTAAGGAGTTGGAAGGGCTATCGCCTGAGGAGCGAATCCGTAAGATAAACAAAGACGTGGAAAATGGTCCATTTGGTGATCTGGTAAAGAAATGGCGTTCTGCGAAGCTTGCTAAGGCAAGGGCTGAACTGGAACGAGAAGAAAGAGAAGAGGCAGCCTGACATGCAGCAAGTATTCAGCAGGCCTAAGGCTCTTACGGACATTCAGATGGCGTATTGCCCGGGATGCACCCACGGCATTGCCCATCGTCTTGTCGCCGAAGTGATAGACGAACTCGGAGTCATGGAGCGCACGGTAGGCGTGTGTCCGGTTGGGTGCTCTGTGTTCCTCTATGAGTACTTCGAGTGCGATTCTATCGAGGCGGCACATGGCCGCGCTCCGGCTGTGGCGACCGGAGTCAAACGCTGCTTGCCGGACAAGGTCGTCTTCACCTATCAGGGTGACGGCGATTTGGCGGCGATAGGGACGGCGGAGATCGTCCACGCAGCCGCGCGAGGGGAAAACATATCCGTCATCTTCATCAACAATACGACCTACGGCATGACCGGCGGTCAGATGGCCCCCACGACCATGCTCGGACAGGACTCAACGACCACTCCAGGAGGACGGGATCAGGCGAAGGCCGGGTATCCGATCAAGGTGTGTGAATTTCTTTCGCCGCTGGAAGGCGTCGCTTATGTGGCGAGGGTTTCCCTTACCAGCCCCGGCAATGTTGCCAAGGCGAAACGGGCGATGAAGAAAGCATTCCAGACCCAGCTCGATGGGAAGGGGCTCTCGCTCGTGGAGGTGCTGTCCACGTGCCCTACCCAGTGGGGGATGAACCCTCTGGACGCCATGACGCACGTGGACAAGGTGATGACGCCATATTATCCATTGGGAGAGTTCAAAACCTAATGCGTAGGAGGAGGGCCTTTCCGGTTACGTTTTACTCATTACGCATTACGAGGAGTCTGCAATGCACGAAGAAGTCATAATGGCCGGGACGGGCGGTCAGGGAATCATGATCATGGGCCAGCTTCTGGCGTATGCCGCTATGCAGGCTGACCGCCACGTCGTCTGGTTCCCGTCGTATGGCCCCGAGGCGAGGGGCGGCACGGCTGACTGCACCGTGATCATCTCTTCCGATGAGATCGGCTCGCCGATCACCGCCTGTCCGGATACGCTCGTGGGCATGCACCAGTTCATGTTCAACCGGTTTCAGCCGAGTGTCAAGCCCGGCGGAACACTGGTAGTGAATACGTCGCTGATTGACCCCGCAGCCATCCGAACCGACTGCAAGTTGATCTCTTTGAATGCAAACGAAATCGCTGAGGAGATAGGAAACATCCGTGCCGCCAATATGGTGATCCTGGGAGCGTATGCGGGTACAACCGGCGCTGTCTCGGTAGACGCGCTGATAGCCGCTCTTCCCGAGGTCCTCCCGCCTCATCGGCATAAGCTCATTCCGCTGAACGAGCAGGCGTTGAGGAAGGGAGCGGAGCTTGCCAAACCCTTGTAGGGGCGAAGCAGCGTGTCCCTCGGGACACGCTGCTTCGCCCCTACCGATGGACCATCCTTCTTGCACCCCAATAATTGCGCTCGAAGAGGTCGTCGGTCAGATTGTTGATCGTTACCCCGACTCCGCCACCCGACGAGTGGATGAACGTCCCGTCGCCGATCGCCATTCCGATGTGCGTGATCTTGGTCTTATCCTCGCCGCCGGCAAAGAACACCAGATCCCCGGCGACCAGGTCCTTCTTCTCGACAGGAACCGCTCGAGGGTCGCTCGCCTGAATATCGGCGTCCCGAAGTAGACCCGTGCCGTTCAACCTGTAACATAGTTGGACGAACCCCGAGCAATCGAGGCCGAACGGAGACGTCCCGCCCCACAGATACGGCACGCCCAGGAATCGCTTCCCGGTCTTGATCAGCTCCGGCCCGGTCGGGCCGAGAGGAAGCTCCTGTTCGCCGGGATCATTGCTGCTTATGTCACTATTCAGTATCCAGGCCTCCTTGCCGTCAGGCAATCTCACCCGCGATAGATTCTTCTCCGTCTCCAACAGCTCGAGGGTAGTAGTTATCACCAGCTTAGTCGAAATCTCACTATCCAAGTTGGGGGACTGCAAGGCATCGGTGAACAGGCGGGTCACCGTGACTACCTTGGCAGGCTTTGGAACCGTCCTGGTAACCCATTTGCTCAGAATCCACCCGTGATAGGTATCCCACGTCTGAACGTAGAGCCACTTATCCTCTTCCTTCTCGATGGCCACCGGCTGGCCCATGATCGCCTGAGTAACCCGCTCCGAGTCGGTGTCCTTTTCGGCATGCAGATTGGCCACATTCTTGATGATGGTTCCGTTTGGTTCCATGTCAACCTCCCGTTATTTCGTCAGTTGGGATACGAGAGAATCGAGATCGGAGTAGGCGAATCCGATGTGCATGCCCTCGAACTCGATCCACTTTCGCTTGAGTAGAGTTTTCAGCAAAGAATCCACCTGCAGACGGTTGAGGAAGAAGAGCTTCGAGCAATCCCCGTTGTGAATCCTGTCTGCGGTAGGATGGTCGCCCAGGAACTCCTCATACATGCAGTAGGCGAAGACTTCAGGCTTCAGGGAGAGAGGCTGGGGGAAGTACCCGAGCACATGCCTTCGCCCCAACTTGACCGAAATGGAGTCCAGGATTTCCGCCTGTTTCATGATCCTCAGCGCCAGGGTGACCGTCCGCTCGCTGCGGAAGTTCCACGCCTCCCTGGCATACCGAATGGCGAAATCCCGGCCGATGATACGGTCAACCGAGAACAGGGTGGCCGTGTTCGCCATCCTGAAGGCTGCTTCGTCATATCCTTTGGGGATGATATTCAGCACGAAATAGGGGTAGAAGATCTCCCTGGCGATCGCGGCTATGACCTCGTCGGTGCGGGCTGTTCGCCAGTAGAGAAGCTCGCGGCGGGCCGTGTCATTTTTCAGCGACTTGACCAGCCTGGGAAATGCCGGCGAACCCTTGAAGAATCGCTGCACCAGCTTGGAGGCGACTCGAAGCCGGGTGTTCTCAGAAGGGTGGGGGAGGAGTTCGGCGATCTTGGCAGATAGATTATCATCCGCGGGCGCGTCCGAAAAGGATTCGATCGCCCGAATGCTCTCCTGGGGATACAGCTCCTGCCCGAAAGTTGCCAACTCTCCCATGGCGCTAGTATATCAAAACCCCGCCCGATCTTCAATGCACTTCCCAAACTCTAGTGAAAAAGGTAGAATAGCAGCAGGAACATGCGATGTATGACATAGTCATCAAGAGCGGGCTTGTCGTTGACGGCACAGGGCGGCCGGCGTTTCCGGCGGATGTCGGCATCATAGGCGATCGGATAGCCGCGGTGGGGAAATTAGACGCGCCGGCCCGGCGTGTTCTCGATGCCGAAGGATGCGCGGTCTCGCCTGGGTTTATTGACGTTCACTCGCATACGGATGAACTCGTCATGGCCAATCCGACTTGCGAGAGCAAGGTTACTCAGGGCGTGACGACTGAGGTCTCCGGCAACTGCGGCGATTCGGCCGCCCCAAGAGGCGGGCATCAGAACCTGGAGGAGAGCGCGAGCTGGCTCGCCGACTATGGGATCGAATTGAACTGGAGTTCCATGTCGGAGTTCCTCCACAGACTCGATCAGACGCCGATGTCCATCAACTTCATCACGCTCGTGGGCCATGGAATCGTCCGATCGGCGGCGATAGGCTATGAGGATCGCAAGCCGACCGAACGCGAGTTGGCGGAAATGTGCCGGCTGGTGGATCAGTCCATGGCTGCGGGAGCGTTCGGGCTTTCAACCGGTCTCATATATCCCCCGAGCTGCTACGCGCAGACGGAGGAATTGATAGAGCTTTGCCGAGTCGTGGCTCGGTATGGAGGCATTTATGCCACTCACATGCGGAATGAGGGCCATGCACTCCTGGAGGCCGTTGACGAGGCAGTGCGGATCGGTCGGGAAGCGGGAGTCGGGGTTCAGATATCCCATCATAAGGCGTGCGGGAAGAAGTCATGGGGGAAGGTGAAGGAGAGCCTTGCCGCCATTGACGAGGCTCGGTCTCAGGGGATGGATGTCTGGGCCGACCAGTATCCTTATATCGCGACTGCCACCGGACTGGGGACCGTCCTTCCGAAATGGGCGCATGATGGGGGAACGTCGGCTCTCCTGGAGAGGCTTGGCGACCCGGGGGACCGGTCCAAGCTCCGTGAGCAGCTCCTGACAGACACGTCGTGCGGCTGGATAGGCGATTTCGGCGGCTGGGACTCGATCGTCGTCACCTCCGTGCGCCAGGAGAAGAACCGATTTTGCGAAGGCCTGAACATTGTCGAGATATCGGAATCGCTGGGGAAGCATCCGGTTGATGCAGTGATGGACCTGGTCCTCGAAGAGCGAGGCAGCGTCGGCATGATGCATTTCGTGATCAATGAGGACGATGTGGTGACCGTTATGCGGCATCCGGCGGTGATAATCGGCTCAGATGCTACCGCCCGCGCGACGACCGGGCCTCTCAGCAAGGGAAAGACTCACCCGCGGTCATACGGGACTTTCGCCCGGGTGTTTGGCAAGTACGTGCGCGAAGAAGGCGTCCTGACACTAGAGGATGCGGTCGCCAAGATGACCGGCCGAACAGCAAGACGGCTATCTTTGAAGGATCGAGGCATCCTGGCCGAGGGGTATTTCGCCGATGTGGCGGTGTTCGACCCGAAGACAATAGCCGATAAAGCAACTTTTGCAGAACCGCATCGAACTGCAAGCGGGGTCAGATACGTATTAGTGAATGGCAGCATAGTCATAGACGAGGGTCATCTGGTGGCGCCGGGCGATTCCGGGCCGGGCAGAGTCCTTCGACGGGGGATGAGTTAGCAAATGAATCGAAGAATAATAATCGTTCTCGGGGCGGTGGTGATCATAGGGATGCTGGCCCTGTATGGCCTCAAGCAGGGGCCGGCCATTCTTCTGAAACCGCCCTCCGAACAGCGGATAGCTTTCATCTCCGACCGAGGTGGAAATCCCGATATCTGGACCATGAAAACTGACGGATCGGATGCCAGGCAGGTGACGAACGACGCGGCGGACGACCAGTCGCCGTCGTGGTCTCCGGATGTCAAGCAGCTTGTGTCCGTTTCGGACAGGCGCGATCAGACCTATCAGCTCTTCGTTGCCGCATGGGATGGACGGTATGTTCGGTGCATAACCAGCAGCGGGGCGACGAAGGACGTGCCGGTCTGGTCCGCGGACGGCAAAGAGATCACGTTTATATCCGGCGGGAAGGCCTGCGGAATAAAGACCACCGGGGGCCGGGAGGAGCAATACCTGCCGCCCACAGGCACGCCCGGAATGGCTTTTATGGAGAACATCAGATACGTTTTTGGTGCATGGTCGCCAAGCAATGACTATCTTTTCTACGTCCAGGAGACCGATCAGGGGAAGGAAGTATATGCCGCCGAGAAGAGCGTGATAATGTCGTTCGGCGAACAGGGGAACAAGCCTATTCCAATCGTGCTGGCGCATAACGTGCATGTGGCCGTCGCACCGAAAGGGGCCAAGATCGCCGTGTCTTATACCGGCCGGAATGAGGACAACGGAATCGTTGTTGCCGACATTGCTCAGGTTCATGGCAGGGGAGTATACAAGTCCTCCGATAGCAAGCACACGCCCGGGAAGGTTGCGTGGTCGCCCGATGGATCCGAAATCGCCTTTGAGGTCTGGACTCTGGAAGACGGCACGGCGAACATACCGGTGGGAATCTATGTAGTCAATACGTCAGGAGGGAAGCCTCGACTGATTTTGAAGGGCGACGCTCGTGAACCGACGTGGTCTCCCGATGGAAAGCAGTTGGCGTGCACAGTCATGTCGGATGACAAGCGGGATATCTGGCGTGTGAATGCGGACGGCACGGGCACCGTGAACCTCACAAAAGGCCGGGGTGACAACTTGAACCCCGCCTGGTCTCCACGTTAGGCCATGGATGCTGCCGACTACATCCTGGATCAGCTGATACCCTACATAGGAAACAAGCGTAAGCTCC
>Ga0307380_10009195_pt1 | contig 12571 bp, 9 predicted proteins | sample UN3MG_FD_202239 | JGI IMG/M metagenome (GOLD analysis project Ga0307380, IMG submission 202239) | Soil microbial communities from Risofladan, Vaasa, Finland - UN-3 | ecosystem: Environmental > Terrestrial > Soil > Coastal area > Acid sulfate soil | place: Finland: Risofladan, Vaasa | collected... | reverse complement strand
TTAAAATATTTATAATCATTAAAAGCCGAAGAGTATCCCGAAGGTCTATTCTGTTCTCCAAAAAACTCCCAATCAGTTGATTCCATAGCAAAGGAATCATGAAATCTTTTTGTTATAGTGTTTTTCATTATTCTCACCACCTTTTTTAAAAATTACTTAAAAATAAAAATAAATAAGACAAGCGAAACGTCCTCTTGTCTTCCATGAGAAAAATGAATTTCGGTTTTAGTAAGAAATTGAATATAGTTAGTCAAGGTAAGGATAATTGCAGGTGAAAGAAAGGAAAGAATACTAAATTTAGTATTTCTTTTTAAATAATGCATTTTTTAATGTACTCTTTTCGATTTTTATACAAAAATATAAAAGTAATCGGGTGTGAGTTTCGCACTTAATACTATTTTATATATTCGACATAAGTTTTAAAAATCCTTCTTTTTAAATATAAAAAACCCTTCAGCAAATGCCAAAGGGCTGAAAATGTCAGGCTCACCAGACAGGACGATTTTCGCAACTTTTGTATGAATGATGAAACTGAAAAAGTGTATCGGAAGGTAGAAGAAATCACCGGATTATTGAGCTAGTACACTATTCTATTTCAGATAATTGATTTTCCTCAAGAATCTGATTTAATAAACTCTCGGCTATATGCTGATCAAGGGTACGACTTAATAGGACTTTCGCCATTTCCACATGGAGATTGCGCAGGTAGTTCTCATAATTCTTAACGGTTTTGAAAAGAGGCATAGATTCAAAGGGAACCAGAACTTTTGAAATACCAGTTCTTTGGGCATATATCAGGTATTTTGCCTCTACCGGGTTTTTAGCTTTATAGACAAAACCGCTATCCGTAATGATCTCTTGCTCGCCAAAGAAGTAGTTACCTAAACGCAGTGGTTTATTGGGTAATAAAACTTCCTTCATCTTGTCTTTTTTGAGTGACGAATCAAGAAAATCTTTTGGAAATTGCTTTGGTCCATCGGGTAAAAATTCTTGTACGACCTCTTGTTTGACCTTTTTTATGTCTCGTTGAGGTCTTGCCTTCTTAACCTTTTTTCGCATCTTTGCCAGTTCAATCCGCTCCTTTACCAGTTCGCAAAGCCCATCGTATAGGGGTTTGAGATATTTTTTCGGGTCAAGACCCAAAGCTTCAAGGATAAGGCCATCTAACTCTTGCCGGTCGGGCATATTGACTTCTTTAAAAATAGACAGGATGGGGCGCGTCAGGAGGGCATCAAAAGCATTACAGATTGAAGATGGAATCGAATTTAATTTATAATTGGGTATTAAAATATCATCGGCTTCGTAAACCATAAAATCTAATGCACCATCACCTAAATTAACTCTTCCTCCCAACTCAACAGAGTAGAAGGATAGTGAAGAATTAAGAAACGCTCCTATCAAATTAGATGGGATATTTTTTTTCAAATAAATATTGTATAGTCTTTTATCTGCTAATATACCTGGGTTTACCCAAAAAATGAATCTATCATTCCAGCTCATCATGCAAAGTATCTGACTAAATATACTGATGTCAAGAGTCCACCATCCATACTTTCTGTTTCTAACTGTCGGCACATCCTGCCAGGCGACGCCATCCTTGTTCTTCTGCTTTTCCCCCCATTCGATATACTTCAAGGCCCCGGATTTCCCCTCTCGGTGTAATTCCTCTTTACTCTTCTGGCATAAAAATACTTTAGTAGTGAGTCTAGCAGGGTCAATTAGAATACCTTTAAATTCCTTGGGAGATTTGAGCACTGGTTTGAGAAACTCCTCCTCAATCCCGAACTCCCTGATCCTCTTCTTAGCTAGGTAAAAAAACTCGTTAATGCCGGTTGTGTATCCCCGCCGTATTTCTGCTACTTCTTTCAGTGGTACCAGCTTATCCTTACATTTCTCAAGAATCTCAAAATAGACCTCTGGCGCCCGAAGATATTTCCCCCATTTGGCGGTCTTTCCTGCTTGTTCCAATTCATTCAAAAGCTCGCCTTGTTTTATAAAGCGAATTCGAAAATCATCATCTTCATAAGTTTTAAGCCCCGTTAATGTATTAACTACCTCTTTCCCTTTGATTTGGATATACTCACTTCCCGCATTCTCAACCTTTGCGACCAACTTATCCAATCCCCTCCAGCGGTTGATGGCCTCCAGTTTTATATCCCAGGGGATGAGTTCTCTCAAAGGTTTTTTGATTTTCACAAATTTTACAATATGTTTTTCTCTCTCTTCTCGGTCTTCACACCTTTCTAGGATGGTTACAATAGTATTGACTGATACATCCTCAAACCACGGTTCGCACCGGGATTCAAGGATGGCGATAATTTTAAATTTCTTAAGGAAAAATCTCTGGAGCTCATAACCATAAGCCACATCGAGCCAAGCATTGGAGGTTACGATCCCCATCCGACCGCCCATATTCAAAAATCGTGCGGTTTGAAAAAATAGATAGGCATAAATGTCTGCTTTACCGGAGAGCCTCAAATTCTTTTTGCTATCGAAGAGTTCCCAGTAGTCTGCCATCCAGCCCTCGGCAAGGATTTTTTCAAGAAACTTCTTATAGCCTTTGACCTGCTTTTCTATTAGCTCCTGCCTAATGTATGGGAAATTCCCGACAGCGGCATCAAAGACAGGAAGGGGTTCTTCAATGAAAGGCTCACCGCTTTCTATTGGCTTTGGAGGAGGAAAAGAAAAAGTCTGCTTGGGCTTTACCTCAAAGAAATCCCTTGACACAATTCTTGGAAAATTAGCATAATCTGTTAGGTTCTGCCGATAGAGGTTTATGGTGGCAAGCTCTGCCGGAAATCTAGCAATGTCTATCCCCCAAAGTGATTCTAGTAGTCGCTGGTGGTTATGCTCTCCCAAGGTATTTTTACGGTTATATGACCTCAAAAGGAAAGTTCCTGTTCCACAGGTTGGATCGAGGACCTTTGCATCAGGGGTGCGGACACAAAAAGCAGTGATGATATCCACCAGATCCTCACGGGTGAAATACTGCCCCAGGGCGTGGCGTTCTTCTGTTGGGATGAGGCGTTCAAATACCTGACCGATAACATCTTGGGGGACGGCATAAAAGTTATAATAGTTGAGGTCAACAATAAGACTTTTTAATTCATCAATGGCGGCTTGAGGATAAGGAATCCTCTCGGTCAATTCCTCCTCAAAGATCGCCTGGTAGTCAATGGCACTGGCAAGGTCAAAGTAATAGCGGAGCCTTGAAACAATCATCGCATCGTCTACACCGGAAAAGTCCATCTCGGGAAGAGTGCGGATATTGCGTCTTAGGCTTTGATAAAAGATGATCTTTCCCAAGGTACGATAAACGATCTGACGGGAAAGAGATTCAAAGAAGGGTTCCTCCCCGAAGTTGGCAATCGCTTGCTTAACTGCCCATTCTTCCAATGATTTTTTAAACTTTGGTTCATGACTTATAGTGGTGGCAAGGGAGTGCTTGAGCGAACCCCTCATCATCTCTGCTGTTCTTGCAAGACGATTGACAAAGAAAGTGGCATCAGCCTCGATAACCCTTAGACGCCCGTAACGCCGAAGGATATTTAAATCTTCTGCTATTTCTTGGGCTCTTTTCTTGAGGGTAATTTTAGAAGTTTCATCAATGATACCAGCGGGGGCAATCTGATAAAGAGTGGGATAAGTCTTCAATCGATCTTCACGGGCAATAGTCTTCCCTTTCTCGGATGTGCGCCAGAGCATAGCATCCTTTAGGTTGATGGTCAGAAAATAAGGCGTGCCAGTCTTGCGTGCAGCCTCTGCAACATCTTGCACAGCCTGAGGATGATCTACAGGTGTTGTTGAAGAAAGTGTCTGTATGTAGCATACAAATTGAGAACTAATGACTTCGTTAATGATCTCTAAAAGTATGCTTTTATCATTATCAGTATTGTCCTTCTTCATACCTAATTCCTTTTAGCTCTTAGATCGAGTCTCTGCTCCACATCTTTTGTAAAAAGGTCGGCCATATCCTCATCGTTGGTATGCTTGAGAAAGAGAGTGAAACATTGTTGTTTTATCTCCTGACAATACTTCTCATAACTTGTAACCGCTTTGAATACAACCCGGTTGTCCTTCGGAATTTTAATCATTTTCTGCCCGATCTTATGAGCGTAAATAATGTACTTTGCTTCTGGAGGATTTTTTGCTTCGTAGCGGAAATGTCCTTTTGGCGAAGTAACAGCAGTTTGAGAATTTGAATCAATATTAAGTGGGGTTCCAGGAAGCTCTATTTTAAACACTTCATCCAGCACATACCATTCTAGGAAATCTTCCGGAAACGTCTTAATTCCCTCTGAGACAACTTCGCTAAGAACTTTTTCAATTAAGCATTTGTCATATTCGGGTGGCTCATTGAGAATTTTCGATAAAGCTGTCTTACCCAATTCGGCTCTTGATTTTGGTGCCTCGCCAGGCAGATAAATCATAACCCCGCCTTTTACAAATCTGATCTCTATCTTACCATTACTAGCAAGTTCTTGGGTCACCTTAATAGGATCCTCGCCAAAATATTCTCGGAATGCTTGGTTAAAGCCACTAAAGACAGAATGAATACCGCGTGACTTTGAGATGTCCCGTAATTTCAAGATGGCCATCTTAAGAAATTCTTCGTAGTTCAGTTTTTTTCTTTCTTTTCTATCCATGGCTGTTTCCATAAATCACAAACTTACCCTTCAGCTGAAGCCTTATTGTAACTTTCCTGGTAAACTCCTCAGATTTATCTTCGTCATAGGTAAAGTCAAGGAAAAGTTCAAAAGCCCTGCGAGTCAGTTCATCACAATACTTCTCATAAATTTTGACTGTTTTAAACAAGGCAAGGTTATCTCTAGGTATTTTGACTTTTTTAGACCCTATATTATGCGCATAAAGGATATATTTAGCTTCAGGAGGGTTCTTTGCCTGGTAACGAAAATATCCTTTTGTCGAAGTGATAATTGTTTGGGATAGAGGGGCAAGATGAAGTTGCGTCCCTGGTAGGTCTATCTCATAGAAGTCAGTACAGTTTTTGTTGTCAAGAAAATCATTAGGAAATTGTTTTGGCCCGTCGGGGGCAATTTCTTCAAGTATGAGTCCTATAATTTCTTCATCATCCGAATTTGGCTCTTTTGCACTTTTAGTAGAGGTTAAGACGCCTTGGCCTTGTAAAGATGTAGCTATAGGGAAAGGTTTATATACCAAACCTAAGCGTGAAAGTTCCCTTCTGCCTTTTTCTGTGATTTTCCAGATGCCATGAATAGATCTATCCAGGAAGCTTTGGGAGCAAAGAGAATTTCTTGCCCAGGCGACCGTGTTATCAAATTTCCTGCTAACACCGGAAGGCTGCATTTCCTGACGATCTTTTTCTGTAAGTCCAAAGTAATCAGCAAGTCTGTCGTAAACCTCACCGGGTTTTACCTCACCACCCATGTCGTGAATCAGATGGAGAAGCGGGATTCGGATGTCCTTTTGAGTAGGAATAGGCATATCTTCATCCCCCCATCACTTTCATTATGTCGTTGTTGAATTTCACAAAAGTCAAAGCTCCCCATCGGTCCACATTGAACCTTATAAGATCCGGTCTTTCTTTCTGAAGGGACTTAAGTGTGTCTGTTACTTGGGAGATTTCAAAGTAGCTTCCTGATTCTGTGATGGAATAGATTCCAGCCATGAGAGCAACCTCTAAGATTGGAACATAGCCAAGGGGACTCTTGAGAACGGTGTAGGCTTTCTGGGTTGCGGGCAGGATAGTTTCTCTATCCGTTCGGTTCTCGCCATTGAGGTTAAAAGTTTTATTTGCTGCTTCAAAAAAGGAATAGTGAAGAAAGTGATAAATGCTTTCTGAGTTTATGAATGACTCAAAGAATATCTTTGTAGCATCAGTCGTTTGATAGCGATAGGCAGAAGGGTCGGGTTTAGAAAGGAGACCGAGGTCTACAAAGGGTTCAAGTCTGGGAGTCACACTTTGCATTAAAATATCTTTACTGCCTGTTGGCTTCACTCTTGTCCATCTCTCAATCTTATCTGCTGTATCAAGAAGCCTCTGAATCCTTAAGAGGTCATCGCCGCTTCTCGCCTTTGTTCTATATTCCTTGATGATAAGGCGGTAGATTTCTGGAAGGTATCTGCCAGTCTCTCTGTCTGTGATAGGGTTCGAAAGGGGTAATAGCTTTTTATAAAGCCACTTCAATACATCTCCGTCTCCTTCTATAAATGAGAAGAGAAGGAGCAATCTCTGGGGTATGGTTAATTGGAAAGGATTTGATCCTTCATTGAAAGGTGTAATCCCAGACCTGACAAACGCCTTTCTCCCATCATCACTTACAAGGGAAAGGAAAGACTGCCCTCGAACGAGAAGAGAATAGGTACCTTTACGCAGTAACCCTAAATTAAGAGCTAAATAGGGATATTTATTCCAATCATCATTTACAAGCTTACCACGTCGAGAGGGGAGCTCAGAATTGGCTAAATAAAGATCCTGGAGTTCAATCTGGACTTTTGGTTTATCCGGGCTATCATCAACGGGTTTAGACGCAATTATTCGGATACTTTTATATACTGGATCAGTTAGAGAGGTTTTAATATACTCCTGAATCTGGGACGATAAAGCAATAGAGACCTTTTGAGAAAGGGACGCGATCAATTCCTTGCCAAGGTTGGACAGGTTATTGGTAGCCGACTGGGCTGCCCGCCAAATCAGGGGCTTTAGGAATCCAAGACGTTGCATACACCGTTTCGGGTTTATAAAGACTCGAATAAACTCCATTATACTCCAAAACCTCCGTGAACGCTTATCCTAGGCCGGACATCCATGATAAAGGTGCGATAAGCCTCAGTATTAGAAACAATTGCCTGGCCGACGTCCAGAGTTCTCAACAGGTCATCAAAAGAAAGGGTACTATTACCGTATTTGACCTCTTTAGGTAAGGCTGATTTGAGATTTCGCTTTATGTATTCGATGTCACTCTGGACTGTCAGCTTATGCACAATGAGGGTATCCACCTGTGCAAGGATTCGCTGGTCAATTGCAGATGGCTGCTGAGTAGTCAACATAAAGGAGAGGCCAAAGTTTCTACCCTCTCGGACTAGTCTTATAAGCACATCGGTCGCTGTTGTCTTTCGTTCAGAGGGAAGAAAATTCTGAGCCTCGTCGGCAACAATCCATGTAGGAGGAATTCCTTGATTGACTTTCTCATTAATTGCTTTTCTTTCTTCATCCGTCAAGTTGGGTAAGATCTTTAGGTTCTTCTCCATTTCAGAGGTCTCTACGCGGGCTTGCATAATCTTACGGATCAGAGAGACGATAAGAACAAAACGCAATTCATCAGACATCTTGTGTAGAAGTAAGATACTCAACTGCCCAAGCTTTATGAGATCAGTAAGAGATGTGCCCCCTAGAGACTCATAAGCCTTAAGGTCTTGTTTGGATACTTCACCTTTTTCCAACAACCACTTCAAGGCCGTTGGAGGTCTTCGTTTTGGCTGAAACAGAGGGTTCCGCCAGTAAACAGAGAGTTGTTGTAGGACTGCTCTTCTCGTTTCGCTGTGATAGTTGGTTAAAAGCTCTGTATCACCTTGGACGCATTCCATCAGGTCTTCGATAGCGTATCGTGGTTTAGGAGGATAGGTAGATGATCCATCTTTCCAACCATCGTTGACCACCTTTTCATAGGTATCATTGAGAAGCTGGCCCATCCGATCTTGAAGGATATCCACACCAAAGAGATAACCCCAATCGGAAGCAGTAAAATCAGCACAGTTAATTGTGAACTCTTTATATTTCCTTAAGTATGATGCCGTTCCTCTTGGTACCCAAATTTGCAAGTCTAAAGGTTCACTTCGAATATTCCATCCCCTTTGCGCAAGTGCCTGTTCCTGATGAAGTTTATTAGAAGAATTCAGTGAGAGAGGTACATCCAGCCACTGGAAGATTCCCAAAGTATCAAATAAGAGAGCTGCGCGGGTTTTAGTAATAGTGGAGATTGTAGTTTCAGCTTCCTTTGTGCACAATCCCTCAAGAAAACTTCCTAGAGTGTAAGATTTCCCTGACCCCCTTTTGCCAAAGATGGCCACTACATAAGGAAGGGAAAGATCAAAATCAACTCTCACCAATTGACCTGCTTCAGCAAGACGACCAAGGAAAACATGTTCCTTCCCCTCATCCTGATTGCCAATTAGGATACGCTTAGTGTGGGTTAGTCCGGGTTTTACCGTAAACTTTTTCATCGCAATCATCCAAATATGAGAGGAGCGATCTCATTGACAATATTCTGTTCAATGATAGGCTTTCTCTCGTCCCAGGCTGAGATAGCACACTCATTGACAGCCTTGATTAGATTTCGAGGCAATGCCTTTATGGGGTCCTGCGAAGCAAACTCACAGAGCATCTCAAATGCCTCTGCCGTAAATGGATAGGTCTTAAGGCTCACTCCAAGGGATTCGTTTTGAATCTTTTTCTCAGCCTTGTTTTGCTCAACAAGTTCTGCTAAAAGTTCTTTTAAGAATATCTGCACATCCTGTATAGAAGGAAGGGGAGGGATTTCAACAAAGTTGTTTGCACCAATTCGTGTGCGTACACCTTGCCGGACAACAATCTCTGGCATATCATCCAGTGTTAAAGCATAAGCAGAGATGATAAAACCCACAGAAGAATTGGACTCCTCTGCCAAGTTCCACAAATAGTTATGAAGAGATTCTGTTGCATCGCCAGTCTTAACATTTTTCAATCGCTCCGCTTCATCCATTAGGAATAAGAGCATCTCTTCACTCTTTTGGGCAAGTCTACCAAGACCTACTAAGGCTTTTACCATGTCTCCTGAACCGAGGTCGCCGAGAGACCTTGTAACATTAAGACGTTCCAGTTCGTTGGGCTTCAATTCATATCCACAGAACCAGCGCCAGGCAAGGAGACCAACGTCACCACCGGCTCTTAAGTTCTTTGCCGCCTCTGCCATATTGATGTCCCCAAATATAGATTTGAGCTCTGTGTCCAGGTTCTGTGTGCGGCTAAACAGTCTATCTATCCAAGTGGAAACAGTAGTCTTCCCTATTGCTTCCATCAGCTGTAAATGCCAAGTTTTATGGTCTGACCTGCTATACATTTCAAGGTCAAGATATAAGGTTTTTGCAGACCCACGACATGCCTCTGGTCGGTCATTTTTGAGGTAATGTTCCAAATGAAAAAGAGTCTGAGTTTTACCAGAACCAAAAGAACCGTAAATGACCATCTTGGGCACCCCCGGCACCACAAAAGAGCGCCTCAATTGTGCCTTTATTCGATTCTTAATCTCCTCCCTGCCAAAATAGAATCTTGCATCATCAGGGTTCACCTTGGGATCAATCGCGAAGCTCTCTCGCCCATTCAGACAAAACCATTCTTTAAAGTCCATGGTATTACCTCCTTTGAAGTTTCATCTTCTTTACAAGTTTCGTTTCATTGAGGGTTCTTAGCCTTTCAAGTCCCCATCGGGAAAGCTCCCTCAAAATTTCCCGACCGCGCCCTCGTCCATAAATCATCATAGCGATCTCAATATTTTTCTCTATGGAATTCCGAGTCAGATTTGCTGAACCAAGGAGTGCAAAGCTCTGAGATTCATCCTGACACAGACAAACATAAAGCTTGGCGTGGAGTGATTCGTTAAAACGCAATTCGACAAGGTTATAACTTATAAGGATGTCAATCGCCTGTTGATGATATTCTTCAGCAGGTGCACGGGTGATAACATAAGTGGGGATACCTTTTTCAACAGCTTTCCTACAAACATCGTCTAAAGTTAACCTGGTCCCCTCAAGAGTACCTACAAAGGGACTAATGAGTATGAGACTCTGTATAGGAATATCAGACAAATAAAATCTCAAGAGAAATCTCTGAACAGGTTTAGAAGTAATAATTTCTGCATACTCAACTTGCATATCTACTGACCCCCACTTATCGTAATTTTTCCGATTTGGATGCTTTGTGACGATTCTGCTCCTGCTGATACTTCTAAATCAGGCCTCGGATAATGAACACAATAGAGGCGTTCAGGTTCTGCTTCTAAAGTTCCAAAGCTTTCTCCTTCAGGAAAAAATACTACTCATCCATGAGTTCAAAGGTTCAAATCTTTATTATTGACATTTATCTTTAATTCTTCTAAAAAATTGCTGTGGATGACCATTATTGACCATCTATTTCCTTAATCTTTTTCTTCCTATGCTAACCGGACTGTATCAGAGGACGGTTATTCATCGTCCTTTCTTTTTATCACACCCTAAATAATATTTAAAAACTCGGCTATCTTCCTCTGATGTAAAAATTAGATTTATTTTAAATTTAATATTAGATTGTTAAAAGGATATTTTATTAACACTCCCTTTATTACAAATAAATATTTATCTTTTATATTTATAATACTACATAACTTTTAAAAATCCTTCTTTTTTATTAAAAAACATTGAAATTCATTTATTCCTCAATATCTATAAACAAACCTCATCCTCAATTCTATTAATCTCATCCTGATTTATTCCAATATACCTTTTAGTTACAATACTACTCCGATAACCTAACTTCTCAGAAATCTGCTCGATAGTAATGCCTTTTTATGTGTCTGATAGCCCCAGGTCTTCCTTAAGGTATGGATAAGAAGTCTAAAATACCCCCAAAATTATAAAATTTTTTAAAAAAAGCAACTTAAGCTGGGAGGTATTTTTTAGGGATACAGATATGACTTGATTTCTAAAATATTTAAAATAAGGGTTAAAATTAGGTGTAATTACTTAACTCATAAAAAATCATTTGTTATATGAGTTTATATTAAAGATCTTCTTGCTTTTATTACTCTCACGTGCGGAATAGGATACGAAAAATATCAACCCTTAAAAAGCAATATTTTTATAAAACTATTAATATGTAAATACTATAGATATTTTTTAATTTGATTGACCCAATTTTTAAAGGAACAACTTATTTGATACCTCTAAACCCTGCTCACTCTTTAGATCATAATCTAAAATAGTGACCTATAATGAACTAAATTTATCTTACTGAAATCTCAACTTTTCTCAACATTCTAGGTAACCTCTGGGGAACCTCTGGGGAACTTTTCCTTCCTTATATCGTATTATATAATGGCGGTTTAAAATCAATTTAAGGGGTATATAAGCAATGAAAAGAAAAATTTTGTTGTTGGTCCTTACCGTATTTTTAATTTCAATATTAACGGGTTGTGAGCCTCATTTTCTTGATGGAATGGAAGATGCAGATTGTGCAGAACAAACAGCTTGGGATTACTGGCGGGCTATTACCAATCGTCAATACGAACTGGCTAAATTTTATTGTGTCCCTGGTGGAATCTGGTATAACGAGGTTGACGAGTGGGAAGAATATATCAATGTTAATTCTGAAGGTGAGGCTTCAGTAATAGTTTCTTTTTATAACTTTTATAGTCCTCCCGTAGTGGTTTGTGGTATTGCTTATGTATATCCGTCAATTTTTGTTGACATCGTGCCTTATCCTGGTAGTAGTTCAATGTATGGTGAACATTTTGATTATGTGATGTTATTGGTTAAAGAGACTTCTCCACCTGGAGGTTGGAAACTTGAATAAAATATTAAAAATTAAATAATTTGGGGGATATATAAAAAATGAAAAGGAAAGTTTTAATATCGTTCTTTGTCATACTTTTAGTTTTAGCCTTAACCGGTTGTGGTGGGGCTTTTTATCTTAATGGCTGGGTATGGCCTAAGGATTCAGATTTTATTACTACGATTGAGGGATTGAAAACTCCTCAGGAAATAAGCGATTATATGATCGATAATTTTTATTATGAATCACACGATTTATGGACTCCCAGTCCTTATACCTTATGGAAAACAGGAAAAGGGGATTGTAACGATTTTGCGACCTTCGGGGTTTTTGCGGCCCACTGGCACGGTTATGAAACTTACCTGATAAAAATGATTTATAGCAAGTCATATTGGGAACATTGGTTGGGGGTCTATGTGGAAGGTGATAAATTATCCTATACTGACAACCAATCTTATCGTATCTATGATTATTTAAATGATATCTATGGATTTGACAGTTTTAAAGAAGTTGTGGATTTTGCCTGTATACATCATCCTGAGTGGAAATTAAAAGAGTATATTGTCTATGATTATGAAAACAGGATAGTAGAAAGAGGATCAAAAGGAATCGAATCCCAATAATCTAAATTCTCTTTCAGGAGGTTAGGAACTTAAATAAAATTTTAAAATAGATGGAGGATAAAGGTGATGAAAAGGAAAGTTTTAATATCGTTCCTTGCCATACTTTTAATTTTAGCCTTAACCGGTTGCGATGAGATGGTTGTTCCGGAACAAACTGATAGGTTCTTGGCAGAAGAAGCGGTTTATAACTACTGGCAGGCGATCATTAACCGGCAATATGAATTGGCTAAATGTTACTGTATAATTGACGGAATTTGGTGTAACAAGGTTGACGAATGGGAAGAATATATCAATGTTAATTCTGAAGGTGAATGCTCTTTCCTAATGATTTATTTCGATAAGTTTTATAAACCGACTGAGATAATCGAAGATAATGCTGTAGTATATGCAAGAATTATTACCG
>Ga0307380_10009193_pt1 | contig 12572 bp, 10 predicted proteins | sample UN3MG_FD_202239 | JGI IMG/M metagenome (GOLD analysis project Ga0307380, IMG submission 202239) | Soil microbial communities from Risofladan, Vaasa, Finland - UN-3 | ecosystem: Environmental > Terrestrial > Soil > Coastal area > Acid sulfate soil | place: Finland: Risofladan, Vaasa | collected... | reverse complement strand
AATCAAAACCAAGGTTTTAGTTTGGGGATCGGTATTGACAGCCGCCATAGCACTATCAATACCGTTTATAACTTACTACTTCGATAAGGAATAGAACTGGTACGGCGTCCCAGGGAAGGGACGCCGCTAGATCATAGTCTAAGCTGCCCCTCCATCTGTGAGTGCCTTCTAAGCATTGATCTCTCCTCTATTTCCATCCGGCAGGTATGTCTGCATAGTTCGCAATTGATAATGAGTTTTTAAAGCATGAAGTATGTGTTGCGGCTGGAAAATCAACCCAAAGCTCCGGGACTGTGCTAGTCAAACCCGTGCAACCGTAATATGTAAAGCCTAAGTTATTCACGCTAGGGTGCTTACCGATCGTAATTAGATCCGATGGTGCAGTAAGCAGAGTATTACAATTTTGAAATAGGCCGTTGAAATCTGTCACCAGTGAGTTGTTATCGAATAGACCGGACGGCACTGACTCAATATCGCAGCCATAAAAACACCGATAAAAGATTGTAGCTAAAGTATTGTTGTCGAATATTCTCGGACACGGACCAGTAAATGTGGAATTAAGAAACGCATAATAAAATGTTGTTATCAAGGGGCAGTCATCAAAAAAACCTGCCGGGATTGAACCAACAATGTTGGTGTTGTTGAAAAAAAGATTTGTGACATCAGTGAGAGCTGGCATACCTCGGATTGGCGACAGAACTCCTGTCAATGCCACTTTTCCTAAAGTGGTATTTAGTGCTAATGCCGTTGTAAGCCCACTCATCTTTAAGTTATAAGTGCCAGCGACAACATAGGTATGAGTCGGGGTTGTAACCATAGTTGCAAGATCTGAATCACCATCTCCCCAGTAGATATCCATAAGCCCATCTGCGCCAGTTGTAAACGACATTTGCTGATTTGGTGATGTTGTTGTCACTTCCAATGAAAACACTTGCTCAACTGAAGTTGAACTAAAGAGAGCTGGTGCAAATGTACCTGGAAAACTCATTAGCTAAATTCCTTCTGTAGCGTAGCATAAACATTAGTTCCGTCACTCCATCCAGAGAGGATATCAACCGCACTCCCTGCCGTAGATAATACTGGAGCGGTACCGCCAGGGAATTTAAAGACAGCATTATAGGCTAGGGTATTCGTACCGCCAACATCTTGGGAGATAACCCATATATATGTTGCGCCGCCCTTAAGATTTGTTGGAGCACCAAGAGTTCTATTGTCTGTTAATGTCACTTGGTGGACGTTGCCTAGATCGCAATCCGTTGCAATAGTAACTGCATCGGTAAGGGTATTTGTTTCACTCCAAGCCTGACCTGTTAGCTTAAGATTTCCCATCGACCATTCTGAATTCCAACTAGCACTACCGTATCTCTCAATTTGTGCCGTTGTCACATTCCAAATCAGCAAGCCTTCTTTTGGTGTGCTAATAGCATTTCTCTGAGTGGTAGTCATGTTGGGCAAGCCGATACCCTGCGTCGTACTCGTTAGGTCGATACCTGCCGATGCGTTATGGGTTGCCCCAACATAAATACCATTTACATCTACGCCGATAAACCTATTGCCACCGCCAAAGGTTCGAACTGATAGTAAGTCCGTTGCAATGGGAGTCGACGCATCTTGGATATCAAACACGCCGCCAGAAGCTGAAAGAATTATCTGGGGAGTTATTGAGTTATTATAAGCAGTCTGTAAATCTGTGATTGAACTTGTACCTCCGCCCCCTGCTCCGCCGAACTTAGCAACTTCAACGAAATCAGTATTGGCAGAGTTTAGCGCCGTTTCTCCATTCTTGACTATTAGCCATGCTCTAAATGTAGCATCGGCAAGTATCGGGTTAGTAGCGACATTCTCAGTGAAGAGAGCTTGTTCTGCGGCTGCTAAGGAGTTGTACTCAACTTGTCCGTAATGGACAAAGGTATTTGCTTGTGGCGGGCCACCTTCTGTAAAATAGAATAATCGCTGAACGGTCCATTTATTAACGGATACAGACACGGGTGTACCTGAACCATCATCATAATTATCAGGGTCAATCTCAGTTATGGTTGGCCCTACGGTAAATCCGCCCGAACCATCCTGATAGGTCATCCTCATGATAGAAATAGTTTCGGGATCGTTTGAAGTAATGTTCGGGTTTTGCTCATCATCTTGATTAGAGCCTATACGGTAGATCTCCCCTGAGGATTTATTAATCTGAAGGTTAGCGCCGTTAGCAGAATATACGTTCCCTGTCCTATTTAGAGATCCAATAGAGTCAGAAAGATCTGATGCTGTTAGCAGTTGGTCGAAGGCATGATGGTGAACATTAGTAACACCATTAATCGTAGTGTTATTCAGGTGAATAAGTCGTCCTATCTGGACGTAATCCCGACGCTGGCCTGTAGTCAATGCAGTCGGCGATTGAAATATGGCCCCCGCTGAATCTATGCCTATATCCGTTCTTGGGTTTGTTGCAATGTCAGTTACTGCGACCCCAGTAAAGGCACTCCAACTAACATGGCTGTAGACTGGATTTAGTGGGTCGGTGTAGTTGTCAACTACTATAGCCGTTCCAGCGGTCATATCAAACAATGCTGGGTTAGCATTTATCGAGAGGTCACCGCCAGTCAACAGTCCAGTCGATGTAAGGTTGCCTATGGCCTGGGTGGTCCTTAACTTTGTGTCCTGGGATTCCCAAGAAGGATCAATCCCATCAGTCCACAACATGTCTCCATCATTACCAATCGCTAGGCGAGCTGGAATAGTAGTATCATCCCTTAATATCATGTCCCCCTGGGTTGTCATGGGATTCACAAGCACAGCCGAAACGCCATCTATAAGCTCGTTTATAGTTTCGGCTATGACGTTTAGCCTGAGTGAGTCGCCATCGTCATGCGCCCCAGCGGTCGTGTCTGCTACACCTCTAACAACTGTGAGGTCGTTACTAGACACTCCTGTTACCTCGACTATCTCTGAGCCGACATTCATATAAACTGGAAGCTTGGCTGTTAGATCTGCCGGTGATTCAAGTACGGTAAAGGTTGTGGTGCTGTCATTAACAGCACCATCCATGGTTAGAACGTAATTGTTAAGAGCCTTATGATACATGGTCGAGCACTCCTTATGCGAGCAATACTACTAGACCAGTGTATAGGCTAGTAAAGGTTATTGTTATGTTGTTAGCATCCGCATCTACTCGCTCATAGTCAAATAGAGACAATAGTGGAGGGGCCTCGGCAGGTAAAAGTGCCCCATACAATCCGGCATTGTACAAAATATTATTGTATAGCGGTGTCCCGATGAAGGCATTTGGTGGTACGACAAATACCTGACCGAGAGGTACTTTGCCGAAATTGTGCGCTATTTCAACTAAGGTAGTATTGAAGAAAGGAAACTCCAACCTCAACTGGCATGCGAATTGATTGAAGACTTTCATACAACCACCTTTAAATTGGCACGATCCTAATCGCCGATTGAATCAAGCCAGTTGATCCAACCTCTGCCTCGAACCGCCATCGGATAAAGCCAACAGTTAGCCACGAGTGCGGTAGTGATACTATACCACTAAGCTCGCCTGCAACTATTTCTAATTCTACAGCCTCGCATGCAACCAATGGCTCCCAGGTATATGGATCTGGATAAATGGAAGCTTCCCAGATAAACTTGCCGAGAACTCCTGAAGCCCATTTCATCTGCCAGTTGGCTGAAGCAATTGGCAGAGTGAGATCTAAAACTTTGTCGAAGGTAAACGACGAGCCACCGTCTTGGTCAACAAGATATTCTGCATTAGTCAAGGCTCTACTCGGCATTAGTCTAGCTCCTCGATGATGAGTATGTTGCTTTCTTGGACATCTTGATAATTTAGGAATATGCTTTGTCCACCACCAACTAATGCCATCCCTAAAGATGACTGTATTCTAAAAGTTTTAGCAATTACTGTATCGTTGGGGCCATAAAATTGCTGGCTGATCTGATAAGTCTCACGGGCAATAGACATTGCATATAATCCCACCCGCTTAGGGGTCCCAGAATTAGTAGCATACAATCCGGTGTTGGTTTTGAAGCCACCGCTAGCAGTAGCGACAAAAATGAAATCAGCTTGATATCGGACGCCATATTCATATGGAAAACGCCAATACATATATGGTTGTATTTCTTGGGTGACCTTGCTGTTAATGGCTGGAAATATCCAACGCTTTTTGGGGCGAGGGAATTCGGCCTTTCCTCCTAATAAAACATCGACACCCTTATTGCCATAGAGAACCGCACGAATTCCGTCTGGATTCTTGGTATCAAAGTTTGCAGAAGTAAGGGTGCCGAACCCTAAGAAGTTAGATGGAAAGGCAATAACCCCAGCCGTATCTGTTCTGATAGAAACGTCTGGACAGCTTGATAGTATTACAAATCTTAGGATTCTATTTGAGCCTGTAGCACTGGTAGATTCACCCGAAAGACTTGTAGATGTCGATGTAGTAGTTAACCCGCTACCATTAGTATTAAAGATAGTCCAAGTCACATCATTGGCATCGACAATACTTATAGCTATGCCTCTACCAAGCATGTCAGTAAACTCATACATAGCACTTCCGAAATATGTTTCGGCTTGGAAGTCAACCCAGGCATTGGCATCACTTAGCTGGCCTCTATCGAGTCGCAGCCATTGGAGATACTCCCCATCCCCTGGTACGCTATCAGCTACGCTAAGTGAATCCATTATATTAGTGCCATCGTCGGCGTTCGTGCCATCGACATATGAACCAACATCCCACTTCCAAAGGTCAACTGGGATATCATCAGGCGTATTTTCTTCTATCCAGCCAAGCCATGTATAGACGTTGTACTGCCAACCATTTTGATGATGTAGGTTAGGCTTTACAGGCGTACCAGTCTCGGTCCCATCGTTTGTAGTCCACCCAAGTGTTTGCTGCGTATAAGAAGGATCAGCCTTAAGGGCGGCACTATCACTTGCCCATTCAGTTGATACAGTAGGTTTAGTCATGCGTTGATCTCCTCTACCGTAAGAATGTTCATATCCTGAGCATAAGGGTACACATTATCTATCGACCCTAAAAGTCCTTGGTCTTCGATAGCGATGGTAGCAGTCAATGCGATAGCCTTGCGGGTAACCTGAAATGGTCCAGTGAATTCAAACTTTATATCTATAGCGTTAAGACCTGATGACATACCATAGCTATGAATATAGTCTGTGCCTGTAGGTCCTGCAATCACATCACCAATAGCCGTATAGGGAGCTTGGATAACAGAGTCATTACTTAGCCAGAAGTTTACGCTATATCTTTTTCCAGGCTCCCAAGAAATAGGCCACTGAATATTAGGACTAATTCCCATTGTTGTCTTTGAATTATTGGCTGGCCTTATCCATCTCTTCCTTGGCATCTTGTAAGGTGATTTACCACCTGTCGAGAAATCAAGATTGACATCGCCATAAAGAACTGCACGAATACCACCAGGATTCTTTGTTGCAAAATTAGAAATCGTTAAGCTTACAAATCCTACGAAGTCAGAAGGGAATGTAGTAACTCCGTCTTTTACTTTCTGAATAGCTATATCTGTAGAAGCTACTTGTATTGTGAAAGTCAATACCGTAGTGATCCCCGATTTTAGGGTACCCTCTGGCAATGATGCGAGGTTATTTGGTACGTCCTCAAGTCTATTATTACTGTTAGCATTGTAGATTGTCCATTCAGCATCGTCACCATCCACTAGCCTAATGGCTATACCTCTGGATAGCATGTCCTGGAACTCGTAGTGCATACCGCCGAATTGAGTTTCAGGCTGGAAGTCTAGCCAAGGATCAGCGTCAAATTGCTGTCCTGAATGATCCCTCTTGAACTCTAAGTTACCACCCGATTCTGAGATAAGATCAATGAACCTCAACGCACCAGAGGTCCTAGTATCTAGTTGTCCTAAATTGGCCGTGTCCCACTCCCACAAGTCAAAAGAATCAATGTCATCATCTGGAGAGTTTTCTGATACAAAATTAATGTAAGAGGCGACCGTATCCTGCCAATAGTTTTGATTCTTAATAACAGGCCTAGGCTTAGTTCCTGACAAGGTATCATCGGAAGTAGTCCAGCCATGGGTCTTTTGCTTGGCTGTAGTCTCTTCCTTTATGGAGTCAGAATTAGCTGCCCATTCTACTGGTCCTGTTGGTCTGGTAGTAGCCATTTTTTAGTTCCTCTCTGATACCCAAAGCATGCAGCCTCGATGGTTGCCAAAATTATAGATGCCTGATATATCCCCTGATCTGCCATTGCCATTGATAGGATCGGTAAGGCCTTCAAATCTTAAAGCTGGTATATCAGCCGGAATAATCGTCCTAGGATAAGTAAAGCCGCCATTGATCTTGACCGAGTTATCAGAGGTAGAACCATATGACCTTGCTAAAATTTCAGTAGAAAGCTCTGAGGCCCGAACCCAAACTATCGTCGGGGCATTTACACTGGTTACAATGCAATCATAGTCGAACCTGTATGACTTACCATTCTCTAAACCAAGTCTAAACTGAACGTCAGGAGTAGTGTCTGCAGCCATAGCTGCGGCATCGCCAACATTTATAGGTCTAATCCATCTCCTTCTAGGGTATCCTTTTGTCCTAATATTTCTAATAGAGTAGTTCCAAGATGATTCGCCTATTGTTCCAAGACCATGATACCTGCCAACTCTAAATCCATTTGGATTCTCAGTTAGAAAATTCGTCATATCAATAGTGGTAAAGCCGGTGAAGTCACTCACTGGCACACCGTCCTTTACGATTCCTATATTGGTTGCCAGTGAGTTTACTTCAAATTGTAGAGTTCTGGTTGCCGCATCAACGCCACCCATATGGCCAACGATCTCAGCTAATGGCTCTGTGTGCTGATCGTCTGATATGCCTTCGCCAAGCACATTGTAGATTATCCATTCAACCGAAGATCCATCAATAATCTTTAGAGCCAAGCCTCTACCTATCATGTCATAGAACTCTAAAAACTTGGCACCGAACAAACAGTCTGGAGAATGAGCTGTCCATGTAGCCGCTGCGGCTCCTGTCTCATCTCTATTCCAAATTAAAGTTGCAGGCCCCTTGTTTATCGTAACGTCTGTAGTGAAGGGGTCGATTGTACCATTGTTAGGAACTCCGCCAGTGTCCCACTCCCATAAGTCTTCAAAGGCATAGTCTCCGTTTAAAGCAGGGAATGAAGCATCTATCCAGTCTATCCATAGAGATACATTATAGTTCCATCCATTTTGGTGCTGGAACGTAGGCTTAGGCGGTGTTCCTGACAAGGTATCATCAGAAGTAGTCCAGCCATGGGTTAGCATCTTGGCGGTTGGCTCAAGCTTTAGAGAAGCGGAATCCGTAGCCCATTCTGCGCTGTCTGTTGGTTTAATAGCCATTCAAATTAGCCTCACTAAGTTAACAGCAATGAGTAATAACCAGCATCTTCATTTGACGCTATCTGTAAAACTTTGTCTCTGATGATACCGAAAGGATTGTTAGTGTTCCAATCAGTTTCTTGCGTATCATCATATCCTGAAAAGTCTGATACTAGTACAGACGATGCAACCACTACCCCATCTTTTGTTATCGTCGCAGAATCTACGCCGCCCTTCCTAAATAACAAGTCAACAGTCTCACCACCTGTAATTGTTCTTTTCGCAGCAAGCTTAAAACCGCCGATGCTGGTAAACGTCCACCGCACGCCAGCTTGGTCAACCAACTCTAGGTAGCTGCCGACTTTATCAAAGTTTACAAAGTCGAGATAGAGAACCCTACCTGGATTGTAAATGAGAACGAAGCTAAGACCTTGGTTGTTCACATCGGGGTTATAAGCTACCACCCTATCAGTTTCAGCAAAGGCCCCATTCGGCTCGAATTTATAGCTCTCATAGTATCTGAATGGCGGCAAGAATGGATCAATCAATGATAGGCCAGTAGGATTATACGCAGCGTAAAGAGATGCATCATCTTCATTATATGGCACGAAGTCGGCAAGAAAAGTAGCTGGTGAAATGAATAGTCGATCTCGATAGATCTCAGCCCTAACCGTTCCAGGCGTAGAAAAGAATATCTCAATCTTTAAATCTCCTGACACAATGCTCGAAGTGACAGTAGTTGAAATATTCCTAAGCCCCCACCTAACGCCAGAAGAATCGACTAGAACAATATAGTTTCCAAGCCTACCATTGGCTGCAGTATTTAGCCTCAGCGCTATCTCATCGGCGAACTCATTGCCTGCAACATTGTCCTCGACATATATGCTGAGTGCTAAATTATCAGTTGTAACCTCTTCTGCTAAAATTCTCAGAGAAGTTGTAAGGACGCCGCTTGCTGGGAAAGTATAAGCAGGATCATATGATATCGTTGTACTTTGAACATCCACTCTGTTGGCTGCAATGATGCCACCAGTTGGATAGCCAACATTGCGGTATGGGAAATCGGCTCTATTAGTATCATTCCAAGCAGTAAAGCCCAACCAATTGGCTGGCGTTGCAGGGACCAGGAGCCTCTTAGAATTAGTTAGATTCGACAGAAGCACGCCGTTCTCTGTGCCGTTATTATCCAGTTCTATATTGATCTGCCAATATGTGCCGTTGTCTACGAAGGTAGGAACCGTTGACGAGGGATTAAAAACGATCTTCCATCTTCGAAGGAAGAAGTCTACTAATTCGAATACACCACTACTCGTAATAGCATTATTTATCTCTGCTAGAAAGACACTGGGATTGTCACTGGTAAGCATAAAGATTTCAACTTGAGTCACTAGGCCGACGACAGCTACTCTTATCTTATCCGTAACAGGCATCGACCCTGCCGGTGCGTATACAAAAGAGTAGAAAGTTCTTTGGGACGAATCTACATTAGAGACTACTCCAAGCTTGTTATTATTCTCAAAGGCAATTTTATCGGTATCGTAATAGCTAGCCATCGTAGGCTGTTGATAGCTGGGCAATGTGAAGTGTCCAAAGTATTCTAACATACATGTATTGTCCGCTACCGCTACACGTTGGTTAAAATAATTACCGCTAGCTGAAGGAGTTACACTTGAATTTTGATTGCTGGTAACTATCCATTGAACATTATCCAAATCCCAAAATATAATCTCATTGTTAGATGTCGCAGCCCATACAACCAGTTCGTCTTCAAAGTCCTGACCTACAGAATCGTTAAGAGTTCTAAAAGTGAAGTAGAAGGAGTCACGAAGAATCCTTACCGTGCTAGTTAAATCACCAAGGTCTTGGAATACATAAGAGAAAGATTCTACTCCACCATCTATAATGCTAGCGAATGGTCCGGCATCACCATCTCCGTCTATGGTAAAGGCGAAGACAGGGGAGAAACCCGAAGGGATGAAAACGATTCCCTCAAATTGAACGCCTGCCGACTTGGCTAGATTTATTATATCAGTTAGCAAGGCTGGCTCTGCGGGAACTACAGCACCAGTTAGATTGATAAAAAATACAGCCGGTGCAGGACCATCGAAAAGATAATACTCATCAGCTACTATCAACTTCGTCAACAGAGCTAAAATATCGCTAGCTCTACCCTCAGAATTGTAAGCAGCCACTAGGCCATACAGAACAGTTCTATATGTCTCATCATCTACTGGCCTAGTTTGAGCGTTTAAAAGATCTCCTAACAAGTCAAGGTTTTTACCTACTGCCGTATCTAATGTTAGATCAGCTTTGAATTTAAAAAGCTCTTCTTCTATCTCGTTAATCTTACTTGTAAAGGTGTCAAGTAAGGTTTTGAATATAGGAGAGCCCTTATATTGAGATAGAACTTTTATATTGCCAGCTACTTCGTGGTCAATGGCTTCCAGTTCTTTAGTCATTAGGGAGTATCCTCGACAACAATGTTAGCAAGAATAGTAGCTGCGTTCTCGAATACGTCGATAGCTATGTCGTCCGGCAAGGTAGGTACAGGGGACGTATCCAAAAGAATCGTTAAGTCTATGATCCCAGGGACAAGATTCACAGGCGTATAGAGCCGATGATTTAAAACGTCCTGGCCGATCTCGAATGTGGTAAAGAAGTTAATCAAGTTATTCTTGATCTGGCTATCACCGTCGGAAGGATAATCATCAGCATCGATTGTTCTTTGGACAGTGATATAAACTGAAACGTCAACGGTAGAGCTAAATGGTACTTCGATACTCTCGCCGTTGACATCGACCACATCACCATGCCTACCGATAGTGTCCGTTGATACTGGCTTGATACCTAGAGACTTTGCATCATATATTGCTTGCCCTATGGCATTATTGGTTGACGCATCGTTTAGAGCGTTGACGAAGACTTCGAAGCTGTGCGGTGGCATAACATCTATCACGCCTGGAACGTCTACGGCGGTATCATTCTCAATAATCGACACGTTATAGGTATCGCTATTGATCGCAGCGACAACAGCCTCTCTTACGCCGCCAGCGGTAGCCGTTCCTTGCCTTGCTAGTTCTTGGTATCTCCTGAATCTATAGTCGGCGTCACTCTCTACTGGCCTTCCTTCTATGGTAGAAAATGGATTGTAGACTGCATCCCATCCCGCCACCGCATCTTTGATAGTTACTAGCTGCCCCTCAGCGGCTAGGACAAGAGCTTCATTAGATGAAAGAGTATTGGCGGGTGTAGTTTGAGAATAGTTATTCTGGTATCCCAGGATAGTGCCTGACTGCAAAGCATTGTTTTGTTGAAGGAGCACGTTACTACCTAGCGTCGCAGAATTTAACTGGATGGTAACGGCGGTATTTAATTCGAAAGTACCAGTAACAGTCACTGCAGTTACATTAGGCAGAGATTGAAGGGCCGTTTTTATCTCAGCGGCTGAAAAGTCATATTCGATAGCCACATAGTTTCCGTCCCATCCTAAATCTATAGTCCCACCCCTTGCTACAAGAGCATAGGATGCGACGTTAATAAATGGTCCTTGAAACGAAAGATTTATCGGTAAGTATGTTAGTTTCTCTAGCGTACTACTATTAACGACTAGCTCTTTGTCTATTATGGTATCAACTAATTCAACATGACAGAAGCCTGGTCCGGCAGTAACTCCCAAAGATACACCATCGAATCCGCCGAGTACCGTTACTTCTGTTATTCCTACGATACCTTCTATAGCGGTTTTTATCTCGGAAGGTGTCGCATCCCAATCAACCGTTACAAACAATCCATCGTAACCGAATTCTATCTGCCCTACGCTCGCAAGGCTTTCAACAACAATGGCTGAGGCGTCTTCTACTATAACGTAGTCAGTTATATCAGGGGCACCAACAGTATTCTTAGACGACAGGAGGAAGTCATTTACAGTATTCGTTACTGTGATTCGATTGCCTTGACCTATGCTGGTAGCTAGGTCGCCAACCAAATATACTCTAGCTTGCGAACTCTTAGCCATTGTTCTGGGAGTATTCGTCAAGCTGTTAGCTTCGTCAAGAGAAGTACCAGTAGCGGTCAGAGGAAAGTATGAGTTATAGATATCCTGCAAGCCATCCCAAGCCTCAGCCATCTGTGCTGAAAAGATATCTATCAACTGGCCAAACCTAGAACTAGGTGCAGCATTAACGACTTCACCAATCGTCGAAAGATTTTCCTCTATCTCAATTTGCAACTCTTCCTGAATTTCAGCTTGAGTTTTGGGAGTGAATCCATTTTCGTCTAGTCCGGCCATGTCATCTTATCCTTGTGTCTGTTCAGAGTATCTGAATATTATCCTTGATTAACGCCCCATCATCTGTGCGACAAACAAACTGCACAGTAAGCCCTCTAGTCTCTTTGATAAACCCTAGCTTTAATTCATCGACCGTAGCAACCCCAGGGGTTAGAAGTAATTCGTTTCGAATAATCCTATCAGTCTTATCTATAGGCAAAGGCTTGACGCTGAATATCTCTTGAATCCACGGCACACCTACTTGATTCCCAACTTCGTCAAGGAAGTATTCTCCTTGGAATGTCTGAAGCCTCGCTATCAGGTCTTGCCTTATGCCTTCATTAGTATCGGTGTCAGAGGTTAGTTTTAAATCACCATCAACTATGACGATATCCTTTACTATGTTGTCAAAAAATATGTCAGCCATCTTTCCCTCATTGTGTGCTTAGTTCTTCAAGCTCTTTGCCGATAGCTTGAAGAATTGGAGTATTTATCGGGTCGCTTATGGTTAAAGGTACTGGGATTGAACCGCCCCCAGGTGGTATCCTGCTACCGAATTCAGCCACTAAAAGTAAATCAATCAGTGTCTTTAATATGCCAACCAAATCCCTTTGCTTTAAACCCTTGGATGCGAGCAATGGGTTTATAAGAGCATTAGGATCTCCCAAGAATAGCTTCTCCGATAAAACATTCATTGCATCATTGGCATGTAGGAGATGCTTCGCCAGCATAGACTTGTGAGCTACGCCAGGAATCAAGAATCCATCACTAAGCTGAAACATGGTTGCATCTTTGAGCTTCCTAGATAAACCTTGCTTCCAGTTATCCAAGTTCCTTTGAGAGCATATCAGCACAGCCTTGTCCCCTGGCTCTAATGGAAAGATGATTGCCTTACTGCTAGTCATTGGGAAGCATATGGGGACACGTTGGACGGTAGGAGCATCAACTATTTCAC
>Ga0307380_10009192_pt1 | contig 12572 bp, 18 predicted proteins | sample UN3MG_FD_202239 | JGI IMG/M metagenome (GOLD analysis project Ga0307380, IMG submission 202239) | Soil microbial communities from Risofladan, Vaasa, Finland - UN-3 | ecosystem: Environmental > Terrestrial > Soil > Coastal area > Acid sulfate soil | place: Finland: Risofladan, Vaasa | collected... | reverse complement strand
CTATCATGTCGAGGTGTTTCTCGTGCAGCTTCTTTTCGGCGCGAATTCGGACAGCCTTGTCCTCAAGGGCAAAGCCGACCACAATTTGAGTTTTCTTCTTATGTGCTCCGGCCCATTTCAGAATGTCGGGTGTCGGTTTGAGTTTGACGGTCAGGTTTTGACCGGTCTTCTTCAATTTGGTTAGCGCCGGACGGACAGGGGTGTAGTCCGCCACAGCAGCGGCCATGATCAGACAATCGCATCGGCTGAAATGCTTCCTGGCCGCCGCGAACATCCGGGCGGCGGTTTCGGCTTTGACTATTTTTGCCTCGCCCGGCGGCTCCTGGGCGGTCGGAGCGGTGATGAGTGTCACCTCGTGCCCGGCCTCGAGCGCCGCACGGGCCAGCGCATAGCCCATCCTGCCGCTGCTTGCATTGGAGATGAAGCGGACCGGGTCAATGTATTCGCGGGTGCCGCCTGCTGTGATTACGATTCGCATCAGGTATCTCGTGACGCGCGGATCTTACTTCGCCTCACACTTCGGGCTTTGTGATCTTCGAGGCGATTGCCTCAATGGCTTCAAGAATGTCCCGCGGCTCCGACATTCTGCCGGGGCCTTCGGCGCCGCAGGCGAGCCGGCCTTCAACGGGACCTATGAATTGAAAGCCCCTGGCCTTCATCATCGCGACATTGTTTTGGACGGCCGGATTGGCCCACATGTTGGTGTTCATCGCCGGAGCCAGGAGCGTCATCCCCGACCGGGTCAAAGGCCAGCACGCACAGAGAATCGTGCTGAGCAGATCATCGCAGATGCCGTTTGCAGTCTTGCCGATGATATTGGCGGTTGTGGGCGCTACGACAACGAGGCCGGCCCAATCGACCAAATCGATATGGCTGATTTTGAATTCGTCAGGCGCACCCCACATCGTGGTAAAGACGGCGGACCCGGTGACCGCCTCAAAACTTTTCGGGCCGACGAGCCGGCAGGCCGCTTCGGTCATCACCGTCCTGACGCGGGCCCCGGCGGCGGTCAGCTTGCTGGCCAGATCCACGGCTTTGTAGGCGGCAACTCCGCCGCTAACACCCAGCAAAATGTTCACGTCGCGAAGCATCTTCCCTTCCGTTCGAGAGCCGACTCACACCGGAGACTGCGTTTGTCCATTGCCCTTGCCTATTTGTCCATGGGCTGCGGCGGCAGGCCGTCATCTGCGGCAATCTTGTTCTGCAGAATTTCCTGCACGACGATTTCGAGCATCGTCTTTCCTTCCGTTTCCTTGATCAAGGGCCGACTGCCCTGCAGAAGTTCGGCGAGTCGCTTTTGCACCAGCGCGGTCAATTTGAATCTGCCGCCAACTTTGTTTATGAGGTTCTGGTTCTTCAATTCGTCTATCATATTCTATATCTCTCATTGGCCATCCGCCGAACGTAAGCGGACTTGTCGATTCGCGTTCTTAAGTTTCAGACTTCTTGCTCTCGATGATCTGCACGCACTCGTTCACCGCCTGCTGCAAATCCTCGTTGATCACCATGTGCTTATAGTACTGCCAGGCCGCTGCAATTTCGGCGCTGGCCCCGTTGAGTCTTTCTTCAGCAGCTTCAGCACCTTCTCTGCCTCTACGATCAAGACGTTTCGCCAGATCTTTGGCGCTGGGCGGCAGAATGAACATCATCATCGCATCCGGGAAAACCGCCTTGACCTGTCGCGCTCCCTGGACATCGATCTCCAGAATGACCACCTTGCCGGCTTTCAGCGCCTCGACCACCTTCTCTTTGAGCGTCCCGTAGAAATGGCCGAACACCTTGGCATGTTCGAGCAGGAGTCCCTTGTCGACCCCCTTCTGAAAGTCTTCTTGCGAGATGAACCAATAATCCCGTCCGTTCACCTCGGCGGCACTTTGCGGCCGAGTGGTCACCGAAACGCTCAGATGAACATTGTCCAGGCGCTTGACTATCTCTTTGCAGATGGTGCTCTTGCCCACACCCGATGGGCCGCTTATGATAACCAGCTTGCCTTTTCCGCTCTTCGTATCGGTCATTACACTCCCAGCTACAGATCTCCAACCCCTTCGAGGTTCTACTCCCTTCTACTCTACGTTCTGCACCTGTTCCTTGATCCGGTCTATCTGACATTTTATGTCCACCACCAAACGCGTGATTTCCGTGTCAGAGGCCTTGCTGGCGATGGTATTCGCTTCTCTGAGCATCTCCTGGCTGATGAAGTCCAGCCTGCGCCCGGCCTGATCGTTCCCCCGGCAGCACTGCGCAAATTGCTGCAAATGGGAATCCAGGCGCGAGATCTCTTCGGAAATGTCCGAGCGGTCCGCAAAAATCGCCACCTCCCGCATGAGGATTTCTTCATCCAGTTTCAGTTCCGCGTGCGCAAGCAGCTCATCCACCCTTTTCTTGAGTTTCTCTGCATATTCCTGCATCACAACAGCACGCCGGGCGTAAATGTGCTCGAGGTCTTGCTTCATTGCCCTGCAGCGCTCATTCAAGTCAGCTTCCAGGAATCCGCCTTCGATGGCGCGCATCTTCTTGACCTGCGCCAACGCTTCGCGGCTGATTCCCAGGATCACGTCCCTGACCCGCTCGGCCTTTTCCGCATCCGGCGACGCCGGTCTGATGATGCCGGGCAGACTCAACAGGTTGCTGATGTCAATCGTCCCCCGAATGCCGGCGGAGGTCCCTGCATGGCTCAGTTTCTCCACAATCGCCTTCAACGCCGTCTGATCTATGGCAAAGAGCGCGTCTGCCGAGGCATCTTTGAGCCGAAGCACATAATTCACCGTCCCGCGCCCAAGATTCGCCCGCAGCAACTTCTCAATGTCTTCCTCCAGGAACGCCACCATCTCGGGCAGCTTCACAACGTTCTTGAAGTAACGGTTGTTGACCGTTTTGATCGCCACAACGTAGCTTATGCCGTTACCTTCGCCTTGCGCCTCGCCGTAGCCGGTCATGCTATTTATCATAAGATCACGCTTTCACGCCGGATTCGGCCGTATCAACAGCCGCCGTGTACGTGCCTGAGAACATCATTGGCGTCAACTGCCCGGCAGATTCGTATCGGCACTGGTGTTGGCGTCGCCGGCGGTCTGCCCGGCATCTGCCGCCGGAAGCGCCTGGCCCGGACCCGCCGCCGGCTCTTGTTGAGCGGGCGGTTTCACATCGTACGCACCCGTGGGGGCCTGCGGCTTGTAGAACTTGCCCATCACCACGGCAAGGGTCAGAAAAACGCCGACCGTAACGATGGTCACCCACGTGAGAAAATCACCCGTCTTGGAGCCCAAAATCCCGCTGGCCATACCTCCGCCAAACGCTCCACTCAAGCCGCCGCCTCTGCCCTTCTGGATCAAAATGAGCAGAACCAACACCACACAGCAGAGGACAAACAGGACGGCCACCACGTTCATTAAAAAGCTTATCTTCAGCAACGGAAGACTAATCATGATTACTCCCCAAAAACAAGAAATCAAACTGCAAAAGTGATCCGAAACAAACTCCAAAACGGTCACATACGCTCATATCGGGCGAATCCAATCTGCTTCTTACGCCCCGGCGCCACGGTCGTCGGGTTCGAGTCATACCGCAGCCTGAATTATTGCCAGAAAGTCATCTGCCTTCAAACTTGCCCCGCCGACCAGCAGGCCGTCTATGTCCTTTCGGCCCATGAGCTCTGCTGCGTTGCCGGGCTTCACCGAGCCGCCGTAGAGGATGCGAATCTCCTCGGCCGTCTGGTCGTCATACATCCGGCCAACCAGTTTTCGTATGAAATCATGCACCTCCTGGGCCTGGTCAGGTGTGGCCGTGACACCCGTTCCGATGGCCCAAACCGGCTCGTAGGCTATGGTGACCGCCGGGAGCTTCTCGGCACTCAGGCCGGCCAGACCTTGTTTCAACTGCCGAGTGATCACCTCATTCGTTCTCGAAGCCTCGCGCTCGGACAGCAGTTCCCCCACGCACAAGATGGGCAAAAGCCCGCCGCTAATCGAAGCGGCGACTTTCTTGTTTATCAAGTCATCCGTCTCGCCGATGACGTGCCGACGTTCCGAGTGCCCGCAGAGACAATAGGTGCAGCCGGTATCTTTCAACATCGAAGAGCTTATCTCGCCGGTAAAGGCACCGTCCGGCTCAAAGTACACATCCTGGGCGCCGACCGCGATACTCGACGCGGCAAGAGCCCTGGTCACCGCCTGAAGATAGACAAAAGGCGGACAAACCGCCACCGTCACGTTGGGGCCCGCCGTCTCAACGGAACCGGCGGCAATGCGCTCGGCCAGTTGTACACTGGTTTGGCTGTTCGTGCTCATTTTCCAATTGCCCGCCACAAACGGTTTTCTCATAAGACTCTCCTATACCTGTAACTGAACTTCTGCAAAATTGAAGTTGGGCATACTTTTGGAAAGAAAAAATCTTCTCTTTCGATTTTTTCTTTCTAAAACATGATGTGCAGTGTTTGGTCCCACAGCATGTTATGACCTGGCACCCAATTATCTTCAGAAAATCGTGAAAGCGATTTTCTGAAATAATATCTGCCTAACTTTAATTTTGCAGAAGCTTTTAAGAACTATAATAGCTCCGTCGCTCTTGGGAAACTGCCCAAGACCGAAAGCTGCAAACAATGTTTACGCGACTCTTCCAGCCCCTCGCGGATGTGTTTTTCCGTTCTGTGCCCCAGGAAATCCACGAAGAAGTAATACTCCCACTCTCTTTTTCTGCTCGGTCTGGACTCTATATTGGTCAGATTGATTCCGAACCGCTTGAACACGTCGAGCACGTCGGCGAGGGCTCCGGCCTTGTGGGCCGTGCTGAACAGTATGGCGGTCTTGTCCTCGCCGGTCGGCTTGGCGTCCTGCCGGCTTATGATCAGGAACCTTGTTACATTGTTGGCGATGTCCTCGATGTTTTCGCAGATAATTCTCAAACCGTACAACTCAGCAGCAATGCTGGAACCGATCGCTGCGGTTTTCTGCTCCTCGGCGACCAATTGCGCGGCCCTCGCGGTGGAGGCGACAGGGATGGTTTGGGCCCCCTTGAAGGTGGCGCTGAGCCAGTTCCTGCACTGGGCAAATACTTCCGGCTTGGAGTAAATCTTCTCGACCTCTTCCAGCGCGCATTTGGCCAAGAGATTGTGATGGATGGCCATGAGCACCTCAGCACAGATCTTCACATCGGAGTCTATCAGTGCATCGAGTGTTTCGATCACACCGCCGCCCATGGTGTTTTCAACCGGCGCCAAACCCAGGTCGCAATGACCCTTGCTGACTTCGTCAAAAATGCTTGCGATATCCGCCAACGGCTCGTATTCGACGCTTTGGCCGAACTTGAGCATGGCGGCCGTGTGGCTGAAACTGCCGCGGGGGCCGAGATAGCCGATTCGCAACGGCCTCTCCAGAACAAAAGAGCCGCTCATCAACTCGCGCCAGATGGCCGTCAGGCACCTGTCCGGCAGCGGGCCTTCATTGGCCGCGGTGATCTTGGCAAAAACCTCTTTCTCCCGGTCCGGCGAATAGACCGGCTTGTCGGTCTTGTTCTTGAGTTTTCCTATCTCGACCACGACGCGCGCGCGTTCGTTGAGCAGCTTCACAAGCTGCAAATCGAGCTCATCGATTTTCTTTCTCAACTCTTCAAGAGACATAGACAAAAGGCCAAAGAACAAATTTCCAACGGATATCACCGCTGCCGGTCAGAGCGAGCCGTTTTTATAAAAACTAATATATCTAACAGAATTTTCCCCTTGCGTCAACGAATTTGACCCATTAGATAATATTTTGAGCACACGAAATGGACAAAAATGGAAAAAATCGCAAAATACGTCATTTTTGAGACGAAATGGGGGCACTTCGGCCTTGCCGGGAGTGAATCGGCTCTCTGCCGCACCTGCTTGCCCGGACGGGCGTCGGGAACAGTCAAATCACAACTCCTGAAGAATCTGCCAGACGCCCAATTCGATGGAAGCCTGTTCAAAACTATGCAGGAGCAGATAACGGCTTATTTCGAGGGATCTCGCGTGAGTTTCAGCCCTGAGATTCCTGTGGCCCTTGACGGACTCAGCGAGTTTTCGCGTTTGGTCTTGACGACCTGCAGGAATGTGGAGTTCGGCCAGACAGTAACCTACTCTGATTTAGCGAAAAGATTAGGCCGACCCGCTGCCAGCCGGGCCGTCGGCGGCGCACTGGCCCGAAATCCTCTTCCGCTGCTCATCCCGTGCCACCGCGTCATCCGCAGCGACGGCAAGATGGGCGGCTTCTCCGCCCCCGGCGGCATTTCCCTCAAGAAAAAGATGCTCGAACTGGAGCGTCAGGCACTCAAGGCCCGAATTTCTCGTTCTCCCCTCTAATTCTCAGGCTTCCATTGGTCATCCTGAGGCGACGCCGAAGGATCTGGCTCACATAGAGGCCTTCCGCACAACAAAGCAAAAAAATCCAAAATACTAATGTTTTCGTTGATACTTATATGTTAATCGTGTATTATTAGACGAAAACAATAGCAATGATTCAAGAAGGGAGCAGCCGTATCATGAATGAAGTAATTGAAAAAAACAGGCGATTGTTGCATTTTTACTGTGAAACTCTAAGAACGATAGGATCAGTAATTCTGATTTTGGGGTTGATTGGTGGCTCTGCAATGACCTTTATCGCACTTTTGTCAAAATTCGGGTATTGGCCTGCTGCCAAGCCTTTTAATATGGTCTTAATTGCCTGGTTACCAAGTTACCTCAAGGCTATAGTTTTCTGGATAGGAATACTGGGGCTGGCGCAATTTATAAAGTACCTGTTCGAAAACAATTACAAACCAGGCTGGATACTCCGTCATGGAGACATGCTTTTCTACCTGTATGCACTCTTGACCATCTTAGAAGCCGTTTGGATATATATGACGAATTACCATTCTCCGTCTTTTGATATGCGAGTGAATATGGGATTTGTCACAGTGTTTTCTATTGTGGTAAAAGTGATGGCTCTGGTCGGACTGGGCCAGATTTTGCGGCACCTTATGCCCGTTATTGAAGAGTCTAAATCGCTGGTCTAAAGAAGGTCTTGAGATGATTAACATTCGGCTGGATTACGCGCTTTTGGACAAGCGGATGAAGCTCAAGGATTTGGCTGAGGCAACAGGCCTGGCGGTGAACAACCTGTCGATTCTCAAAACCAACAAGGCCCGGGCCATTCGATTCTCCACCTTGAACAGCCTGTGCAAAGTGTTGGACTGCACACCCGGCGACCTAATTGAGTATATCCCGGATGAGGATGAGAATCGCTGATTTTATTCCAGATGGACGACGCCGGTCTTGCGGTCTGCTTCGAGGCTGGCTTTCTTGATAATATCGTAGAGGTCCCGGCAATACCGCACCTTCTCAAAGGTAAACTCCGGGTCGCTCTTGTCCGTCGTTGTCAGCGCTATCGTGCCCACCCCGAAAATACAGTCAAGCAGGTTGCGGCGCATCTTCAGGTCAATGACCCGGAACATATCGATGTTGTCAACTCTCCTATCGAGTATCCCGCGGCTCCACTCAATCCGGTCGCCGTTCACTTCATAGTAGATCATTTTGAGCGTGAGTGCTTTGAGCAAAAGGATGAGCACAACGACCATGCCCAGCCCAAAGCCTCCAATTACGCGGTAACGGCTAATAGCGAACGCCTGATTCGCCGTCAGTTTCAAAGCCAACAAGCTGTTGGCCCAGCTTTCCAGAGGCAGCTTTATCAAGAGCCACGCGAAGGCCAGCACCAGCAACGCCTTGACCGCCGCCGGCGCCAGACCCCACAAAGACGGTCTGCCCGCGAACAGAATGCCATCCTCCGTTTCCCCGCTCTCGGACGAGTCAGAATCAGGGTCAGCATCGGCCGCAAGGGCTTTGGCCTTTTCGCTGTTGAGAAATTCTCCGCAGAACCGGCACTTGATCGCGGGCGCCTGGATAATCTCGGCACAAAAGGGACACGGTTTCGTCTGCAAGTCAACGGCTACCATAAATCATATATCGGAAAGACAGCCGCATTTTGAGCAGAAGATTCTCTTGCCGCCCAACCGCGCCTCACGTGAATAAAGCCAATCTTACGCGGCCATTCTGAAATTATCGAAACTGTACCTGGCCGATATCCTTGTATAACATATAATAGTTATCTAACTAATAGAACGAGATATCAAGAATGAATGTCGAATACATTGACTCTCACAGGCAAATTAGTAGCGACGCCGTCAGATCCGGCGTTTTGGCCCGTCTAAGCACAATCGGCGGGAAATGCCGGTGCGCCGTGATACCTTTTGTGCGAAACAAAACCAATCGCAAAAAAAAACGCTCGCTAAAAGGGACGGGAGGAAAAAATTTATGCAAGAAATGTAAAATAGACTTGACAATATGTAATGTTTGCTTTACATTATAAAGTATAGAGAAGCTAAAGAATTCTAAGGGGTGCTCAATCATGAACAAGACACAGAAGGGCGCATGGTTCACTTTAGGGGTCGCAATCCTGCTTATTGTCTTTGGGGCAATCATATATGGAGGCATGTTTGCACCCGGAAGCAGGACGGCAGGTACAGGGCTGGTCAAAGTCTGGATTTGGCTCATTCTGGTCTTTTTAGCTGGCGGTGCCGCGCTAGTACATTGGAAACGAAGACCTTCCGAGGTGGATTTCGACGAACGAGATAGTAACGTCAAGAAAAACGCCGTGCTGGTAGCGTTCGTTGCGCTCTGGATTTTATTATTTGCCGCCAGCATAATTCCATCATTCGTTGCCGGAGACGCAGGTTCAATTCCGGTTTGCCTGTTGCCAATTATCAATATCAGCGTATTTCTTATCGTTATGTTGGTTTACTCTTTCGCAATTCTGCTTCAGTACGCCCTCGCAGCCAAAGGAGAAGAGTCATGAATACCCCCCGAAGAAACGCTTGGATTTCATTGTTGTTCATAGCGCCTCTCTGGTTAATTTTCGGCCAGTTACCCATACTGCTCATTTACCTTGAAGGACCATCTTTTCTGCATGTGTTCTCCTTTGCATGCTCGACCATTGTTGGCGGATTATCCTGGCTGTTCCTGTTATTCTTCAACAGAAAGGCAAGAAAAGATTTCGATGAGCGAGATAAGCTCATCTTCACAAATGCCACGTTAGCAGCTTACGTCGTGCTTTGGCTATACTTCATTGCCGCATGCATCTATGCTTGGTTATCTGTCGCTCCGGAGCATTCCATCTCGGTTAACGTGATGCCCGTGGTGATCGTCGGAGGTATTGTAGTTTTTCATCTTGTACAAAGTATCACCACCCTGGTTCAGTACGGCTGGGGGATAAAGGAGAAAAATCATGAATAAGACAAAGGGAGAATCATGGATTTATTTCTTTTTGGGATTAGCTTGTTTTCTCATCCCGGGGGCAGTTGCCGTATTTATTGCTTATGACAGGGGAATATCCTTCGCGCCGGTGTTTATGTTCGCAGGCATTGTCATCTGGGGCGGCTTATTCTGGTTATTTCCTTTTATCGAAAAAAAAGTCCGCAAAAGTCAAAAGAAGATTACTTTCGACGAGCGTGACCAGTTAATCCACAAAAAAGCGGTTATGGCCGCGTATGTCGTGCTCTGGTTATATTTCGTCGCCGCATGTGTGATCACCTGGTGCGTTGTCGGTCCACACGGCTCTATTTCCGTTAACGTAATGCCTCTGACACTTTTGGGGGGTCTTGTCATTTTTACGCTTGCGCAGGGTCTGGCAACTCTAATTCAGTACGGCCGGGGGGGCAAAGATGGCGAAGAATGAGTTGAACAACCAGGTTCGCAGGCTGCGCTTTGAACACGGCCAGATGACCCAGCAGCAATTGGCCGACAAGGTTGGCGTCACTCGCCAGACGATCATCGCCATCGAATCGGGCAAGTACGCACCATCGCTGCCGCTTGCCTTTCGAATCGCCCGGACCTTCGGTGTCCCGATAGAACAAGTTTTTGTATATGACAACGAGCTTTAGGCACTCTGACAACAAAATACAAGTTTCTTTGTAACAAATAGACAAAAGACACGTCTATAATATCGAGTGGCTTCTGTTTGGCACTGAAATTACAAATTAGGCTTTTTTTAATGCGTAAACGAACCTGCATAATAATCTCTCTATGGATCATCGCAGCTTTGTGCTGGGCATTTGTCTTTGTCCTGAGATACACCAGTCGGACAGTGTTTGTTCACTCGTACGATTTAGAATCAATGCCGGGCGTTCGTATGCTGGATCCGAACGCCGGCATGTTCGAAATAATCCGCCGGGAGCCTAACCGGGTCAATGTCAAATGGTTGGAAACCAACATACACGTCAAAGACGATGCCCGTGTAAAAATGCGTGAGAACTCGAAAAATGTTAAGGTATTAGGAGAATTGAGCAACGGTAAAAGCTATCCGGTTGTGATAGACACGGGTTTCTCCGGATGCATGGCGGTCACCGACACCATCGTAAATGATGCCGGACTTTCGATATACCCAATGACTGACTTGGGCCACTACCTGGTCGGTGGGCTTTGCGAACTATCGCCACTTAAGTTAGACAATGTCACGATAGAGCAATCGCCGTGCGTATACTGGTTAGCCCATTATGAGAGGCGTGTCCTTGGTCTAACGACATGGAAGGAAATGAAGATTAACCTCGGTCTTGGCTTGATGAAAGGGTTCAGCTATATATGCATAGACAATGTCGATCGAGAGATAGAATTTAGCGCTAAAAAGGCATTCAGTCCCCGGGATGAAAGTCAATGGAATCAGTATCCAATGGTGATAGAGCCCAATGAGAAAGGAAATGCCAAGTTGATGGTTGACATCCCCATCGCGGATCATTCGAGGCACATAGAGTTTGACACCGGGTCCGCCTCCGGACTTACTCTGACGGAGAAGATATGGACCCAAGTTTCTTCGGGCCTGCAGTTGGTACACGAGGAAAAGAGTAGAATGGCTACACCGCTTGAGGGCTTGGTCCCATGCAGAAGAGTCACCGTAGAACTGCTCAAGCTGGGAAGCATTTCAGTACACGGTGCCCAGGTTAACGTCACGGCGAATAATAATCCGTTCGGACAGGATGACTTCACTTTAGGAATGGACTTTCTTAAAGAGACTGTGATTGTGTTGGATTTTGAGAGCAAGCTATTGTGGATCAGGAATCCAGCAAAGTCAGCAATCTCACCAACAAATCCATAGTAGTCTTATTCGAATTCCTGGAGCAATTCGAGCAATTTCCGGTCGAGTTTGTGGCCGTGGAAGTCTTCGTATTCGACGTCTTTTCGGTCGGAATCGATTATGCCGAACGAACCGCGTAAATTCCAGACCGACAGGCCGATTCCGTGCGCCGTCAGAATCTCCAGCACGTCCCGCAGCCAGGCCAGGACCACCTTGTGAGGTGTCTTGTTGAACGCACCGCCTTCGCCGCAGTGGACACCCACGCCCATCTTCAGCAGGTCGGCCCATTTCTGATAGTGCTGCTCCAGGCGCTTTCGGTCCCAGCCGTGCCCGGGCCAGGCGGGCTCGGGAAGATTCCCACTGTCAACCCACGAAGCTTTGTAGTGGCTGATGAACGTCGGCTGGTAGGCCCGCGTGCTCTGGGCGATGCCGAGGTCCGCCAGCTCCGGGGCCGTCTCGTTGCCGTAGCTGATGCCGTCGGCGACGACGATGCGATCCGGATTGATTTGGCGAATTGCCGCCACCGCCGTTCTGACGACGCGCTCGTGGTCGGCCCGGCTCATCCGGTCCCCGATGGACGGCGGCTCGTTGATTAGATCGAAGCTGAGCTTGTCTCTTGAAATGCCCTTGTACCGCTTGGCCATAAGCTGCCAATGGAAACAGAACGCATCCAGGGCGGACTTGTCCTTCCAGAGGCTATGCGGCTCGGTGAATTCCCGATTGACGGAGTAGCCGGGCCCGCGATGGAAGTTCAGGCTCACGTGCAGGCCGTATTTGCCCCCGAGCTCGACGGCCCGGTCGAGTTTTTCGAGCATTGGTTCGTGGATTTTGTAGTCGTCGTCCTCGATCCAAAGGCGATAGACCACCGGCAGCCGAACGAAGTCGAAGCCGAAGTCGCGCATCCAGCGAAAATCGTCCTCGGCCCAATCGCCTCTGCTGCGCATGGTGAACATCTCCAGCAGATTGAACCCTCGCCATCGCGGCAGCACGTTCCGAGCCGGCGAGCGCCCGGCCTTTGGTCCGCCCTCAGCCCCCAGTGCATACCCCGGCAGCACCGCCGCAGCCGCACCACCCGCTATCGTCTTCAAGAATTCCCGCCGATTATTGTCCATACGATTTCGCCTCAGACGCCAGACTTTAAATATCAACCATGGAACACTATAATGATGGTAATCGGGGGATAGGAAATTGGCAATGGAAAGTCTGACAAATGGCATTACCGGTGGTTGCGATAATTGGTCGGCCGAATGTGGGCAAGAGCAGTCTCCTGAACGCGCTGGCGGGGCAGATGATAAGTATCGTCGAGCCGACCGCCGGTGTGACAAGGGACCGTGTCAGCACCATCATCGGCCGGGATGAACGGTACTTCGAGCTTGTCGATACCGGCGGCTACGGGATCGTCGATAGTGACCAGTTGAGCGGCCACATCGAACAGCAAATCCTTCAGGCGATTGAATC